>Ga0335084_10002013_pt1 | contig 19363 bp, 18 predicted proteins | sample Lox_Sample_44_FD_206721 | JGI IMG/M metagenome (GOLD analysis project Ga0335084, IMG submission 206721) | Soil microbial communities from Loxahatchee National Wildlife Refuge, Florida, United States - Lox_Sample_4.4 | ecosystem: Environmental > Terrestrial > Soil > Wetlands | place: USA...
AATCGCCAGACGTGATGCAGGCGTGGGACACGTTGGCGGTGGAATATGGCGAGATGTGAGCGAGGCGGTGCTTCGCACCGGAAGGATTATGGACACGTCACCCCCAATTTGGGAACTGCGGAGCGCTCGCGAGCGCCGAAATGTTTACGAGCGTCAACTTGTACTGCATGAGCATTTTGCTTCGCAATCGAGTTCCCTCACGTCTTTGGCGTTTACGTTCGTAAACGGAAAAGCATCCCTAAGTGCACCTGGCGTAAACATGTTGACCGCAAACGCTTTCATAAATTGTTGCAATGCCACCACTCCTGGGCCATTTGCCAAGAATTCTGAATAGGATTTCCCATGAATACTCCCGAACTTCCTTTTCCGATGCGGAGCGAGACACCTCTTAGAACCGAGGCTAGGCCCGGCTTTCGCACCAAAACGATAGCTACGCGCCTGAGTACAGACGAACTGGCCGAAGTCGAAGCCACTGCTGAAAGTGCCGGCCAATCTCTCGCCGAATGGCTCCGCGAAACTGCGCTGAGGTCAGCGCGGCAACGTCCTGCTGATCCGATTGAATTGCTGCTTGCCGAGATCTGGGCCTTGCGATACACGCTGCTGAATTTGTTTCATTCAAACGCCAAAGCAGCGTCAGAAGGAACGCAATTACTGCCTGATTCGATCATTAAGATTCGCGATCAAGCAGACGCAGCAAAGCTCCAGAAGGCAAGCAAAATCCTTGCGGAGTTCCTCGCACTCACCCGTGCCAACCAAGCTGACAAATGAGGCATTTGTGTCATGCTTACCATCTCGAAACCGCTCTCGGCTAGCCAAGCCCGCACCTATCACGAGCGCGAGTTTGCCTCCGAGAAACAGAACTATTGGAGCCGCGGCCAGCAAGGCCACAGCGAATGGCAAGGTAGGCTTGCCGAGCAGTGGAAGCTTGCTGGCAGCGTGGAATCGGAGCATTTCGCGCGGCTGACTGAGGGGCAGCATCCTCACACCACCGAGCAGCTTGTTCGCCACCAGGTCTCAAAAACATACGAAGGCAAATTCGGTAACGAAGTCACCAGCGCGGAGCATCGCGCTGGTTGGGACGCCACGTTTTCAGCGCCCAAGTCGGTGTCGCTCACAGCACTTGTGGGAGGAGATGAGCGAGTCCGGGAAGCCCATCGCGAGAGCGTCCGGACGGCTCTTCGCGAGCTAGAGCGATACACACAAGCCCGTATCGGCAATGTTCACGCGCCGGAGACTACCGGCAAGTTTGTTGCTGCTACTTTTGAACACGACACCGCGCGTCCCGTTGATGGCTATGCTGCGCCACAGCTTCACACCCATGCAGTCATCTTCAACGTAACTGAGCAGGCAAACGGGACTACACGCAGCCTCCAGCCTCATGAGCTTTTTGTTTCGCAGCGATACGTGACGGCAATTTACCGATCCGAACTGGCAATGCGGCTGCAAATGCTGGGTTATGAATTGGAGCGCGGGAAGCATGGGCAGCCTGAAATCCGTGGTTACACCAAAGAGTACTTGGAGGCATCCAGTCCCCGACGCGAACAGATCAAGGATCATCTGCGCGAACAAGGAATCGCCGGTCCAGCGGCAGCGCAGATCGCTGCCCACCACACGCGGGACCGGAAGGAACTCTTGTCTCAGGCAGAGGTATTGCAGCGGCACCGGGAGCTGGCGACGCAATATGGCAACCCAGCCGATCGGGTCGTGGCTCATGCTCGCCAACACGGTCACCAACGAATGCAGGACGTTAAGAATCGCGCACAAAGTGCAGTGACGTGGGCACGCGATCACATATTCGAGCGCTCAGCGGTGCAGGATGGTCGGGCAATCTTAGAAACAGCGCTGGCACGCGGCATGGCCGAAACCACTTACAAGAGTATCCAGCAGGAGTTCCAGCGCCGGATCAACACGGGAGAGTTCCAGGAAGTTTCGCAGACTGGCGCACGAAGACGGTACACGACGAGAACGATGGCAGGGATGGAGCGCGAGATCGTTGGCAGAATGTTGGAAGGCAACCGACGGGACTATAGCGATCCAATGCTCGTCTCGCCCCCGATCCGTATTGCCGTCGAAGACCGTCATCCAGAACTGAGTCCTTCGCAGCTCCAAGCGGTCGACGAGATCCTTCTCTCACGGGAAAAGATCGTGGGTCTGGACGGCGTTGCCGGCGCGGGCAAGACCACCGCGCTGGCGGTGATCCGAGAAAGTGCAGAGCTTGATGGCTACAGGGTCGAAGGGTTCGCCCCAACATCCCGAGCGGCGCAGAAGCTTGGCGAAGCTGGCATTGAAACTTCGACTCTACAGAAACATCTGGCACGCGGGCAGCAGCCCGACACGGGTGAGAAACGATTCTACGTGCTCGACGAGTCTTCACTCGCTTCGACTCGGCAACTTCATCAGTTCATCGAGCAGCTACGTCCGAATGATCGCGCCTTGTTCGTTGGAGATCGGCGACAGCACGAAGCGGTCGAGGCTGGACGACCGTTTGCCCAGCTTCAAGATGCCGGTATGAAGACGGTCAAACTAGAAGAGATCGTCAGGCAGAAGGACCCCGAGCTGAAGGAAGTCGTTCAACAGCTCGCACGGGGTGATGTACGGGAGGCCATCAACAATCTCGATCAGCAAGGCCGAGTCCACGAAATTCGTGGACATGAGGAGCGCATTTCGGCTATCGCGAAAGAGTATGCGAAGTCGCCGCAAGACACGTTAGTAGTCTCCCCGGATAATTGCTCCCGCATGCAGATTAATGAACGCATTCGCGTCGAATTACAAGCCACGGGCGGGATCAGTCGCGAAGAGCATCCAATCCGAGTCCTAGTTCCGCGCCAGGAGCTCACCGGCGCTGACCGCACGTGGGCAGCGAAGTATGAAATAGGTGATATTCTGCGGTATTCCCGCGCATCGAAGGAAACCGGAATTGGGAAAGGTCAGTATGCTCAGGTCCGGAGCATTGATGCTGTCAGCAACCGCCTCAGTGTGCGGCTACAGGACGGAACCGAGCGCATGTACGATCCTCGCCGACAGCGGGGCGTCTCTATTTTCCGCGAAGGAGTACGAAGATTCTCCGTCGGCGACCGCATTCAATTTACGGCGCCTGCCAATGACCTGAAAATTGCAAATCGTCAATTGGGAGTGATCGCAGGCATTAGCGAGGCTGGACGAATGACTTTGCAGATGGATTCTGGCCGCGCACTTCAAATCGACCCTAACAAGCATCCCCACCTCGACTACGGCTATGCCATGACCAGCCACTCCAGCCAGGGACAAACCGCCAGTCGCGTGTTGATTCACGTTGACACCGAATTGCTCGCCAAGGACTTACTTAACAGCCGGATGGCTTACGTCTCCGTTTCACGCGGTGCTTACGATGCGCAACTGTTTACGAATGACCGCGAGAAAGTGCCCACTGCCCTCGGTCACGTCTCTTCAAAGCAGACGGCCAACTCGCCTCAGATCGGCAGCCAGCTGACAATTACGCCGCAACAGGAAATTTCTAAGGCACAGCAACAAGACCACGGCATGGGTCTTGGAATCGGCCTTTAGAAATCTGCCTGCCCCGAACACTGGCAGCGTAGCGCGTGCGCAAACTCTGTCAAGATGAGATGAGAAGTCCGGAGGGAAGTCGATCTCCGGTTGCTTTGCAAGAACAATCACAGGAAAGAGTCGGATGATGTCTCAACTTGCACCGGACTTCTTACCGTCCACAGTGAGAATCCGTATAGAAGGGAAAGCAGAAAAGCGGTGCGACCTGCCACTGAGAAAGCAACCTCTTTGCTTCGCTGCGTGATTAAACCGTGGCACGGAGAACCCGTCAAGAGTGTGCTTCGCCGCGCAAAACCCGCGCGCTCTTGACTGAACCTCCGCGCCACAAAAGCCTCCGCGAGCGAAGCAAAGGGAAAATAAAGAGAAGAACGGTTTTGCTCAGCCGGGTCTTCTCATGGAAGGCGCAGCGATGCTCGCCGCTATTGCGCACATGCCTCCTAGCAGAGTTTGCTCGACTCGCGCAATACGAATTCAAGGAACGAGAATGCCGAGAACGGCCACGTCAGGTTGGAGCACTTCCGGTCACCGCCCTCAAGTCTTCCGTCCTAGTCGATCCTCAAATTCACATTGCTCGTCAATGATCCACTCGGCGTTGACACCGCAACCGGACCTGTTGTCGCGCCGTTTGGAACGACGGCTGTCATGTAGGAATCGGAGAGAACTCTGAAGCTGGTGGCACTAATACCGTTGAAGGTCACGCCCGTTGTGCCCGTCAATCCCTGCCCAAGTATCTCTACATTTTGCCCGACCTTGCCGACTGGTAGGACAAACGTCACAAATGGTGCAAGTCCGTTATTCAGCTTGTAAACGGTCCCCGCGTTGGACTTTCCGCCGCCAATAGACGTTCCATAGAGAATACCTGTGGTGTCCTGCACGAGTGCCGTGTTTGGCGTCGTTCCCGCAGTACCGCTGAAGCTGTAAAGACGCGTGAAAACTCCAGAAGGAGTTATCTCAAACAGCGAACCGTCATTGGTCGTCTTACCGCCCAGCGCGGCGGTGCCGTAGAGATTTCCATCATTCGCCTGTATGAGGCTTAAAGGTTCGCCAGCCTTCGAGGAACTCGGCGAGAAAGAGTACAGAGTGGACACGTTTCCCTCAGGATCCAACTTAAATATCGTTCCGAATCCGATACCCACGCCGCCATTCACGGTTGGCCCATAGAAGTTGCCATCGCTGGCCTGAACCAACATTACCGGGTTGTACCCTCCCGATCCGCACGGGAAACTGTAAGACCACAGAGGAGTTCCGGAAGTGGAGATTTTGAATAACGTGCCACAGCTGCTGCTGCCGCCCCATGTCGATGTCCCATAAAGATTCCCATCAGTCCCTTGAATCAGCGAGCTTGGGTACTGACCATGAGTTGCATCGAACGTGTACACATTGACGAATGTTCCCGTTTGGGGGCTGTACCTGTAGAGCGTTGCTGGGAGGGTGAAACTCCCTAGGGTCACCCCATAGATGTTCCCATCGCTTGCCTCAATCGGAGGTGCTATGGGGTTTGCGCCGTCGGCGCCTCCACCAAATTCATGCACTGCTGTATAGCTCCCAGTGGCAGTGACCTTATAGAAAACGCCATTGTTGGAGGAGCCACCGTATTGAGTGACACCATAGAAGTTCCCGTCAGTCGCCAATAGCACTCCTCCCGCGGGCTCGTCCCCATTGCTTGACTGAAATGCGAATGGGAAGCTCAAACCACTTGAGAAAAGTCGAAAGAAACATCCCGCAGAACCGGAGATACCAAGAGTGGTCCCATACAATTTGCCGTCTCTTCCTTGGACTACAGGTCCACTGGGACCAGCGCTACAACCTTGGCCGGAAAAACTCGCTACCACGTTCACGGTCTGACCCTGACTGATCGTGCATGCGAACGCTGCTAATAGAATCGACCGCAGAACCCCAGAAACTCGTAAAATCCGTGGTGTGCATTGTAGCCCAAACGTCCTGCTAATCATACTTATGACCCCCTATTCTTCTTGAACTCTCCTACTTTCCCGAATAACTTGAACCAGGTCGGATCACCCTAGTGTTGACCGTGTGCGTTATTTACATTCGTCTGATAATTGCATTGCCCTCCACCCTGGCTTCCCCCACAACTCGTTCCGATTCCCACGCTGGTGAACCAGCTGAATTGTTCCGCAGCGCTGAGCTGGCCATCGACGGTTATCGAGCTGGCAGCCAGGCACGACAAGCCGGAGATGTGGCAATAATTCGTCGAATCGAAAGACAACGAAAGGTCGCGCCAATATATCTCGACATCACTCGTCCCTTGGTTCGTGGCAAAGGGATACAGAAAAGTGGGTAAATCGCCTGAAAAGTTACCGTTCCCGGTTCCACAGGTAGGATTGGAGCAATCTGTGTCCCCTGGATACGACAATGCTTCCGGTTGGAGCTCCAAGGGGACACCGGAGCTGTCATACTGCCCGAATAGTGGATACCAGTTGGACGCAGCGCAATGCGCCCCGCCCGTGGTACAAACCGGGCAGGTGTTGGTGTGGCAGTTGACGTAGTCCAAGGCAGAAAGACCCTGGCTCCCGAAGCCGTCGCGCATCCCGAAACGATTCGACCATCCAATGGCGTATGCCGCCTCGTCTGTCGCGTACGTGTAATTGACTGGCGTCTCAGCGGAATTGATTGAGTGGATCACTCTCCACGGAGGTCCCAGCGACTGCAGGTAATTGCCCATCTGCTGGTAATAATTTAGCCAGAGTGACATCGTGTACGCGTAGGAGCCTGGTAGGGAAGCGAGACTAGACGTGCAATACGGGTACCACTCCGAGCCGACTGATCCACCAAAGCGAAAATAGTTCAGCTGTGGGTAATAGTTGGTGCCGTTGAGACTAAAGTTAGGTCCGTAGTGTGCCACTACCGCCGCCCAGTAGGCCTTCAGCGCATTCATATATGGATACTCATAGGGCACGGCCCAGGATTGAGCGGCGCTTATAAATGTCAGTGATTGGCTGGACGCTGTTCCAGTCCCCGAGGACGTATACGTAAAATCATTGCTGTCGCTGACCGTTATCGCAGACCCTCCAGAACCCGTAGCGAGGCCACTTGTTGAACTCGTAACCCATATCAGGTCTCCTGTTTGAAGCAGATTGCTCTGCACCGATGACGTGCTGCAGCAGCCCGATGAATTCACTGTGACTGTTGTGCCCACCCATGCGGTAACGGTGCCGCCAGAGCCAGACCACGGAAGACCTGCGCAATCTTTCAAAGCGTTGAGAACATCTTGGCGCTGGGGACTAAACAGGCTATACCAAGCGGAGCTTGTGACGTAATGTGGAGTGGTTGCATTTGTGCTAGCAGCTGATTCGCCAGTTATGAGCAGATTGACCTTTTTATGGCTTCCGCCAAACGAGGTCGAGAGCCACTGATACACAGGAGTGCTTCCCGTAATGCTGTCATATGTGCTCCAGTCGTAGTGGTGGTACGTCAACGGCACAGCTGGGTCGGGCTGGCACGTATCGGCGGAATCAGATGACGAGCACGGAGTGTTGTCAGGCGGGTTTATTTCAATCGAACTCCAACCTTCGATTAGAGTAACTCCATCTATGCTGGAGTTCGGCATTACATTGCTCTTGAAGTACCCGTTATCATTGACTCCTCCGCTGCTATTGGGTGGGGAGAAAGCCCAGATGTGGGTGTACTGGTGCGGAGTGAAAGACCCAGCATTTCCGAATGTTTTGGGAACTCCCCGCATCTTAACGATGCCCTGCACGTGGACCTGCGCAGAAACCGGGATTGATATTGCTATGAGAACTAACAACCGCACGATGTTTGAGAGCATATTCTTCATATCACTGTTGATGTTTGAACATTCAAGGTGTTCCCCCACTTCATCTGACTTGCCCTACGGAGTGATCGTGCAGTAGGAGCCTCGATATACCGTCACTGTGTCACTTGTATTTCCCGTCCCCACCATAATGTTTACTACAACGGTCTGATTCGCCTTATTCTCAATAGTCCCGTCCATCTGCCATGGCAATATTGTCGCCCCCCCGCCTGCCGGTGTGATAGTCGCCACCGTAGTGGCTGTCGTGGCAGTCTGGCCCACGAGCCCGCCAGCACCGACCGAATTTGCACCCTTGAAAACCACGAAATTTGCGGTCCAATTATTGACTGCCGTGGCAACTTGGATACCCCAAGGATTGGCAGCGGCGGCGGTCGCTTGCGCATAATTTCCCGCGCAATGGATGCTGTACGCCTGTGTATTCGGCGTAGATGGGAGAGTCCAAGTCAAATTGTTGATGTTGTGGAGGGATGTATCCGTATTAAAGGTTTGATCAGCGGCTAGACGAACTGTCGACGCCGACACGATAAACCCTCCATTATTTATGCTCACCAACGTCGAATCATTCCGCTGAAAATCCGCGATATCTCCAGTCGAGCTTGTCCCACTTTGATCCACAACGAGCGGTACAGATCCAGTACTGGTTCCAGTTGTCTTAACAAGCAACGCATTCGACGCATTATTGTTCGTCGAATTCGCGTTGCTGATAGTCGTTGCGGCGGAAGCAGTAGTATTCGTCGCAGCGAGCGTCAATGTCGCGCCCGCCGCATAATTGTTCGTAGTGCTCGTTCCGACGGTTCGATAACCAGGTTGAACTAAAATTAGCGACGTCGATCCAGCCGTCGTACTGTTGGAGATCATCTGTCCGACGATCCAGGCTCCCACCGGAACGTTCGCCAATGTGGCTGTGCTGCAGTCGCCTGCCGTGCTCGTGGATGCAAAGACGGGTTGACCTTCCACCCCAGAGCCGTTCGTGGCGTCCATTTTGCAGTTTGCTTGTCCTGACAACGCAAGCTGAGCATTTCCGGTTTTTCCTGCGCCGGCAAGAACAACGAAAGTTGGCACAAAACTGTCACCGGTGCCCGCTTGAATTGCGCCTGTTGTGCTTGTAGAAGTAATTTTGGCAAGCGTATTCACGATAGTTCCGGTTACGGTTTCGTTCAGCACCTCCCCTACCACCGCCCAATTTTGCAGATCCAAGCTGACAGTACTGTTTCCTCCCCACTGTGGGGCAGAAGAACCTGCAAGCAGAGGAATTCCAGCAGTACCAGCCAACGATAGGCAATTCTCGGTATCGATCCCGGATACAGCTGTGCCAGCGTAAACGATACCCCCCAGTTGAGTAGGACATGCCCATATTGCGACATCGACACCCGTACTACCACTGTTGGCGTCGTTGTTCATCTTCCATCGATGATCAGTAGAATCAGCCCACAGGGCATCGACATTCGCCGCTCCTGTTATCGTCCCAGATTCGTTCGCGGTGATGCCGTTTTGAGCGGCAAGTGGTATGCAGAGAATTGAAGTGATGAACAGGCAGACGGCAAAACCGTTACGGTGCAAAAATCCCCCAGTATTCAAGTCCATTCACGGACCTCCTTGAGATGGAAGACACGAATCACGCTGTCGCGGAACATGTCCAATAGGGGGGAAGCACGGAGCAGAGTGTTACTCGACTTTTGAAGAATAATGCACTCGGCTTCGTCAAGAGTATGGCGAGGGCCAGGAATCAGGTCAATGAGACGAAAGACCCTAGTGAGGAATTTGTTAAGGGGTCGACTAACTCTTGAAGCGCTTACGCAATTTGAGTAATAATATACGCAATATGCGTAAACTATATGAGACCCGCGATAACATGCCAGCCTTAGCGAGCCTATTTCCGGGGGTCCGCCGAGGTGTGCTTGCGGCTACATTGACGCGTCCAGAAAAATGGTGGTATCTATCCGAACTGGCAAAATTTCTTCGCACACGACCATCGAGCTTACAGCGTGAACTTACCTCGCTAGTGCAAAGCGGCATATTGCAACAACGCAAGGATGGACGTAGAACCTATTTTAAGGCGGAGACGCGGTCCCCGATCTTCCGCGAGTTGCAGAGCATCTTCGAAAAGACGACCGGACTCATTCGCACCCTGAGAGCCGCCATTCAGCCGATTGAGAATAAGATCATCTGTGCCTTCGTCTACGGTTCTATAGCGCGCCGCAAAGAGCGCGCAACAAGTGATGTTGACATTATGGTCATTGGAAACTTAGGACTCGCAGAACTCGCACCGCTTCTGCGAAAGGCCGAAACGCGCCTCGGCCGGGAAATAAATGTGACGAACTATTCAGCGCAGGAGTTCCAAAGGAAGGTTGCAGAAGGCGATCACTTCGTCACAACGGTTTTAGAAGGCAGCATCGAGTTCGTGAAAGGTGAGCGGCATGACCTGGACGCAGTTGCTGGCAAATAATGAAGTCCAGCGACACCGAACCTCTAAAAAAGAACTGGACAAGCTCCGGGCAGTTGTCGCCCGCGACTTAGTCGATTCATCTCTCAATGGAGTATCGGCAGACAGGCGCTTCGCAACCGCATATAATGCTGCGCTGCAAGCTGCGAAGATGGCAATTGCCTGTGCGGGCTATCGTGTCGTTGGCGCTGGGCACCACAGAATTTCCTTTGAAGTCGTTGAACTTGCGATGGGCAAAGCCACCGGTCACTACTGCGATTATTTCGATCGATGTCGACGCAAACGGAACGTGATCGACTATGACGATGCGTTTGTCGCGACCGAGACCGAAGCAATCGAAATCGTGACGAAAGCGACGGAATTTGTCGAAACAGTCGAAAAATGGATCGCCAAAAACCATCCGCCCCTGAAAGCGTAATGTTCTTCTTTTTCGGGCACTTTCCGGGCACCCAGAAGGATGTCTTCTTTGTATCTGTTTGATTTTGCGATGTCATGCATGGAGTAAGCTGGACGTGCAAGTTGTTGTTTGGACTTGATTTGGCGACCCTACCAAAGCATGGGTGTTGACACTGTTCTAGAGCTGCCTGGAACACAATCTTCTCCTTCTCAAAATCGGAACTTCCCTGCAAGCTCAAGCTTCCCTCTAGACCTGTTGGTGTCCAATGGCACACGATTGCGCTTGACTGATGGTGTCCAATGGAGTACAAGGGAATTGTGCAAACGGTTGTCGAGACACCTACCTACCTCGCAATTGCCAACAAGCTCTTTAGCGAGGAGGAGCGTGCGGACATCGTGGCACTCGTTGCTGCGGACCCTGAATGTGGAGACGTGATCCGCGGAACTGGCGGGTTTCGAAAGGTTCGCGTGGCACGGAGAGGAATGGGAAAGAGTGGCGGGGCGCGGGTTGTGTATATCTGGCGCAACGAAAGGTTTCCGGTTTTTCTGATCACTGTATTTCCCAAGAATGAGAAAGAAAACCTGTCGATGGCGGAACGCAACGCGCTGAAGAAACGTGCCGATAGTATTTTCGAGACCTACGGGAGGTAGCATGAAAACGCAATTCGAGCAGATGATGGATGGCCTTAATGACGTTGAGTCGTTCCTTGCTGGAGAGCAAGAAGGGTTCAAGGCATATGTGCCCCAGGAAGTTGACGTCAAGGCGATCCGTAATCGACTGGGCATGACGCAAGCCAAATTCTCTGACACGTTTGGCTTCAGCCTTGACGCGATCAAGCACTGGGAGGGGGGCCGCAGGACCCCAGAAGCGCCAGCTCGCACATTGCTGACTGTGATCGATAAGAATCCTGCCGCCGTGCTTACCGCACTGAATCCCGCTGCGTTCGCTGCCAGCTCGTCTACGTTCACCATAGAACACGCCAGCCGTCGTAGAAATCGTCATGCTTCTCGTGGCAATCGGAGACGAAACGCTCATTCCGCCGGCAGGAAAAGAATCACGAAGTGAAGAAAGTCTTGGTTACAGCAAACATAAAACGGATTAGCAACCGAGTGCGCGAGTGTCGAGTTCTTGAACCCGCGATTTCAACCCACGGTCACCATGTCTCTAACGACTTTTCAAGGACTTAGGCGGCCACCTAGAGTCACGTAAGTCTTCAAACTACAACATAAACCAGCCCTGAAAAGGCTGGCGTCGGCGGTTCAACTCCGTCCCTGGCCACCATCATTCCAAAGAACTTAGTCTGAATCGGGTGGTCGGGACCTTGCGAAATCACCCACGCTCGATCACCCGCGCTTACTGGATGAGCCGAACGGTTTCCTCGTTTAGACCCATGGCTTCGATCATCTTTGCCTGACCGGCGGCCAAGCAGGTGATCGAGATTCCAAGTGGCCATCGTTTTGGCTTCCACAACCTCCGGCATGCGTTGACCTCGTTCCTGGTAGAGATCGGAACCGACTCGAAAAAACTATTCAGAACATGCTGCGTTGGGCGGACCCTTCAATCTTGTTCAAGGTCTATGCGCACTCGCGAATGGACAAGCGCATGGAGGCGGGTGGCTCCTAAGCGTATTCGGAGCCGTTGGCACGGATTCGCGGAGCATAATTGGACCATAATTTCCAGTGAGTACAGGCCTAGTCTCGTACGCCCTTAGATGGGAGACCGGCTTTCAACTCACTAAATTCAGAGATCAGCTGTCCGCGACACTACTCTTCGTTCCTCAGGAAGAAATATCTGGATCTAGGTCAGAGCGTAGGCCATCGGCCAGTTTTAGAAGCCGGAGAAGGGGCTTGATTGTGAGGCCCTGTACCAGAATCGAAAAAACGACCACACCAAAGGTCAAGTCGAGTATGCGACTCCGCTCAGGAAAGTCTTTGTCGAGACTCAGCGCCAGGGCGAGAGCGAGTGCGCCCCGCAGACCGCCCCAAACGATAACGTGCTGCCAACGTGCAGGGATCTTCTCTCCGAGTAAGTTGCTCGCAGGAATCAATAAGTAAATGGAGAGTGCTCGCCCAAGAAGGACCGCACCCACCGCGCAAAGAACCGGTACCCAGGAGTGGATGAGTGCATCGATGTGAACCTCCAATCCAATCAACAGGAAAATGAGCGAGTTCATGACGAATGCAAGATATGCCCAAAAAGACTCAACTGCGGATCTGGATTCAGGGTTCATACAATTCTTTGCGCCTAAATTGCCCACAATCAAACCGGCAGCCGCCGTGGCGATGATCCCCGACATGTGCAATTGATACGCGAGAAGATAGCTGCCGTAGGCCACGATCGTGGTCAGCGTGATTTCGACGTCCGGATCATTAATCCCTCCGGTGACCCGGATCGCGATGTAGCCGAGAAGTGCACCGAGAATTGCACCTCCCAGAACGGCGAAAACAAACTGGACAATTCCCGTCATTACGCCAAGATGTCCAGCCAAGACTCCGCCCAACAGGATTTGGAACAAAGCCGCCGCCGTGCCGTCATTCAAAAGGCTCTCGCCTTCGATGATGACGGAGAGGCGGCGGTCCATCCTGAGGTCCCTGAAGATAGCGATTACCGAGATAGGATCGGTTGCCGAGATGATCGACCCGAACAAAAGGGCAACTGCCACCGGCAGTCCCGTCGACCAATGCACCAAATAGCCCGCAACAAAGGCAGCAACCAACACGCCGAAATTTGCGAGAAGCAGCAGAGATGCCGAATCATGCTGCAGTTCCCGCAACTGTAGTTTCAGACTTCCCTCAAACACGAGGGCGGGAAGGAAAAGAAAAAGGATCACATCCGGAGTCAGCCAGTCTGAGCGTTGACCGGACACCAAGGGAGAAAGATGGGGCAACCGGAGCCAACTTAGCAGCAGTCCGCCCACGACTAAAGCGACCGTATAAGGGAAGCGTAAACGCTTGGCCACTATTGCAATGACCGAAGCTGCGATCAGCAAAACCACCAGAAATTCGACCGCCGAGCTTGTCGTAATGGGCTTCATCGACTTTCAGCGGACACTCCGCTTTTCGGATGTCCAGTACATCTATGCACGTGGATTCAGCGTACACGGTTCTGCGCGGCTCATGTTGAGAACACGTCGCCGCTCTGTCTCTATGTACCCGCACTTGCTTTCCGCTCATACTCAGGGAGCGCAATCTTGTCTGAAAAACCGCGCCCGACAGCAAGATCCGCGATCCAAGGAATTCTCATTAGATTCATAATCTGATTCCGCAAAATCAGTGACAACCGGGAGTGCGGTGCAAAAGACCCTGCGAATCTCAGCGCAGCTTTTTGTTTCTTAGCGATGAATGGAGCGAATAGTCGTTGATATCGATAAAAAGCCTCGCCGAAGTTACCTTTGCTCCGATGAAGTTCGCCTGCGAGAGTGTATGCAGCAACCATCGCAAGCGCCGAGCCTTGCCCGGCGAGTAACGACACACAGAATGCTGCGTCTCCAAGCAACGTAACGCGCCCTTGTGTCCAAAGGCCTTGACGCGAATTCATCCGAATCTGACTGACACGATCAAAGTACAGATCTTTAGTGCGCTGCAGTGCCTCCAATATCTGCGGACATTCCCAGCCACTTCGCCCGAAGCGCTTGTGGAGGATCGCTTTGTTGACTTCAATATCGTCGGGCTGTCTTGAACCAAAGGATCGATCCTCAAAAATAAACAAGAACATCGTGCTATTTCCACGCAGTGCGAAACGCCCAACCTGTTGGCCGACTTGCGTGTACATCACGTACGTAAGCTCATCACGTGGTTCATAGCCCGGTGCTTCGAAAGCGGCCACCTTGTAGCCCAGGTACTTCTCGAATTGTTCCTGCGGGCCAAACACCAACTCCCGAACCCGGGAATGAAGTCCGTCAGCACCAACTACAAGGTCAAAGTCCCGCTCTCTCCCACTCTTGAACGTCACATGGACAGCGTCCTCTGATTGTTCGATTGAAGAAATACTGTCACCGAAGATGGTTTCGGCGTGATCTTCGGCCAGCCTGAATATCGCGGAAGCCAGATCACCTCGCGGAAGACTCGTAAAACGTCCTCGCGTTGCGCGTATGAACGCTGCTGCGGGGAAACCTGCGACCTTCTCACTTCTTTCGTTGACAACTCGAACCTCACGCATTTGGTACCCACTGTTCTTGATCTGTTCTGACAACCCCATCCGTTCGGCAATGTCAAACCCAGCACCCCAAAAATCGATGACGTAGCCGCCCGTTCGCAATGCAGGCGCTTGTTCCACAATTGTCGGGTTCATCCCGTATTGGAGCAGCCAATACGCGAGGGTGGGGCCAGCAATCCCTGCACCTGAAATTAAAATGTTCATAAAAAGCAATCCAGAGGTAGGGCTTTGGTCAACTCGTTGTTTCGAATCATCCACGAACTGATTTTCTTAGTCTTGTTTTGTTACGGACTCAGCCGCAATGTAGACACTCTGCCGTCCTAACACTTCGGTTTCCTTTTTGCTTAACAGCCACTCCGATTGAAGAATTCTCGGAGTTGGCATCTGGCGAATTATTCCTGTGATGTCGACGATTTGTGGTGAGGGCTGTCCGGCCTGTCTTTTAGCTTCCCACCTTACCAACAGTCTTTCCCCCTTCGCGCCGACAGCGATAAATAATTGAGGTTTAGGCCCGGGCCTCAGCTTCACGTCATTCAGAAACACCATGTCACCCGCTTCTGCTCTCGGATCGCCTGTCAAAAGCGAAGTAAGGCACGATGCAGTGGCCGGAATATCGTCTGATGAAAGATCCATTTCAGCGGCGTACGAATCGGCAGTGCGCCACGCTTCGATTGCTCCCACCCACCCGACAAGAATGACCGACACGATAAACAGGATCGGCCACAATGCTCTTCGTGAGAATCGCATGAACACGTTACAGGGTAGATGTCGTTAGTTCGAAAAGAGGTTGATCCAGAACGCCAGCAGAACACGAAAACTCACCCCGCTCCGACTGACGCAGCGCACACGGTTACTTCTCCTTGAACTCGGCCCATGTACCTTTCTTTCCGTAATAGATGCGCAGGTTGCACTGCTTTGGTTCAGTATGTCCAAAAAACACCGTGAATTCCTTCTGTGGTTCGCTGAGTTGCCCGCTTAGCATATCCAGCCGTACTACATCGAGTTTCTTATCGTACTTATTCCCTGCGCCCACATTCTTGTTCACAACCAAATCCCAATCGTCTTTGTCCCGGACAATGTACATGCTGTAGGCACCCGTCGGAATGTCTGTCTTGCCCGCCGTTAAAGGCGTCTGGGTGAATAGCAGCATCGCTTGGCCGCCGGGTGTCCAAACCTTCCCTGACGGTAGATCCCGCCCTGTATACGATTCAGTCGTGTAACGAACCGTCATCTGTTTCCCGTCTTGGAAGCTGCAAGAGGCGGTCGGTATGCTCTTCGGGTCGTTCTGGGCTGCCGTCAGTCCGACCAGGCCGAACAAGAACCATGCTGTTGTCATCATTAGTTTCTGCATCGTTAGCTCCTTTTACATGTCCACACTCGTCTCATCGGCACAACGCAAAGCCTCTGGCAGTGAAGTCCGACTCGCGAGAACCCCGCACCCCCAGAATGAGTCCCGCCAATGAAAAATGTTTTCTCGACGAATTTGCGCCTTTAACCTCCGCATCCGTTTCTGTTGCTCAGTTAGCGGCATGTGATAGGCGACATCTATTGTGTCCGCCACCGCCCTCGTGTCATACGGGTTTACGAGCAGGGCGCCACAATTTAGCTGAAACGCCGAGCCCGCAAACTCACTCAAGATCAGCACACCATCGTCATGGATACGAGAGGCGCAATATTCCTTGGCCACCAGATTCATGCCATCCTTCAGCGGAGTAATTAAGGCAATGTTGGCGGCGCGATAATAGGCAAGCAACTCAGCGCGGTTGAGTGAGCGATGGATGTAGTGAATCGGCACCCAGCCAGGCCCTCCGAACTGTCCGTTGATTTCACTAACTTGTCGCTCAATTTGTGTTTTCAATTCAAGGTATTTAGGAATCTCCTCGCGACTTGGCACGACTACTTCCACAAGCGCGACTCGTTGTCGCATTTCAGGATGGAAATTCAGCAGATGGCGATATGCGGCGAGCCTTTCTGGAATTCCTTTCGTGTAGTCCAATCGATCGACGCCCAGAATAACGCAGCATCCGTTCAAGCTCTTAACAATATGGTCAGCTTGCATGGCGACCGCATTATTTGAGGCGCCGCATGCGAAGTCTTCATAGTCGATACCGATGGGAAAGGCACCTACGAAAGTCGTGCGTTGCGGAGAGTCTACGACAACATCTTTGCCGAACCGTGTCGTCTTTGCGTGTTTCACAAATTTGCGCAAACACGCGATAAAGTTCCGACGATCTCGCAGTGTTTGGAAGCCCAGAATGTCAAATTGCAAAAGAGCATTCAGAACATCTTTTCGCCATGGGAGTTTTTCGAAGATATCCGGACTCGGGAATGGAATGTGGTGAAAATACGCGAGGCGCTCGGCGATACTAAATTGCCGCAGTTCCGCTGCAACCGACATCAGGTGATAGTCGTGTACCCAGACTAAATCCCCGCCATGTATTTCAGTAGCCACTTTTTCGGCAAAGCGCCGGTTTACTGATACATACGCCTCCCAATAAGTCGGATCGAAATTGCAACGCGACAGCAGATCAAGAAAGAGCGGCCAGACAATTTCATTCGAAAATCCGCAGTAGAAGCGCGAGGTTTCTTGTGGGCTCATGAAAACAGGTTTGAACGCAATCGCGTTTTCTCGAGAGCAATTCTCCAAAAGACGCTCAATCTCTGGTGATGCGTCGGTGCCGGTCCAGCCTATCCAAGAGCGGGTAGACTCGATAAACAGGGGGTGCAATGCGGTGACTAGTCCGCCGGAACTCACTCGCAATCGCAATCCCTCAGGGTTCTGCTCAACTGTCACCGGAAGCCGATTGGAAACGATTATCATTTTCTCGGGCTGTGATGCCATCATTCACCACCGCATGCGGAGATCCAATTCTGAAGAAATGCGATCACTCCTTCGGGCGGGCGAACCCATGCGTCTGCGACGGTCGGCCTGTATTCCGACTGCACAAGGACGCCTAGACCAAATCCCTGGAGCGCCGCGAAGGCGTCTTCATCGGTCTGGTCATCTCCCATGTACGCGATCGCGGCCTTTTTTCCCATTTCTCCAAGGACTGTACGAACGATATCCCCCTTATTCCTGCCCGCAGCACGGATCTCCAGCCCGCCATCGAAGCGGATGAGATTTAACCCCTCTTGTCCGGACATCAACCACACCTTCCTCACCTTGCCCGCGACGTTTGCTGCCGAGTGCGTTCCGCGCCAATGGACCGCAGTTCCGGTCGGCTTAAATTCCAACATTTCCGAGAGTCCTTCTTTGGTGAGTAGCTCGTTGATTTCCCTGATTCGCTGTTGGACTTGTGCATCGATTTTGGCCAACTCATAGGTGCCGTTCGCATGGAGCCGTTCCATTCCGTGGCAACCCCATGTCTCGATCCCATGAATGCCGATCAGTCCCGAAATCTCCTTTGCGCATCGTCCCGTAGCAATTGCTATGCGCGTGTTGGTAGAGCTGCGTATCCGATCAAGCAGCGGTCGAACTTGGGGATATGGCTGTGCGAGAGCTTGATCGACCTGAAATGGAGAAAGTGTGCCATCGTAATCGAGTAGAAGAGCACGAGAGTGCGCACGCGATAGACGCACAAAGAAGGCATCCATCTTCTTTTGCGCTTCTTTAGGCAAGTTCTCAGCTTCGCGGAGTAGCAAGAGTGTCTCTCCGATTGATTCATGAACAAGCAGCTCTTAGGAACTGAGAGCTTGTGGGTCACCAGCTCACCAGTTCAGTTCAGATAGGAGTTGCGAGAGGCTGCTTAGCAAAGGCGGTTGCAATTCAGGTCTACTAGATCATGAGCGAAGAAAGGAACGCTCTCAGACTTGAGAATTGCAATGAGGTGAAGACTAGAGGCTTGAAGAATGCTGGCGATGAAAGACCCTGCAAGTGCAAGCACCGCAAAGAGAAGGCTTGCGGCTTGCGCAGCTCGAAGGGCTGTCGGTTCGAGATCGACAGCTGGGGAAACAAATACGACAGTGACGGCTAGCAGAAGAATGACCACCACGATCTTCAACGAAGCGTTCATCCGCTAGTAGGATACCACTCTTTCGAACGATTCGGCACAATCCACCGAACATCGGTCGCTGCATATGTTGGCATGGATCCATCTGGGCTTCTCTTTCTTTGCGCCGCGATCATGACTATTGACGAGCTGCGACGGCCGCAGAACATGGTGATCGTGAACCTTGTGTGGCCGATTACAACCCTGTGCGGCGGTCAGTCTGGCCGTGGGGCTACTTCCACTCTGCACCCCCAGGGCAGAAGCGCATAGCCACCGTCACCGTGATCAATGTCAGGATCGCGGGCGGAAAGCAAGTAGGGGAATTTGGCTGACCAGGCGTTGGTGATCCGTATCGGTGGAGCGATATTTCCATCCCACCAACCAGCTAAAACCAGCCCGAACGATCGGACCAATGAACCTGTTGCGATGCTCGTACCCGCGGATCACCGCTTCTGCTTCTTCCTCGTCGAGAAAACGATGCGATGCGGCAAAATGTTCTGACCCGACCGTTACCTCCTCGTCGGGCTTCGCCTGAATGTTGCGAACCCAATCGCAATCTGGGCCAAATCCATTCGCTACCACAACCTCAGGGCCTTCGTTCCGGTACTCCACGACTTCCAGTACGGTGTGACGCCGAAGACCCGATCGGCGACCAGTATGAGATAGCAGCAGGAGTCGTTTTCCAAAGAACCACTGCAGATGCCAGCGGTAGATGTAGATGGGAGCTCGAAACAAGTACCAGAGCATTCCCTTCTTTCTAATCGTAGTCACTTGGAGTCACCAACAACGTTTATATCGTTTGGCGACACATTCCTCAGTGATCAGTTGAAAAGCGGCCAACGATTATCACTTCAAAACCGGCCACGGGAAGGTGCCGGGGACGTAAGATTCTTTTACTCTGCTACTCGTATTCGCACAAGTCTGAATCGGAAGCAAGACCTCAGAACCAACCGGCAGTCAGGCGGCCCTCAAAGGGTTCAAACATCGCCCAGCATTCCTCTTCTTTTCGATGCTTGGTCGCGACCGCCGTCCCGCGGACGGTC
>Ga0335084_10002014_pt1 | contig 19356 bp, 16 predicted proteins | sample Lox_Sample_44_FD_206721 | JGI IMG/M metagenome (GOLD analysis project Ga0335084, IMG submission 206721) | Soil microbial communities from Loxahatchee National Wildlife Refuge, Florida, United States - Lox_Sample_4.4 | ecosystem: Environmental > Terrestrial > Soil > Wetlands | place: USA...
TCACCGGGCCGCTCCTGCGGGCGACCGGCGTCGAGTACGACGTGCGCAAGGCGTACCCGTACCTCGTCTACGATCGGCTCGACTTCATGGTTCCGACCGGTTCCAACGGCGACAACTACGATCGCTTCATGGTCCGCATGGTCGAGATCGAGCAGAGCATGCGCATCGTCGAGCAGGCCCTCCAGCAGATCCCCGAGGGACCGGTGACGGCGACCGACCCGCGCTTCGTCCTGCCGCCGAAGAACGAGGTCTACGGCTCGATCGAGGGCCTGATGAACCACTTCAAGCTCGTCATCGAGGGTCAGAAGGTCCCGGCGGGCGAGGTCTACGTCGCGACCGAGGGCGGCAACGGCGAGCTCGGGTTCTACCTCGTCTCCGACGGCAGCGGGCGTCCGTATCGGGTGCGCGTCCGCCCGCCCTGCTTCTACGCCATGGGCGCGATCGGACGGATGCTCCAGGGTGCCATGATCGCCGACGTCATCACGACCTTCGGGCAGGTGAACATGATCGGAGGCGAGTGTGACCGCTGAGCCCGCGAGCCCGCGCTTCTCGGACGCCGCGCTCGCCGAGTATCGCGAGATCCTCACGCGCTATCCCACCCGCCGCGCCGCGCTCATGCCGACGTTGTGGCTCGCGCAGCGCGAGTTCGGCTGGCTCTCCGAGCCGGTGCAGGCCTACGTGGCCGAGCTGATGGAGCTGCCGCTCGCGTGGGTCACGTCGGTCGCCTCCTTCTATACGATGTACTGGAAGGAGCCGGTCGGGCGCTGGCACCTCCAGCTCTGCCGGAACCTGCCGTGCGCGCTCCGCGGCGCGGGCGAGCTCCGCACGCTCATCCACGACACCCTCGGCATCCGCCACGGCGAGAAGACGGCCGACGGCCGGTTCTCGTTCGAGGAGGTCGAGTGCCTCGCTTCGTGCGGAACGGCGCCCGTGATCCAGATCAACAACGGCGCCTACCACGAGGGCCTCGACGTCGAGAAGGTCCGCGCGCTCCTCACGCGGCTGGCGAGCGAATAGGCGTGCTCGCCGACCTCCTCATCGACGTCGCGCGCGTCGTGTTCATCATCCTGCTCGCGGTGCAGCTGGTCGCCTTCGGCGGCTTCTGCGAGCGCAAGATCAGCGCGCTGATCCAGGACCGCATCGGGGCGAACCGCGCGTCCATCTTCGGCTTCGCGGGCATGGGACTCATCAACACGTTCGTCGCCGACCCGATCAAGTGGCTCCTGAAGGAGGACGTCCGCATCGTGGGGACCGACCGCCTCCTCCATTTCTGGGCGCCGGTCGTGAGCCTCGTCATGGCGCTCGTCCCGTTCGCGGTGATCCCGTTCGGCAACGAGCTCGTCGTGGGCGACCGCCACATCAACCTGCAGGCGGCGCCGCTCGGCGTCGGCGTCCTCTACGTCCTGGCCATGGTGTCGCTCGGGGTCTACGGCGTCGTGCTGGGCGGCTGGGCGTCGAACAACCGCTGGGCGCTCCTCGGCAGCGTGCGCGGCTCGGCGCAGATGATCTCGTACGAAATCGCGATGGGCCTCGCGCTCGTGGGGGCGGTGCTCGTCTACGGCACGCTCGACCTGCAGGAGATGGTCCACGCGCAAGGGCGGCTCCTCGGTGGCTGGCTCCCCGCCTGGGGCATCATCTACCAGCCGCTCGGCTTCCTCCTCTTCTTCGTAAGCGGCGTCGCCGAATCGAAGCGCGTGCCGTTCGACCTCCCCGAGAGCGAGTCCGAGCTCATCGCCGGCTACTTCACCGAGTATTCGGGCGCCAAGCACTTCATGTTCTTCATGGCCGACTTCGTCGAGGTCGTGCTCGTGTCCGCGCTCGTCACGACCCTCTACTTCGGCGGCTGGCAGATCCCGTTCCTCGCGCCCGACGGCTTCCACTTCCCGGGCGGGGGCATCCTCCCCGTCGCGCCGCTCCTCGTGACGCTCCTGGGCGTCGTCGCCTTTACGGTGAAGATGCTGTTCTTCACCATTCTGCAGATCGTCCTGAGCTGGACGCTGCCGCGCTTCCGATACGATCAATTGATGCGGCTCGGATGGAAGGGGCTCCTGCCGATCGGGCTCGCGAACGTCGTCGTGACGGCCGGTCTGATCCTGTGGCTCGGAGGCCACGCGTGAGCGCGGCGCTCTTCCTGGTCATCGCCGTGCTCACGGTGCTGGGCGCGTTCACCGTCGTCGTCGCACGGAGCCCCGTCTACAGCGCGCTCGGCCTGGTCGGCACGCTCTTCTTCATCGCCGTGCTCTTCCTCGGCCTCGACGCGCAGCTCCTCGGCTTTCTGCAGATCATCGTCTACGCCGGGGCGATCGTCGTCCTGTTCCTGTTCGTGATCATGCTGCTGAACCTGCAAGCCGAGCTCGAGACGCTCTCGGCGCCGGCGCTGGTGGCTGCGGCGGCGCTCGGAGGACTCGCGCTGGCCGGCCTCGTCGCCTTCGGCGTCGCGCGCACGCCGCTCGGCGTGCCGGTGCTTGCCGAGGGCTTCGGCAACACCGTACCGGTGGCCGAGCGGCTCTTCACCAGCTATCTCCTGCCCTTCGAGCTGACGTCGGTCCTGCTCCTGGTCGCCATCATCGGGGCGGTCGTGATCGGCAAGAAGAGGCTCGCGTGACGGCGCCCGCGCCGCTCGCCTGGTATCTCGTCCTGTCCGCCGTGCTCTTCGGCATCGGCGTCGTGGGCGTGCTCGCGCGGCGGAACCTCATCGTCGTCTTCATGGCGATCGAGCTCATGCTGAACGCCGTCAACCTCACCTTCGTCACCTTCGCCCGCGCGCACCAGAGCATGGACGGGCACGTCATCGTCTTCTTCGTGATGGCCGTCGCCGCGGCCGAAGCGGCCGTCGGCCTCGCGATCATCCTGCAGCTCTTCCGCGCCCGCGCGACCGTCAACGCGGACGAGGTGACGACGCTCCGATGGTGACCGCCGAGCCGCTCCTGCGCTGGATCGTCCTGCTGCCGGCGCTCGGGTTCCTGTGGAACGCGACCGTGGGCCAGCGCGCGCCGCGCACGTCCGCCGTCGTCGGCCCCGGCGCCGTGGGCGCGGCGTTCGCGATCGCAATCGTGACGGTGCTGCGGCTGCACGGGCTCGAAGGCGGCCAGGGCGACGGGCCGCCCATGCTGCACGACCTCGTCTATCGCTGGATCGAGGTGGGACCGTTCCACTCCGACGTCGCGTTCCGGCTCGACGCCATCTCCGCGATCATGGTGCTGGTCGTGACCGGCATCGGCTTCCTCATCCACGTGTACTCGCTCGGGTACATGCACGACGACCCGTGCTTCGCGCGCTTCTTCACGTACCTGAACCTCTTCATCACGGCGATGCTCGTGCTGGTGCTCGCCGACAACCTGCTCCTGCTCTTCGTCGGATGGGAAGGCGTGGGGCTGTGCTCGTATCTCCTCATCGGCTTCTGGTACGAGGTCGAGGCCAACGCGATCGCCGGCAAGAAGGCGTTCCTCGTGAACCGCGTCGGCGACGCCTCGTTCGTGCTCGGGCTCTTCCTGCTCGTGCAGCACACCGGGACGCTCGACGTCGCCGAGCTGCAGGCCAAGGCGGGGACGCTCGCCGGCACGATGGTCGGGCCGATGACGCTGGCGACGCTCGTCTGCCTGCTCCTGTTCGGCGGCGCGACCGGCAAGTCGGCGCAGATCCCGCTCTTCGTCTGGCTGCCCGACGCCATGGCCGGTCCCACCCCGGTCTCGGCCCTGATCCACGCCGCGACCATGGTGACGGCCGGCGCCTACATGGTGACGCGCCTCTACTTCCTGTTCGATCTCGCGCCGGCCGCGCTCGCCGTCATCGCCTGGATCGGCGCGCTCACGGCCCTCGTCGCCGCCACCATCGCGATCGCGCAGGCCGACATCAAGAAGGTGCTCGCGTACTCCACCGTCTCGCAGCTGGGCTACATGTTCCTCGGCCTCGGCGTGGGCGTCACGGGCGCGGCGCTCTTCCACGTCGTCACGCACGCGTTCTTCAAGGGGCTGCTCTTCCTCGGCGCCGGCTCCGTCATCCACGGGATGCACGGCGAGCAGGACATGCAGAAGATGGGCGGGCTCCGCCGCCACATGCCGGGCACGTACTGGACGATGCTCGTGGGCACGCTCGCGATCTCCGGCGTGCCGTTCCTGTCCGGGTTCTACAGCAAGGACGAGATCATCGCCGGCGCGTTCCTCGGCCCGCATCCGCAGCCGTTGCTCGGCGTCATCGGGTACGTCGTCGCCGTGCTCACGGCGTTCTACATGGGGCGCCTCTTCTTCCTCACCTTCTTCGGCGAGGAGCGGTTCGACCATCACCACGTGCATCCGCACGAGTCGCCGTGGAGCATGCTGGGACCGCTCGTCGTGCTCGCGGTGCTGTCCGCGGTGGGCGGCGCGCTCGACGTCCCCGGGCAGGTGAACCACTTCATCGGTGCGCACCACGAGGAGGCGACGCCGTTCGGCATGCTGGTCCTCGCCGGCGCCCTCGCCTTCCTCGGCCTCGGGGCGGCGTGGTACGCGTACGTGCGGGAGCCCTCGCTCCCCGAGCAGGCGGCGACGGCGGCGGGCGGGCTCTACCGCTTCCTGCGCGACAAGTGGCGCGTCGACGAGCTCTACGACGCGATCGTCGTGCGGCCGCTCTTCGCGCTCGCCGAGTTCCTGGCCCGCATCGTCGACCCCGACTTCGTCGACGGCGCCGTCAACGGCATCGCCGACGTGGTCGCGTGGCTCTCCAGCCGCTGGCGCCGGCTCCAGACCGGCAACCTCCAACACGCCGCGCTCTCGTTCCTGGTCGGGGCGCTCGTGCTGCTCGGGTACTTCGTGGTGCACTGATGCCGCTCGTGACCCTCACCGTCTTCGCGCCGCTGGCCGGCGCGGTGCTGCTCGCGATCCTCCCGCGCGAGCACGAGCAGGGCATCCGCCGCGCGGCGTTCGCCTTCGCCCTGATCCCGTTCCTCGTCTCGCTCGGCATCCTGGACCGCTTCGTTCCCGGCACGGCGGGGTTCCAGCTGGTCGAGTCCGCACCGTGGATCCCCACCTGGGGCATCGGCTACCGCGTCGGCGTCGACGGCGTGAGCCTCTTCCTCGTCCTGCTCACGACCTTCCTCACGCCCCTCGTGATCCTCGCCGCCTGGGGCGAGAAGCGCGACCGCGTGAAGGAGTACTTCGTCCTCTTCCTCCTCCTGGAGACGGGGATGCTGGGCGCCCTCGTCGCGCTCGATCTCTTCCTCTTCTACGTCTTCTGGGAGGCGATGCTGATCCCGATGTACCTCCTGATCGGGGTCTGGGGCGGGCCGCGGCGCATCTACGCCGCCACCAAGTTCGTCCTCTACACCATGGTCGGGAGCCTCCCGATGCTGGTCGCCATCCTCTACTGCGCCTGGAGGACCAAGAGCGCGGGCGGCATGAGCTTCGACTACGAGCGCTTCCTGGCGCTCGCGCTCACGCCGAGGGAGCAGATCTGGTGCTTCGCGGCCTTCGCGCTGGCCTTCGCCATCAAGGTGCCGCTGTTCCCGTTCCACACCTGGCTGCCCGACGCGCACGTCGAGGCGCCGACCGGCGGCTCGGTCATCCTGGCGGGCGTGCTCCTCAAGATGGGGACGTACGGGCTCCTGCGCTTTGCAATGCCGCTCTTTCCGTCGGCCGTGCGCGAGGCCGCGCCGCTCATGCTGGCGCTCGCCGTCGTCGGCGTCGTGTACGGTGCGCTCGTCGCGGTCGTGCAGCCGGACGTGAAGAAGCTGGTGGCGTACTCGTCGGTCTCGCACCTGGGCTTCTGCGTGCTCGGCCTCTTCGCGCTCGAGTCGAAGGCGGTGGTCGGGAGCGTCTACCAGATGCTCAACCACGGGCTCTCGACGGGCGGGCTCTTCCTGCTGGTCGGCATGATCTACGAGCGGCGCCATACCCGCGAGATCGCGGCGTTCGGGGGACTGTGGAACGTCGTGCCGCGCTATGCGGTGGCGCTCCTCCTCGTCATGCTGGCGTCGGCCGGTCTGCCGGGACTCAACGGCTTCGTCGGCGAGTTCCTGATCCTCGTGGGATCGTTCCCGGCCTCGTGGCGCGCGACCACGGTCGCGACTTCCGGACTCGTGCTCGGCGCGCTCTACCTCCTGTGGATGTACCAGCGCGTGATCTTCGGGCCCGTGGTACACGACGAGAACCGGCGGCTGACCGATCTCAGCGGACGCGAGATCGCGGTCATCGTCCCGGTGATCGCTCTCTGCGTCGCGATGGGGTTGTATCCCGCGCCGTTCCTTTCGCGCATCGAGCCCTCGGTCGACCACATCCTCAACGACTACGTTCACCGGCAGGCGCCGGTCGCGACGCGCCTGGTCCAGGCTCCGGTGCACGAGGTGATCGAGTGATCGACGGCGCGCCGTTCGCCGCCGGCTGGCAGGTGGCCATGCCCGCGCTCGTCGCCCTCGGGGCGGCGGTCGTCGTCATGCTGGCCGATCTCGTCATGCGCGGCACCGAGCGCGACGGCGTCGCGGTGGTCGGCATCCTCGGCCTCGCGGCGACCATGGCGGTCGCGGTGTGGCTCTGGCCGCACACGGGGGAGGTGGCCGGCTTCCAGAACACGCTGCGCGCCGACCGCTACGCGCTCTTCTTCACGGTGGTCGTGTGCCTCGGCGCGGCGCTCACGATCCTCATGTCGATCGACTACCTGCGCGACCACCCGCTCGCGGGCGGCGACTACTACGCGCTCGTGCTCCTGTCGACGTGCGGCATGGTGCTGATGGCGGCCGCGAACGACCTCATCGTGATCTTCCTCGCACTCGAGATCATGTCGGTCGCGGTCTACGTCCTGGCCGGCATGCTGCGGACCGATCCGCGCTCGAACGAGGCGGCGCTGAAATACTTCTTCCTCGGCGCGTTCGCGAGCGGCTTCCTCCTCTACGGCACCGCGTTCCTCTACGGCGCGACGGGATCGACGCAGCTCGACGCGATCGGCCGCGTGGTGGCGAAGAGCCCGAGCGACCCGCTCGTGCTGGTCGGCCTGGCGCTCCTGCTCGTCGGCTTCGGTTTCAAGGTTGCCATGGTCCCGTTCCACGGCTGGATGCCCGACGTCTACGAGGGCGCGCCGACGACCGTGACCGCGTTCATGGCGGTCGGCGTGAAGGCGACGGCCTTCGCCGCGCTGGCGCGCGTGCTGGTGCTCGCGTTCCACGGCACCGGCGCGGAGCTGTCGGCCGTCCTGTGGTGGATCGCGGCGCTCACCATGACCGTCGGCAACGTGACGGCCATCTCGCAGCGAAACCTGAAGCGCATGCTGGCGTATTCCAGCATCGCCCACGCGGGCTACGCGCTCATCGGCGTCGTCACCGGCACGCCCGAGGGCGGCGCGGCGCTCTGCTTCTACCTCGCCGTCTACACGGTGATGACGATCGGGGCGTTCGCGGTTCTGATCGCGCTCGGCCGGCGCGGCGAGCCCTGCGAGTCGCTCGAGGATCTGGCCGGCGTCGGTTTCCGCCAGCCGATGCTCGGCATCGCGATGACCATCTTCATGCTGTCGCTCGCGGGCATCCCGCCGACGGCCGGCTTCGCGGGCAAGCTGGCGCTCTTCAGCGCCGCCGTGAACGCAGGCTTCGTCGGGCTCGCCATCGTCGGCGTCCTCAACAGCGTCGTCTCGGTTTACTACTACTTCGGCGTGCTCGTGCAGATGTACATGGCGCAGGGGACGCGGCCGGTGGTCGCGCTGGCACGCCGGCCCGCGCTCGCCGCGGCGATCGTCGTCGCGATGGCGCTGACGCTCGGGCTCGGGCTCGCGCCGTCGGGCACGCTCCGGCTCGCCGCCGAAGCCGTCGCGTCGCTGCGGTAGGGACCCGTCGTGGACGAGGCGACGTTCCACGCGATCCGCACCGTGGGATTCGTGGGCGCCATCACGTTCGCAGCGTTGCTGCAACGCATCCGACGTCGGGGCGCACGTACCGCTGCGAGCTGTCCCTCGACGACGAGGACCACCTTCGCCTGCGAGGCTACCTGGGCGTGCGATGGCTGGGACGAACGACCAGATGGCTGCGCGTCGGCGCTGAGCAGCGGACCTGTCGCGAGACCGCGCGATGACGACTCACGCGCGAAGCCCGGACTGGTCCAGGCGATCGAGTAGGGCCAGCAACGTCCGGTTCGCCGGCACCGCGACGCCCGCGCGTGCGGCGGCGCGCACGACGGCGCCGTTGATGGCGTCGTGCTCGAGGCGGCGGCCGCGACGGCGGTCCTGCAGCATCGAGGTCGGGAAGTCGGGCAGACCCCCCAGGCTGTCGTCGAGGACGGACTGCGTGCGCCAGCGGCGCACGGGAATGCCGAGCGCCGTCGCGGTGGCGTCGACCTCCTCCATCACCTGCACGACGAGGTCGCGGGCGCCGGGATGTGCCAGAATCTCGCGCACGGTCGCGTCGGTGAGGGTCGAGACCGCGTTGAAGCCGGCGTTCCACGCGAGCTTCTCCCAGGCCGAGACCAGGATGTCGCGCCGGAGCTGGTACGGGACGCCCGCCGCGGCGAGCGTGTCGGCGAGCCGCCGCGCGCGGGGGCTCTCGCTGCCGTCGGGCTCGCCGAAGATGATCTCGCCGCGACCGCTGTAGAAGACGGTCGCCGGGGCCGTCAGCTCGACGCCGATGCGCGTGAGCCCGACCATCAAGGGCGGGAGCCCGAGCCGCCCGGCCAGGATCGCCTCGTTCTCGACGCCGTTCTGGAGCGACAGGAGGACGGTGTCGCGATCGACGGCGGGGCGGAGCGCATCGGCTGCGGCGGGCGTGTCGTACGACTTGACGCACACGAGGACGAGGTCGGCGCGAGGCGCATCCGCCGGGTGCTCGACGGCGCGGGCCGGGTGCACCCGGATCGTCTGCTCGGGACCACCGAGCAGGACGCGCAGGCCGTCGCGACGAAGCGCCTCCAGGTTCGTGCCGCGCGCGACGAAGGTGACGTCGTGGCCGCCGCGGGCGAGCAGGGCGCCGAAGTAGCCGCCGACCGCACCGGTACCGTAGACGAGGACGTGCATGGAGGCGGTCATCTTGCCAGGCGCGCGCGCGGCGTGACAACGTCCGCGGCGCGATGTCCGAGCCCGCAGCGTACCCGCACCTCTTCACGCCGCTGCGCATCGGCCCGCGGACGGCGAAGAACCGCGTCGTCTTCGGCGCGCACTTCACGATGTTCACCGAGCCGGCCGCCCGCTACGGCGAGCCGGGCTTCTACGGCGAGCGCCTCGGGCGCTACCTCGGCCTGCGCGCCGCGCACGACGTGGGCGTGGTCATCGCCGGACAGGCGCAGGTCCACCCGACCACCGCCTACCAGATGCACAACAACGCCGTGGCGTGGGACGAGGCCGCCATCCCGCAGCTGGCGCGCGTGGCCGGCGCGATCACGAAGCAGGGCGCCCTGGCGCTCCTCCAGCTCGCCCACAACGGTGGCGTCAACACCGGGCGCTGGTCGCACCGGCCGGTCTGGACGCCGTCGCACGTCGTGAACAACCTGGAGGCGCCGAAGCCGCTCGAGCAGGCCGAGATCCGCGAGCTGACCCGGCACTTCGCGCGCTCGGCGCGCAACGCCGTCCGCGCCGGCTTCGACGGCGTCGAGATCCACGGCGCGCACGGCTACCTGATCCACGAGTTCCTGTCGCCGAAGTCGAACCGGCGTACCGATGCCTATGGCGGCAGCCTCGAGAACCGGATGCGGTTCGGCGTCGAGGTGCTGGAGGCCGTGCGCGCCGCCGTCGGACGCGACGCGGTCGTGGGTCTTCGCCTGGTCGGCGACGAGGAGATCGGGCCGAGTGGCCTCACCGCAGAGGACGCGGCGGCGATCGGCGCGCGCTTCGAGGCGGCGGGGCTCGTCGACTTCCTCGACGTCAGCATCGGGCGGTCGGGCGTCGGCATGGTGCGCCCGGTGTACGCGCCGCACGGCGTCGGCGTGTACGCGGCCGCGTCCGTGAAGCGCGCGGTGCGGGCCGTGCCCGTCTTCACGGTGCAGCGGATCCTCACGCCCGACGAGGCCGAGTCGATCGTCGCGCGCGGCGACGCCGACGCGGTGACGCTCGTGCGCGCGCTCATCGCCGACGAGGCGTGGGCGGCGAAGGCGCGTGACGGCCGCGCGAGCGAGATCCGGCACTGCACGGGGATCAACCAGGGTTGTTACGGGAATCTCACGCTCGGCTACCCGGTGTCGTGCGTGCAGAACCCGGTCGTGGGACGCGAAGGGGAGGAGGGCTTCGGTCCCATCGAGCCCGCGACGCGCCGGCGCCGCATCGTCGTAGCCGGGGGCGGTCCGGCGGGGCTCGAGGCTGCGTGGGTGGCGGCGGCGCGCGGACACGAGGTCGTGCTCCTCGAGCGCGCAGAGCGGCTCGGCGGCAAGATCCGGCTCGCCGCCGCGCTGCCGGGACGCGCCGAGCTCGGCGATCTCGCCGACTGGCGCGCGCTCGAGTGCGCGCGCCGCGGCGTCCAAGTGCGCCTGGGCGTCGACGCCACACCCGAGTGCGTCCTGGCGCTCGCCCCGGACGCGGTTGTGGTCGCGACCGGCGGCCGCGCGACGAAGGACGGCACGTCGAAGTTCCATCCGACGCCGGTCCCCGGCGCCGAGCGCGACTGGGTGATCGATCACGAAGCGGCCCTGCGGGAGCCTGCGCGCGTGGGCCGGCGCGTCGTGATCCTCGACGCCGTCGGCCACATCGAGGCGATCGGTCTCGGCGAGCTGCTGGCGCGGGACGGGCGCGAGGTGACGATCGTGACGCCGCTCGCGACCCCGATCGCCCTCGACGCCGAGACGCTCGCGATGGCGCTCCCGCGCGCGGTGCGCGCCGGATGCCGCTGGCGGCCCAGCACGGTGCTCGCCGGAGTCGGCGAGCACACCGCGACGCTCGCCTGCGTGCTCGGTGGGGCGACGGAGACGGTGACCGGCGTCGACACGGTCGTGATCCGCGCGCACGGGCTTCCCGAGGACGGGCTCTACCACGCGCTGCGCGACCGCGGCCTCGAGGTCCACCGCGTCGGCGACGCGGTCGCCGTCCGCACCGCGGACCACGCGATCTTCGACGGCCACGTGCTCGGCCGCCGGCTCTGAGTCGCTACTGGTCCGTGCGGGGCTCGCCGCGCAGGATCAGGCGGCGCTGCTCGCGGTACCAGGTGAGCGTGTCCTGGATCTGCTGCTGCTGTTCGGGTGTGCCGGCGGCGCCACGGTTCTGGGCGAGGCGCTTCCGCAGCTCCTGCGTGAGGTCGCGGAGCTGGTCGCGCCGCTCCTGTCGCTCCTCGCGCGTCGTCGGGCCGTCGCCCCATGCCGCCGGCCCGCTCGGCATGCCGTGCACCGCGGCGGCGCGCGGCAGCGACGTCGACGTGGTGCTCGACGCGGCGGCGGCCGCCGCCGCCGGTCGTGCCGCCATCTCCCGCACCTGCCCTTCGAGCGCGGTCGTCCGCCGGTCGAGGTTCGTCACGTCGGTCCGGAGCCCCTCCGCCGGCTCCGCTTCGCCCTCGACCGCCGAGAGCCGCTTCTCGAGCTGCTCCACCCGGGTCGTGAGCGCATCGATCCGCTTCTGCTCGACCCCGGCCCCGGAGTCACAGCCGCCGAGCGCCAGCATCAGCCCGAGCGTAACGACGCAAGCCATCTTCCGCATCACCCAACCATGTCTCCCACCAGCGGAGTGGGCAAGCGCCGCCCCCCGGGACCGACGCCGCTGCGCGGAGACGGTGGCCGGCGTCACTGCGGCTTCGGCTGCGCCCCGAAGTCCACCTTCGGCACTTCCTTCGCCGCCGCCGGGGCCTCGAAGTACTTCTGGGTCTCGAAGCCGAGCCAGCCGGCCCACGCGACGGTCGGGAAGCTCTTGATCGCCGTGTTGAAGGCGCGGACGGCGTCGTTGTAGCGCATGCGCTCGACCGCGATCCGGTTCTCGGTGCCGGCGAGCTCGTCGGAGAGCTTCGCGAACTGCACGTTCGCCTTCAGGTCGGGATAGCGCTCGGCGATCGCAAGCAGTCGCCCGAGGGCGCCGGAGAGGTTGTTGGCGGCGTCGATCTTCTCGTCGCGCGTGCCGGCGGCGAGCAGCTTCGAGCGCGCGTTCGCGACCGATTCGAAGATCTCCTTCTCGTGCGTGGCGTATCCCTTCGTCACCTCGACGAGGTTGGGGATCAGGTCGTTGCGGCGCTGGAGCTGGTTCTCGACCTGCGCCCACGCCGCGTCGATCGCCTCGCGCATGCTGACGAGGGTGTTGTAGCTGCAGCCCGCGAGCAGCAGCGTGCTCAAGAGGATTCCGAGTCTCAGGTTCGCCGTTCGTCGCATGAGAGTCTCCTTTCGTGTCCTACCAGCTCCGACCTGCGCCCCCGCCGCCGAAACCCCCGCCGCTGAATCCGCCGAACCCGCCCCCGCCGCCTCCGCCACCGGTGCCGAACCCGCCGCCGAACCCACCGGGAACGTAGAAGCCGCCCCGACGGCGTCCGCGCGCCGCGAAGCTCTGCTGACGGCTCATGACGTACACGATGAAGGCGAGCGAGAGCACCAGGATCAGCAACGCCACCCAGCCGGGGAGCGGCGCCGCCTGCGGGCGCGGGCGGGGTGGCGGCACGCCGGTCAGCGTCACGCCCTTCGAGGCGGCGATCTCGCCCGCGAACGCGCGCACGCCCCGCTCGATGCCCTCGTCGATGCGGCCGGCGCGGAACGACGGCACGACCTCTTCGTCCTGGATCTGCCCGACGAGGCCGTCCGGCAGGATGCCCTCGAGCCCGTAGCCGGTGAGGACGCGGAGCTTGCGGTCCTTGACGGCGACCAGGAAGACGAGACCCGTGTCCTCGCGCTTGCGTCCCGGCTTCCACGCGTCGGCGACGCGCATCGCGAAGGTGAAGTCGTCGAGCGGCGCGGTCGTGTCGACGGTGAGGACGGCGATCTCGGCCCCCGTCTTCGCCTGGAGCTCCTGGAGGAGGTCGGTGAGCCGCGCGTTCACGGCCGGGCTCACGACGCCAGCGAGGTCCGTGACGAAGCCCTGCGGCGTGGGGATCGCCGGCTCGGCGGCGATCGCGCCCCCGACGAGTCGCAGGACCAGCGCGAGGGTGGCGAGGCTACGCATGTTACGCAGGTACGGTGTCGACGGCGGCGACGATGCGCTCGGCGTCCGCGAGGTAGCGTCCGAATTCGGCGGCGAGCTGGCCGCGGAGCAGCCGGCCGCCGCTGCGCCGGTGGTCGAGGACCCGCCGGAGCGCGGGCAGGGGGCCGAGTAGACGCTCGCCCGCCGCCAGGACGTCGGCGAACGCGTGCGGCGTCTCGTCGCCGCGCAGGTGCAGCACGTGGCGCAGGATCACGAGGAAGGTGACCGCCGACGAGACGAGGAGGCGCTCGACCTCGTGCGCGTGCCCGGCTGCGTCGAGGTAGAGGGCGCGCAGGCGCAGGAGCCGTGCGCGCGCCTCGTGCTCGCACTGGCGCCGCAGGTGCGCGCGATCGACCGTGACGGCGGCGAAGAGGTCCGGGCCGTGGAGGGTGCGATGGGCGCGGCGGATGTCGTCGAACTCCATCGCGAAGGCGTCGCGCGCACGATCGAGGAACTCCTCGTCGACGACGAGCGGCAGGGCGAAGCCGTGCCGGCGCCAGCGCGGCACGACCTGGGCGAGCACGTCCAGCAGGGTCGCCGACACGGCCCGCACGACGATCACCGCGTTGACGTCCGAGCGGCTGGGAACCCAGTCCTCGCCCGCGGCGCTGCCGTAGACGGTCAGGTTCACGAGCGCGTCGCCGAGCGCGTCCGCGACGTCGTCGGTGAAGCCGGCGAGGTCGCGCTCCAGGCGCGCGTCCAGGGCGGGCATCGGGCGCCAACAATGGAACAGGGCGCCAGCGGGACGCAAGGGTCCGGGTTGACGCTGGCTCCGACGACGGATAGCGCGCGCGGACGATGCGTGCTCCGGGCGAGCTCCGCGCCGCGGTCGGGCTCGGCACGGCGGTGCAGGGACTCGCGAGCGGGCTCGCGCCGCACGAGATGGTCGAGGGCCTCGCGTGGCTTCCCGTCGTCGGGCTCGCGTGCGGCGCCGTCGCGGCGGCCGCGGCCGACGTCGCCGGCGGGCTCGGGCCGATCGCGACGGCGGTCGCTGCCGTCGCCGCGCTCGCACTCCTCGATGGACGCTGGCGCGGCGGCGTCCTGCCGGTGATCACGCTCCTCGTCGAGGCGGGCGCCCTCACGAAGGTGGGCGGCACGTCCCGTACCGTCGCGCTTCTCGTCGCGCCCATGCTCGCGCGCTGGGCGATCGTCGTGCAGTGCTACGGCGGCGTGCCGGTTTCGGGTGCCCGCGACCTTGCGGCGTTGGTCGGGCGTGCACGCTTCCGCGAGTTCGCGCTCGCGAGCGTGACGGCGCTCGGCGTGGCGCTCGTGCTGCTCGACGCGGTCGGGCTGGCGGTTGCCCTCGTGGCCGCGCTCGTGACGATCGCCGTGCGGGTGGCCGCCTACCGCTGGGCCGGCGGCCTCACGACGCGTGCGCTGGATGCGACCAGCGCGCTCGTCGAGGCGAGCGCGCTCGTGCTCCTCTCACTCGTGAGTCTCGCTCTGCGTACGGCGTAGCCGCTGGAGTCCCTCCGGACCGTGTGGCAGGGGGGGCCATTCCGCGCCCTCCCACAACGCTGCTGCTCCTTCTCTGCATGATCGCCGCCGGGGTCGAGGCGCACGCCGAGGAGCGCCTCCCCGAGGTCGTCGTCACGGCGCCGCCCGTGCGCGACGACGCGCCGGCGCCGCGCGACCCGACGGCGTTCGCGTCCGTGATCGAGACGCGCGAGGCGGCGACGTCGGTCGAGACGCTCGCCGAAGCGCTCTCCAACACCGTCGGCGTGCAGGTGCGGCGCTTCGGCGGCCTGGGCGACTTCAGCACGGTGTCGATCCGCGGCTTCTCGCCCGGCCAGGTGCAGGTCTACCTCGACGGCGTGCCGCTCTCGCGCGCGGACAACGAGGTGGTGAACCTCTCCGACCTGCCGCTCGACGCCGTCGACCACGTCGAGGTCTATCGCAGCATCACGCCGCTCGCGTTCGCCCAGTCCGGCGCGGGCGGGGTCGTGAACGTCGTCACGCGGCGTCCAGGCGCCGAGCCGATCGCCGCCGGCGCCGTCTCGTACGGATCGTTCGAGACGCGCAAGGCGTCGCTCGCCTACGGGCGCACGGTCGGCGCGTGGGACGGGCTCGTCTTCGGGCAGTACCTCGGCAGCAAGGGCGACTTCACGTTCACCCTCGATCCGAACGAATTCTTCAATGCGCCGCCGCAGTCCGAGCAGACGCGCATCAACAACGCCTTCAACCAGGGCGACCTCACGGGACGCGTCGCCTACCACGGCTCGCCCTTCACGCTCGCGATCACGACCGACACGTTCGTCAAATCGCAAGGCGTGCCGGGTCGCGCCGAGGTGCAGTCGCCCACCGGCCATCGCGACACGCTCCGCAGCCTCACGCAGATCGATCTCACCTCGGAGCCGGGCGCGCTGCCGATCAACGTCGACGGCAGCGTGTTCGGCGTCTACCAGTCGCAGACGTTCACGGCACAGGCCGACGCGGCGTTCCCCACCAGCGACACGACCGATCGCTCGACGACCGTGGGTGGGCAGCTCACGCTGCGCGGCGCGATCGGCGTGCACCAGGTGCCCGCGCTCCTGCTCGCGGGGAGCGGCGAGCGCTTCGTCGTGCACGACGGCGTGGGGCAGTTCGGGAGGACCCTGCCGGGCACGGCGCCCGCGCGCACGCGAGCGCGCTTCACGATCGGTGGCGAGGACGAGATCCTGCTCCTCGGCGATCGCCTCTCGATCGTCCCGGGCGTGCGCTGGGAGGTCTACCACGACGTCTTTCCGCCAGATCCTCTGGACCTCGTACCGGCGACCAACGTCTCGGGCACGACGACGCGCGACTTCGTGACGCCGCGCATCGGCGTCCGCGCCGATGTCGGCTGGGGCGCGACGCTGCTCGGCAACGCCACCCGCAGCGCGCGCATGCCGAACCTGACGGAGCTCTTCGGGGACAGCGGCGTCGTGCAGGGCAACCCGAACCTGCAACCCGAGACGGCGATCACCTGGGACCTCGGCGGCCGTCTGCGCTCGCCGTGGACCAACGCCGTCCTCACCGACGCGACGTTCGAGTACGCCTACTTCTGGAGCGACATCGACGACCTCATCGTGCTCGTCCCGAGCAGCGTCAACGTCTTCGTGCCGACCAACATCGGCGCCGCGACCATTCGTGGCAACGAGGTGGCGCTGCGCGGTGCGCTCTGGGATCGCGTGCTGGTCACGACGAACTACACGCACCAGCGGACGCGCGACGAGGGCTCCGAAGCGTTCGCGCACGGCAAGCAGCTCCCCGGACGTCCCGCCAACGAGGCGTACGCGCGCGTCGAGCTCGTGTGGTCGCGCGAGCGCCCGCTGCCGATCGGGTCGCTCGGGGAACGGCTGTGGCCCGGGCGGATCTTCACCGACGTCGATCTCATCGCGTCGAACTTCCTCGACCGCGCGAATCGCGAGCAGGTCGGCAGCCGCGCGCTGGTCGGGATCGGGATCGACGTGACGCTGCCGTGGGCGGGCCTGCACGCCGCGTGGGAGATGAAGAACGTGACCGACGACCAGACCGAGGACGCGCTCGGATTTCCGCTGCCCGGACGCTCGATCTTCTTCACGCTCTCCGCCGGATTCGGCGCACCACGTTGACACGGCAGCGCGCGCTGCGGTAAGCGGGCGATGTCGGGTTAGGGAAGGGGGTGCAAATCCCCCGCTGCCCCGCAGCTGTAACGGGGAACAAACCCGGTCGCATCCACTGCCGAGCGGTCGGCGGGAAGGGACCGGGGGCGGACGATCCCGGAGCCAGAAGACCTGCTCGACGACACCAGCACGTGCCTTCCGAGGGGAGGGAGCTGGGGGGTCGGCGCAGGCGTGCGTCCGGCGTCCCACTCCGTCGTCGCGGCGGGCCAGGAGAACGACGACGAAACCCGGACCCGCACGACGGATCGCGATGGCGCTCCTGGTCGCGCTCGCCCTCGCGAGCGAGGCCGCGGCGCGCCGGCCGCGTGCGCTGGTCGCCGGGACGACGTTCGAGACCGGCGTGCTCGCGACGGTGGCGATGGCGCCCCCGCGCCGCACGCGCGAGCTGCCGACCGACGTCTTCTCGGACGCCGTCGTCCGCGTGACGGGCGGATACGCGGTCGTGCTGAACCGCTTCCTCGCCGACAACGTGCAGATCCTGTCGCGCAAGCTGCGAACGCGACTCCAGTGCGGGACGGGTGCGGGATCGAACCCGCACGACATCGTCGCGGTCGCGCGCGACAAGGCGTACGTCACCCGATATGGCGGGCGCGAGCTGTGGATCGTCGATCCGTCCGCCCGCGGCTGCCGGCGCTTCCGCCGCGGGACGATCGACCTCGGCCCGTTCGCCGACGCCGATGGCCTTCCGGAGATGGACCAGACGGCGGTCGTGGGGACGCGCCTGTTCGTGAGCGTCCAGCGCCTCGACCGCACGCAGGGCTTCGCGCCGTCGGGAAAGAGCCGCCTGGTCGTGATCGACACGACGACGGACGCCGTCGTCGGCGCGATCGAGCTGCACGGCTCGAACGCCTTCGGCGACTCGAGCGGCATCGTGCACGATCCCGCGAGCGGCCGCCTCGCCGTCTCGACGCCCGCCGACATCTACAAGGTGGGCGACGGCGGCATCGAGTGGGTCGACCCGGAGACCCTCACCGCCGAGGGCCGCTTCTTCGTCACCGAGGACCAGCTGGGCGGCAACGTCACCGACTTCGTGCTCGTCTCCGCGACGAAGGGCTACGCGGTCGTGCAGGCGGCCGACCTCCGGAACCGCCTGGTCGCGTTCGATCCGACGAGCACGACGCCACCCGTGCAGCTCTTCGCCCGCGACGGGTTCCTGCCCGACGTCGCGCTCGCACCCGACGGCCTGCTGTGGCTCGCCGACCAGTCGCGGCCGAGCTACGGCATCCGCATCTTCGATCCCGCCACCGGCGCCCAGGTGACGCGCGATCCGATCGACGTCGGCCTGCCGCCGTTCTCGATGGGGTTCGTGCCATGAGGGTGCTCGTGGTCGCGCTCGCGCTCGCGGCGCTCGTGCGTCCGGCATCGGGCGATCCGTTCGCCGACGCCGTCACCGGCGTGACGATCGGGACGGCGGGCGGCGGCGGCAGCGCCGACTGGGTCCTCGGTCCGCCGCACGGCGCGGGCGCGTTCCAGGGCTCGACCCACACGCTCTCGCTCGGGCTCGGCGGCGAGATCACCGTCGCCTTCACGGACAACGCCATCGTGAACCGCCCGGGGGCCGATTTCACGGTGTTCGAGAACGCCTTCCTGCTCTCGGGGCTCGTGACCGGCGTGCCGTTCGCCGAGCCGGGGCAGGTATCGGTCAGCGCGGACGGCGTCACCTGGCTCGACTTTCCCTGCGCCGTGGACGACGACCCGTACTACCCGGGATGCGCCGGGGTCTATCCGGTCTTCGCCACGGCGACCGATCCGGCGAGCGCGCTCGTGCCGTCGACGACGCCGATCGCCGATCTCGTCGGCGTTCCGTTCGCCACCTTCACGCCGCCGGCCGGCTCGGGCGGCGACACCTTCGATCTCGCCACCGTCGGCCTCGCCGCTGCGCGCTTCGTGCGCATCCGCGGCGGCATGCAGCGCATGGGCCTCGGCGGCCTCGCGGGCTTCGACCTCGACGCCGTCGCCGCCGTGCACTCCGTCGACACGACCGGCCTTCCCGACGCCGACGGCGACGGGCTCGCCGATGCGGCCGACGGCTGCCCGCTGGTCGCCGACCCGGCCCAGACGGACGGCGACGGCGACGGCATCGGCGACGCGTGCGACGTGTGTCCCGCCGTGTTCGATCCGACCCAGATCGATCGCGACGGCGACGGCGTCGGCGACGCCTGCGACGACTGCCCGGCCACGCCGAACGCGGACCAGACCGACACCGATGGCGACGGGGTGGGCGACGCGTGCGACGCAGGCGCACCGGCCACCGATACGGACGGCGACGGGGTCGCCGACGCGAGCGACGACTGCCCGATCGTGCCGAACGCCGACCAGGCCGACGCGGACGGCGACGGTCTCGGCGACGCGTGTGACGTCTGCCCGGCGACGCCCGGCACCGACCAGCGCGATCGCGACCGCGACGGAGCGGGCGATGCCTGCGATCCGTGTCCCGACGACGTGTCCTGCGGCCCGATGTCGGCGGCGGGCTTCGCCGGCGGCGGGCAGCGCCGCAGCGTCGACCACCTGCTTCGATACGTACGTCCGACCTCCACCGTCAGCGCGGTTCCGGCCGGAACCACCACGCTGGCGCTCACCGTGGTGATCGCCCCCGAGGTGATCACGGGCAGCGTTCGCGTGCGCGTGGGGCGCCGCGATCTCACGGCCGCGCTCGGCGTCTTCACGCCGGGCTCGACCCGCACCGTCACGATTCCGCTCGCGCGCAAGCGGACGA
>Ga0335084_10002015_pt1 | contig 19351 bp, 13 predicted proteins | sample Lox_Sample_44_FD_206721 | JGI IMG/M metagenome (GOLD analysis project Ga0335084, IMG submission 206721) | Soil microbial communities from Loxahatchee National Wildlife Refuge, Florida, United States - Lox_Sample_4.4 | ecosystem: Environmental > Terrestrial > Soil > Wetlands | place: USA...
CCGAAGTCGAGGATCGCGACTCGTCCCCCGGGAGCGAGCACGCGGCGCATCTCGGAGAGCGCCGCCCGCAGGTCCGCGATGTTTCGCAGGCCGTAGCCGACGGTGATCGCGTCGAAGGTCCTGTCCGGGAACGGCAGCTCGAGGGCGTCCGCCTGGACGAAGGCGCTCTTGCGCCCTTCGGAGATCTTGCGCCGGCGGGCGACGGCGAGCATCGGAAGGGTGAAATCCGCTCCCGTGACCGCCGCGGCCCCGTGCTCCTCGGCGAGGAACGACATGTCGCCGCTGCCGCAACAGAGGTCGAGCGTCCGGCGGGCCCGCGGAATCCCACGAAGAGCCAGCCCGACCGTCTCCCGCTTCCACTTTCGGTGCAGGCCGAGGCTCATCACGTCGTTGACGAGGTCGTAGCGGCCGGCGATGCGAGAGAACATCTCGCGCACGCGGGGCGCACGTTCTTCGTCGTAGGAGAGGTACTTGTTTGGCACAAAGGGCAAGCGTAATGCCGAATGCGGCGCCCCGGTACGGCGCTGGAGCTAGAATCGGGCCGGATTTTGTGTCTGACGGGAGGCGCCCATGCCGCGTCATCCATCGCGCCTGATCTTCGTTGCTGCCGTCGTGGTGCTCACCCTGGCCGCGGCCGCTCCGAGTCGCGCCCTGGCCCGGGCGCCTGCCGCCGCGTCGGCGAGCGCCGAGAAGCAGACCTGCATTACCTGTCACGAGCGGGCGACACCCGGGATCGTCGCGCAGTGGCGCGGCAGCGGCCATGCGCGCCAGGGCGTCACCTGCCAGGACTGTCACGGGGCCGACGCAAAGGATCCGGGCGCCTTCCTGCACGAGGGGGTGACCATCGTCACCGTCGTCACACCCGGCAACTGCGCGAACTGCCACGGGGACATCGCCGCCGAGTTCCAGCACAGCCACCATGCCGAGGCCGCGAAATTCATCGGATCGCTCGACAACATCCTGGGCGAGATCGTCGAGGGGCGTTTGGCCGCGGTCAATGGCTGCTGGCAGTGCCACGGCTCGACCGTGACGCTGCTGCGAAACGCCGACGGCTCGATCCGGAAGACCGCCTCCGGGGCGCCGGCCATCGACCCCAATACGTGGCCGAACACCGGAATCGGCCGGATCAATTTAGACGGCACGCGCGGCGCCTGCACGGCCTGCCACAGCCGCCACGCCTTCTCGAAGGCCATGGCGCGGCAGCCCGAAGTCTGCGGAAAGTGCCACCTGGGGCCCGACCACCCGCAGGCCGAGATCTACGCCGAGAGCAAGCACGGTATCGCTTACCAGACCCAGATCAACTTGATGCACCTGGACTCCCCGTCCTGGGTGCTCGGTGTCGACTACACGGCCGCGCCCACGTGCTCGACCTGCCACATGTCGGCCACGCGGGGCCAGAAGTCGACGCACGACGTGGGCGCTAGGATCTCCTGGACCCTGCGGCCGGTCGTGTCCAAGAAGCTCGAGCACTGGGAGGAGAAGCGCGCGGCGATGAAGGAAGTCTGCTCGCACTGCCACGGCGGGGATTTCGTCAACGCCTTCTACCGAAACTTCGACGACACGGTCGACCTCTGGAACACGAAATTCGCGGAGCCGGCGCAGAAGATCATGGAGGCGTTGAAGAAGGCCGGAAAGGTGTCGCCCACCCCCTTCGACGACGAGATCGAGTGGACCTTCTATCGACTCTGGCACCACGAGGGCCGGCGGGCGCGCATGGGCGCCTCGATGCAGGGCCCGGACTTCGTTCAATGGCACGGCTTCTTCGAGGTCGCCGAGAACTTCTACACGCGGTTCATTCCGCAGGCGCGCGAAGCGGCGCATGGCGACGAAGCCGTGCTCGCCGTGATCCGAGGCGCGCTCGCGGCGCCGCCGCACGGCTGGTTGAAGGGCTTGTCGCCGGAGGAACGCGCGAAGATCGACGCCTTCTACAAGGACCGATACGAGAAGCCGTAGCGGCCGCCCGACGGCACCAAAATGCCCCCCGATGTTGTAAAGTTTTCATTTCTGCATGGGCGAGGATCCGAAGAAACCTGTCAGTGAAGCCGAGGCCCGGCGCGTCGCCGAGGAGGCCCGCGAGACCGAGTGGAAGGCCCCGAGTTTCCTCAAGGAGCTCTTCCTCGGCAACTATCGCCTCGACCTCGTTCACCCCTTCCCCGAGACGCCGGCGGAGCGGCCGGAGTTTCGGTCGTTCTACGACGCCATGGCGAAGTTCCTGGCGGAAGAGGTCGATGCGGACCGAATCGACCGCGAGGGGAAGGTCCCGCCGGAGGTCGTGAAGCGGCTGGCCGAGCTCGGCGCCTTCGGCATGAAAGTCCCGAAGGAGTACGGCGGCCTCGGCTTCACCCAGCGCGAGTACGGCGAAATCATGAAGCTCATCTCGAGCTGGGACGGGAACCTCATCGCTCTGCTTTCGGCGCATCAGTCGATCGGCGTGCCGCAGCCCCTGAAGCTTTTCGGAACGAAGGAGCAGAAGAAGAAGTACTTCCCGCGGCTGGCCAAGGGGGCGATCTCCGCCTTCGCGTTGACCGAGCCGCACGTCGGCTCCGATCCCGCCAACCTCTCGACGACCGCGACACGCACCCCCGAAGGGGACTACGTCTTGAACGGCGAGAAACTCTGGTGCACCAACGGGACGCTCGCCGAGCTCTTCGTCGTCATGGCGCGTCATCCGGACACGAAGAAGATCTCGGCATTCATCGTGGAGAAGGAGTGGCCGGGTGTCGAGGTCGTCGTTCGCTGCCACTTCATGGGACTGAAAGCCATCGAGAACGGCGTGATCCGCTTCACCAACGTCCGGGTGCCGAAGGAGAACCTGCTCCTGGCCGAGGGGCGGGGACTGAAGCTCGCCCTCGTCACCTTGAACACCGGGCGGCTGACGCTGCCCGCCACGTGCGCCGCGTTCGCGAAGCGTTGTCTGGAGGTCTGCCGCGTCTGGTCCAACGAGCGGGTCCAGTGGGGCCAGCCGATCGGGAAGCATGACGCGATCGCGCAGCTGCTGGCCGAGATGGCCGCGACGACCTTCGCGATGGATGCCGTGTCCGACCTTTCTTCCTCCATGGCCGACATGGGAGACCGCGACATCCGGCTCGAGGCGGCGGTCGCCAAGATGTGGAATACCGAGGAAGGCTGGAAGCTCATCGACCGGACGATGCAGATCCGAGGCGGCCGGGGCTACGAGACGGCCGATTCTCTGCGGGCCCGCGGGGAGAAGGGGATCCCCGTCGAGCGCATGATGCGCGACTTCCGCATCAACCTGATCTTCGAGGGCTCCTCCGAGATCATGCGGCTCTTCATCGCCCGCGAGGCGCTCGACCGGCACCTGGCGGTCGCGGGCGACCTGTTCAATCCGAAGATTCCGACGTCACAGAAGCTCGGCAAGGCCCTGCCGCGCTTCGTCGGCTTCTACGCGAAGTGGTACCCGACGCGCTGGCTCGGCTGGGGCCGCGCCCCGCGCTTTGCCGAGTTCGGCCCGCTCGCCGCCCACGTCCGGTACCTCGAGCGGACGACCCGGCACCTCGCCCGAGCCCTCTTCCACATGATGGCGCGCCATGGACCGAAGCTCGAGAAGCGGCAGGCGCTCCTCTTCCGGGCGGTGGACATCGGGGCGGATCTTTTCGCGATGTCCGCCGCGGTCAGCCGCGCCCAGCAGGTCCGGAAGGCGAGCAAGCCCGAGGGGGGCCGCGCGGTGGAGCTCGCCGACATCTTCTGCCGCATGACCCGCCGCCGCATCGCGGAGCTCTTCCGGGCGATGCGCTCGAACGACGACGTGGCGAAGTACGCGACGGCCCGCCGGATCCTGGACGGCGAGCACCAGTGGCTCGAGTCGGGCCTCGTCCCGGCCGAGGCGCTGGAGCGCTTCACTGCCTCAGCGGCCGTTTCGGAAGAGAAGGAACTGGCGACGGTCTGAGGTACCGCGCCACGGAGTATCGGGCTGTGCCGCGGCGCCGGGCTCTCTTCTCAGGCATCCTGGCGCTCGCGCTCGCAGGTAGTCCGGCTCGGGCGGCGACTTTCACGGTCACCAACACGAATGACTCCGGTTTCGGGTCCCTGCGTCAGGCGCTTCTCGATGCCAATGGAAGCCCCGGATTCGACGACATCCGGTTCAACATCCCGGGCTCCGACGTCCACACGATTTCACCGCTCCTGCCACTTCCGCCAGTCACCGATTTGGTGTCTATCGACGGATTCAGCCAGCCTGGCTACTCTGGTACTCCGGTGATCGAGATCAGCGGCGCCCAGGCCGGGACGGGTGTCGACGGTCTGCGGTTCTGGGCCGGCTCGGATTCCTCCGGCGTCGGCGGACTCGCAATCAGCCGCTTTCGGTCGGATTTTCTGGGAAGGGGCGGCAACGGCATCGTGCTCCAGTCGGTCAGCGGCGTCGAGATAGCGGGCAACGTCATCGGGGCGAGCCCTTCTGGGTGGCCGCTGCAGGGAAACGCCTCTGCTGGGGTCTGGATAACCGGAGCGGTTGGAAACAGCGTCCGGGGGAATCGTATTGCTGGAAACAGCGTCGGAATCCTGATTAGCGGCATGGGATCCAGCGCGAACAATGTTTGGGGAAACAGAGTCTGGGCGAATCTCGGCAACGGGATCGTCGTCGAAAGCGGCACCGGTAACTTCATTGGCGGAGGCCCTACTGTTGAGGGTGCACCCACTCCGTACAACCTGATCACCGAGAACCTGGGCAACGGCGTTCTCGTGTCGGGAGGAGCGGTCTCGACGAGAATCTTCGCGAACCGCATCGGAACCGATGGTCTGCAGCCTCTCCCGAATGGCGGGGACGGGATCGAGGTCAACGGGGCGTCGGGGACCCAGATCGACTGGAACCTAGTCTCCGGAAATGCGGGAAACGGAATCCTTCTCGTCAATGGCGCGGCCGCGAGCCTGGTGCGATCGAACCTCGTCGGGGTCAGCGCTTCGGGGATAGCTCCGATCGGAAACATGCTCGACGGCATTCTGGTCTCCGGCGCAAACAACAACACAATCGGCAGCCAGGGAGGCATCTCGGGCAACCCGTGGGATCGCAACGTGGTCGCGGGCAACGGCGCCAACGGGATTCGCCTGCGCAGCGGGGCGTCCGGCAACCGGGTCTACGGGAACTGGGTCGGCATCGACTCGACCGGAAGCCCGCTCGCAAACCAGAAAGACGGAGTCCAGCTCAACGACGGCGCCACGAGCAACGATGTGGGCGGAACGTTTCCCTTCATGCCCAACTTCATCGGCGGAAACGCGGGCAACGGCGTGCGGATCGCGGACGCCACGACGACGGGCAACCACCTCTTTGGAAACTCGATTGGCGTCGGCGAAGCGGGAACGATCGCGGGAAACGGCGGGCACGGTGTCTCGATCGAGGCCGGGGCGAGCGGTAACGCGATCGGTGGCGTCGGCGTCGGCGAGCCCAACCTCATCGCCCACAACCTGGGCAGCGGTGTCTTCGTCGAGAGCGGGACGGGCAACGAGATCGTGAGCCGAATCTTCGGCAACGGGGGCCTGGGAATCGATCTCGCGCCGGCGGGAGTGACGGACAACGACGCCGGCGACGCCGACTCCGGCCCGAACGGGCTTCAGAACTTCCCGGTGCTCGTTTCCCAGGTGCCGGCCAGCGGGCCGCGAACGGTGGCCGGAACGCTCCAGTCCGCCCCCGGCTCCCCGTTTCGGATCGACCTTTACAGCTCGTCCGATTGCGATCCTTCCGGCAACGGCGAGGGCGAGTTCTTTCTCGGCTCGGCGCAAGTGATGACGGACGGCAACGGTGACGCTGCCTTCGAGATCAACGCCGACGTGTTCCTGCCCGCAAGCCTCACCGCGACGGCAACCGATGCCGCGGGAAACACGTCCGAATTCTCCGCCTGTCTGCCCGTGGCGACGAACCTGAACACGATTGCTCCCTGCCGGCTGGCCGACACGCGCCAGGTCCTTGGCCCGTATGGAGGCCCCTCGCTGTCAGCCGGAGTCCCACGCGCCTTCGCCGTCAATCCTCTTTGCGGCATTCCGGCGTCGGCCATGGCCCTCGCGGTCAACGTCACGGTCGCCGGCCCCTCCTCCGGGGGTCACCTGACGGTCTACCCGGGCCCGGCCGTGCCCCCGACCTCGACGCTGAACTACCGCGCGGGCCAGACGCGGGCCAACAACGTGATCGTGCCGCTCGCGCCCGGCCGCGTGTTCCAGGTCCGCTGCGTCCAGCCGTCGGGCACCGCGGACGTCATCGTCGACGTGACCGGATACTTCGAGTAGGCCCCGGCGAGAGCGGCCCCTACGCCGTTCCCGGCACCTCGTCGGTCCCTTCGTTGATCCCTTCGAAGAGGATCGTCGAGAGATACCGCTCGCCCGTGTCCGGCAGCATGGCGAGGATCGAGGCTCCCTTGCCTGCCTTCGCGGCGACCTTGAGGGCTCCGGCGAAAGTGCCGCCGGAGGAGATGCCGCAGAAGATGCCTTCCTTCGAGGCGAGCTCGCGCGCCGCGTCGCGCGCCTCGATGTCGGTCACGGTGATGATTTCGTCGAAACCCTTGCGGTTCAACACCGCCGGAATGAAGTCCGGCGTCCAGCCCTGGATCTTGTGGGGCTTCCATTCCTGCCCCTTGAGCAGCGCGGCGCCCTCCGGCTCGACGACGGCGATCTTGGTTTCGGGGCGCGCCTTCCGGATCATGTCGCCGGCACCCGTGAGCGTTCCGCCGGTCCCGTAGCCCGTCACCCACCAGTCGAGCCGCCGCCCGACGAAGTCGCGGATGATCTCGGGGCCCGTCGTATTCCGGTGATACTCGGGGTTCGCCTCGTTCTCGAATTGACGGGCGAGAAACCAGCCGTTCTTCTTGGCCAGCTCCTCCGCCCTCTTGACCATGCCGGTCCCGCGCTCGGCCGCGGGCCAGAGAATCACCTTGGCGCCCAGAATCCGCATCAGCTTCCGGCGCTCGACCGAGAAGCTGTCGGACATGATCGCCACGAAGGGATAGCCCTTCACCGCACAGACCATGGCGAGCGCGATTCCCGTATTGCCGGAGGTCGCCTCGATGACCGTCTGTCCGGGCTTCAACGTTCCGCGCCGCTCGGCGTCTTCGATGATGCCGATCGCGAGGCGGTCCTTGACCGAAGAGAGGGGATTGAAGGCCTCGCACTTGACGTACAGCGAGACGCCGGCGGGAGCGAGGTGATTGATCTTGACGACCGGAGTATTGCCGATGGTGCCGAGGATGTTTTCGTAAATCATTCTTTCGGTCCTTTCGCTTGGATTACAGAGAGCGCCGGCGGGCCCGGGTCATCCCGCGCCGGGCGGCGCGCTCGCTATCGAGTGGGCTGCACGGGGAGCCAACATCGCCCCTGCGCGCCGAAGGATCGGGCGGCATTCTGGGCGCGTCGATTGCGGTCGCGACGATGGCTCAATGACACCCTCATGGGTCCCCGCCGGGAGAGCGTAGGATATGCGATTCAGATGAGGAAAGAGCTCCCTTTCATTTTTCTAAGCCTGCTCATGACGACCGCCCTGGCCGCCGCCCCGCGCACGATGCGGGTGGACTACGACCACACGGGAAACGCCACCGAGGAGCGTTTCGCCCTCGACCGCGTGGTGTTGGAACCTCTGGAATGGCCGGGTAACCCGGCCCGGCCGCTCGACGACACGAACCTCGGCAAGTACTACTTCGAGGTGATCGACCGCAAGTCGAACCGCGTTCTCTACTCCCGAGGCTACTCTTCCATCTTCGGGGAGTGGGAGACGACCGGAGAGGCCAAGGAGCGCTACCGGACTTTTTCGGAGTCGCTGCGCTTCCCGGCGCCGGCCGCTCCGGTGCAGATCGTCGTGAAGAAGCGCGACTCCCGGAACGCGTTCCGGGAGATCTGGTCCACGATCGTCGACCCCAACGACATGTTCGTGGACGCGTCGAAGCCCCCCTCGCCCGGTCCCGTCATCGAGATCGAGAAGCATGGGCCCCCGGCCCAGAAGATCGACTTGCTGATCCTCGGCGACGGGTACACGGCGGCGGAGCGCGGAAAGTTCGAGAAGGACGCGCATCGGCTGGTCGAGATCCTCTTCGGCCTGTCGCCGTTTAAGGAGCGGCGCAGCGATTTCAACGTCTGGGGACTCTGCCCGCCATCGGAAGAGTCGGGCGTGTCACGCCCCTCGACCGGAATTCACCGGCGCTCGCGCGTGGGCGCCTCCTACGACGCCTTCGGCTCGGAGCGCTACATGCTGACCTTCGAGAATCGCTCCTTCCGGGACGTCGCCTCCTTTGCGCCCTACGAGTTCGTGGAGGTCCTCGCCAACTCCAAGACCTACGGAGGGGGCGGGATCTTCAACGTCTACTCGACGGCCGCCGCCGACAGCCTCTGGGCGCCATACCTGTTCGTGCACGAGTTCGGGCACCAGTTCGCGGCGTTGGCCGACGAGTACTACACCTCCGCCGTGGCTTACGAGCCGGCCGGCGAGAGGGTGGAGCCCTGGGAGCCGAACGTGACCGCGCTTTCCGACCCGGCGCTCAAGTGGAAGGATCTCGTCGTGTCCGGCACACCGCTGCCCACACCCTGGCCCAAGGAGCGCTTCGAAGCGGAACAGAACGACTTCCAGAAGCGGCGGCGCCAGATCCGAGCCGAGCGGGCCCCGGAGGAGAAGATGGACGCGCTCTTCGCCGAGGAAAGGGAGGCGACGACCAAGCTCCTCGGCGCGGGTCCGTACGCCGGCAAGGTGGGGGCGTTTGAAGGCGCGTTGTACGAGGCCAAGGGCTTCTATCGGCCGCAGGCCGACTGCACCATGTTCACTCGGGACGAAGTTGGCTTCTGCGCGGTCTGCCGGCGGGGGATCCAGGTGATCATGGACCTCTACACGGCTTCGCGGTAGGCGCGGCGCCGGAGCTCGGGAACGATGAGCTTTCGCCGCGGCCTCCAGCTTGCCGGCTTCGCGCGGCGGCATCTCGGGCGGATGGCCCAGGGGCGTCGCGACGTGATGGCCCACCTCGCGGAGCCGCGTCGCGAGAACCTCCCCAAGCCGACCTTCGTGCAACTGCGGGTGACGAACCTCTGCAACCTGCGGTGCAAGATGTGCGGGCAGTGGGGGGACACCGGGATCTACCGCTCCGACGGGTTCTCCGCCTCGGCCACGGACGGTGAGAAGGAACGCGACCGGATTCGGGAGCTGATCGGGTTGAATCGCCAGATGGCGCTGCCGGACTACGTTCGGCTGCTCGACGAGATCGCGCCATGGAAGCCGATCGTCTCGCTCTTCGGCGGGGAACCGCTGCTGTACCCGGACATCCTGCCGCTGGTGCGCGAGATCAAGAGCCGCGGCCTGACCTGCACGGTCATCACCAACGGCGGGCGGCTCGAGCCTTATGCGAAGGAGCTGGTCGAGGCCGGCATCGACTCGATCGCGGTTTCGATGGACGGGCCGCCCGAGGTGCACAACCGGATCCGCGGGAAGGCGGACAGTTTCGAGAAGGCCGCGGCCGGTGTGAGGGCCGTGGCGCGGTGGCGCGGGGAGCTCGGCGGCGCGGGGCCGATGTTGATCGCCATTTTGCCGATCTCGGAGCTGAACCTGGAGGCGGTCGCGCCGGCAGTCGAGATCTTGCGGGAGCTTCCGCTCGACACGATCAACATCGGGCTGCGCTGGTTCATCCCGAAGCAAGTCGGCGGCGAGTACGAGAGAGTGATGCGGGACGAGTTCGGGATCAAGGCGGAATCGTGGAAGGGCTTCGACTTTGATGCCGCCTCGATCCCGGCGACCCGGGGCGAGCAGTTGGGCGAGGTCGTCAAGCTTCTGAAGGGCCTGCGGCGGCGCCGTTTCATCGACTCGAGTCTCGGCCGGCCCTGGGTCTCCTTCGTGCCCGACGTGCCGCCCGAGAACGTGCCCGAGTACTTCTCCGACTTCTCCCAGACCTTCGGACACAACCTCTGCCCCGTCGCGTGGTACTTCGCGCAGGTCGAGCCGGATGGCGAGGTCTGTTTTTGCGGGGACTTCCCGGACTACTTCATCGGCAACGTCCGCCGGCAGCCCTTCGCCGAGATCTGGAACGGTCCGAAGGCGTGGAGGTTCCGAGAGAAGCTCGCGAAGGAGCCTCTGCCCATCTGCGCCCGCTGCTGCGGCAACTACGTCTACGGCAAGTGGGACAGGCCGGCCGGGGCCTCGGCCTCGCCGTAAAGGCAGGGGGCCTCTCTCCCGCGGGTGCCGCGGATGACTAGAATGGCGCTCTGCCTATGAACCGGCGGGATTCCGCTTCGGCTCGGAGGGTCGGTCCGGCGAGCAGGTGGGCTCTTGCCGCCCTCGGGGGCAGCCTGGCGCTCGCGGCGCTCGCCGCGCGAAGCAGCCAGGCCGGAACGCGGCGCTCGCAGTCGCCGACCGCCCTGCCGTCGATCGCACTGCAATCCATTCCAATCTCGCCCAATCCCGGCGCCATCACGGCGATCACGAATGCGCACGATTCGCGGCTCTTCCTGACCATCCAGAGCGGCAAGATCCTCGTGCTGAAGAATGGCAGCGTCCTCTCGACGCCGTTTCTCGACATCACGTCCTCGGTTCTGTCCGGAGGCGAACGGGGTCTCCTGTCCGTCGCCTTCCACCCGCAGTATCCGACGACGCCCTATTTCTTCGTCTACTACACGACAAAGGCGGCGGGCTCGCTCAACGACGGCGACATCGTCATCGCCCGCTATCAGGTTTCGGCGAACCCGGACCTGGCCGATTCTTCGAGCGGCGTCATGCTGCTCGGCATTCCCCATCCGATCAACGCCAACCACAACGGCGGGCAGCTTCAATTCGGCCCCGACGGATATCTCTACCTCGGCACGGGCGACGGCGGCTCCGGCAACGATCCGCCCTGCAACGCGCAGAACGACGACTCACCGCTCGGCAAGCTGCTTCGGATCGACGTCGATCAGAACGTCGGCACGCCGCCCTACTACGGCGTCCCTCCGTCGAACCCCAACGCCGGCGGCCCTTACCCGCGCAACGTGACGTGGGCCAAGGGCCTGCGCAACCCCTGGCGCTTTTCCTTCGACCGCTCGACCGGGGACCTCTGGATCGGCGACGTGGGCCAGAGCGCCTGGGAAGAGATCGACGTGCAGCCCGCCTCGAGCTCGGGCGGCGAGAACTACGGTTGGAAGGTCATGGAAGGCACGGACTGCGGCGCGGGGGGCACGACGAACTGCTCGCCGACGCCGGCGGCGTGCCACGACGCGAGCTACGTCCTGCCGGTCAACGAGTACAACCACAACGACGGCAGCTGCGCCATCATGGGAGGCTATGTGTACCGCGGGTCCGCCATCCCGGGGCTCGCGGGCATCTACGTCTACGGCGACAACTGCTCGGGAGAGCTCTGGGGCTGGCCGGACGGGAGTCTCTTTACCCCGGTCGTTGCCGGGCTCCAGACGTTCGGCGAGGACCTGGACGGCGAGCTCTACCTTGCGACGGGAGGCGGCCTCCTCTACAAGGTCGTCGCCGGCTCGCCCCCGCCGACGGCGACGCTCACGGGAACTCCGACCAACACCGCGACAGCCAACGCGACGCGGACGCCGACCTCGACGCCAACTTCGACGCCGACGCGCACGCCGACCGCGACTGCGACCTCGACGCCGCTGCCACCCACGGCAACGGAGACTCCAACGGCTACCCAGACTCCCACGGTGACTCCGCCTCCGGTTGCGCTCGCCTTCAGCACCGTCGCGCCGTGCCGGGCGGTCGACACGCGCCGCGCCCCCGGCGCCTGGGGCGGTCCGCCGCTTTCCGCGGGCGGCCCGGACCGGAGCTTCGTACTCGCGGGACAGTGTGGAGTCCCGGTGGGCGCGAAGTCGGTCGCCATCAATCTGACGGTAACCATGCCCTCTTCCGCGGGGGACCTTCGCCTCTACCCGGGCGGGGGAGCCGTCCCGCCCACGTCCGCGATCAACTATGGCGCGGGGCAGACGCGGGCCAACAACGCGGTCGTCTCGCTAGGAGCCGCCGGGGACTTCAAGGTGCACTGCGATCAGTCGAGTGGCACCGTTCACGTCATCGTGGATGTGAGCGGCTACTTTCAGTAGGCGGGAAAAAACGCCGGGAGGCCTCCGGAGCTCTCCTCCCTGTCCCGGGGGCCAGTTCTCCACGCTTTGCGCCGCGTTACAATGGCGCATCGCACTCGACAAGGGTTGGCGGGGAGGGCCGATGCGCTCTCGGGTCATCCTGGCGGCCGCGCTGCTGCCGCTCGTGGTCGAAGCTTCGACACTCCGAGCTCAAACTGTCTTCCTGCAGAACGACAGCTGGGTGCAGAGCACCCCGCTCGCCTGCCAGACGGGAATCGGGGACTCGGAGAGCGTGGCCGCCAAGTTCACGGCGATTCCCGCGCAGTATCCGTACACGATCGACCGGGTCCGGGTGCTGGGGTGCAACGGTGGTTCGGACGCCTACTCCGTCCAGATCTACCAGGACGACGCCGACACCGTAATGCCCGGCACGCTGCTGTGGGCGAGCAACAATGCCTACCTTCTGGACGGCAACAACACGTTCAACGACATCACCTTCGAGACGGAGTTCCCGCCGCCGCCCTCGATTACGAGCGGCAGCGTTCGCGTCGAGATCACCTGCATCAGCATCCTCCAGCCGGTCGGCTTCGGGAACGACAAGGACGGCATCACCTCGCACCGGAACTTCCTCCGGGACACCCTCGGCACATGGAGCTACGCGGAGGACCAAGGGGTGACGGGAGACTGGATCCTGCGCCTGGGCATCATTCCACCCGCCACACCCACAGCGACGCCGACGAATACGCCGCTCGTGACCGCGACGTCGACTCCGACACCCACGCCGACGCCAACGCCCACGTTGACACCGTCCGCGATGCCAACCCCTCAGCCCTCCCTGACCGTTCTGGCAACGGCGACACCCACCATGACCCCGGCCGGTATCTCGTACTACACCGTGGCGCCCTGCCGGGTGATCGACACGCGCCCGACCGGCACCGCCTTCTACGGCGGGCCCGCCCTGTCTGGCCAAACCGATCGGCTGTTCACGCTGGCCGGTCACTGTGGGGTGCCGTCGGGCGCCCTGGCCGTTTCCTTGAACGTGACCGTCACCCAATCAAGCGCCCTCGGCGATCTCCGGCTCTATTCGGCCGGGGCCATGACACCGCTCGTCTCCACCATCAACTACAGCGCCGGTCAGACTCGAGCCAACAATGCCGTGACGGTCTTGAGCGCCGGAGGCGGTCTCGCCGTGCATTGCGATCAGGCCGCCGGCACGACGGTGCACCTCATCGTGGACGTGAACGGATACTTCCAGTGACGCGGCGCCGCGCGGGCAGGCTTGGGCGCGCCGCCGCCTACATTTCTCGGAGCAGGCTCCGGTCGCTCTCCCAGAACCGATAGAAGTTGAACCACTGCGTCGGATGGGCGCGAATGACGGCCTCGAGGTCCGCCGCGATGCGGGAGAGCACCCGCCGGGCGTCCTCCTCGGGCGAGGTCGCCGGGTCGGCCTCGAGCGGGTCTCCCCAGACGTTGTAGTACGCGCCGCCGGACTTGCGCAGGAAGAAGCCGGGCAGGATCGGACAGCCGCAGAACCGGGCGAGCAGAGCAGGGGATCGCAGAAACTCCGTCGGCCGGCCGAAGAAGGGAACGACGACGTGGTCCTCCGGGTAGGCCCGATCTACCAGCATCGCGACCGCGCAGCCGCGGTCGATCGCGGCACGCACGCGGAAGGCCGTCGCCATCGAGGAGCCGATGTCGATCGACTCGACGCCGACCCGCTCGCGCAGGCTCTGGCGCATCTGCTGGACATCCGGGTCGAGCTCCGGCTGGCCGACGACCGCCGGTGTGAGGCCGTGGCGCCGGAGCGTGACGGCTCCCATTTCCCAGTTGCCGACGTGGCCGGTGACCAGGAGGAACCCTCGTCCTCCGCGGCGGGCGCGCGCCAGGACTCTGGCATCCGCCTCGAAGGTGTCGATCTGCGGGGTGAGCGCTTGGCCGCGCAGGCGCCAGGTGTCGATCGTTTGGCGGCCATACTCGAAGAAGAGCTTTCGCGCGAGCCGGCGGGCCTCGGGCTCGGGAACGCCCAGGGCCTGCCGGAAGTTGTCCGCCAGCCCTCCGGTGGTCTTTGCCAGAAACGTGACCGCGAGCGAGTTGCCGACGACGTTGATCGTGTTCAGGACGGCCATCGGCAGCCAGCGAGCTCCGTAGTGCAGCCCGCCGTACACGATCCGGTTCGAGAGCCCGTGGCTCACCCACTTCGTGCGCGCGCGCAGGGTGTGCCTTTCGGACATTGGGCCCGGACTATACAATTCGGGAAGCAATGAACGTCCTTCTGGTGCGGCCCGACCCGGGCAACGAGCGTTTCGGACTGGGCCCCTTCTTCCGGGTCGAGCCGCTCGGGCTCGAGTACATCGGGGCGGCCTTGCGCGGCCGGGGTCACGACCCGGCGATCGTCGATCTGCGATTCGGCGGCGGCCTCGGCTCCTGGATCCGCCGCACGCGCCCGCGGATCGTGGGGATCTCGGGCATGCATGCGCTCGAGTACGACCGGCTGCTCGAGACGGCGCGGCAAGTCCGACGCTTGTCCCCGGAGGCGTTCATCTTGATCGGGGGCCACGCCGCGGCGGCGTATCCGGCGCCTCTCGAGCGGGAGGAGGTGGACGGGATCTGTGTCGACGACGGCGAAGAGGTCGTCCCGGCACTGGCCGACGCGCTGGCGGCCGGCCGCTCCGCCGCCGAGGTCCCGGCGCTCCGGCTGCGCACGGCGGACGGCTGGATCTCGACGCCCGCGCTTTCCGAGCGGACGGGCCTCGACCGCATCCCGCTACCCGCCCGCGATCTCGTCGAGAGATACCGCAGCCGCTATCACTGCCTGCTGTTCAAGCCCGTCTGGCTGATCGAGACGGCACGCGGCTGTCCCTTTCGCTGCAACTTCTGCTCGGTCTGGCAGCTATACGACCGATCCTTTCGTGAGCGGTCGATCGGAGCCGTCGTCGAGGACTTCGCCGCGGCGGGGGACAGCATCTTCGTGGCGGACGATCTCTTCTGGAACCATCCCTCGAGGAGCCTGGAGCTCGCCCAGGCGCTGAAGAAGCGGGGCGTGCGCAAGCGATGGCTCCTCGTCCAGACTCGAACGGACGTCGCCTGCCGGGAGCCCGGGCTGCTCGAGGCCTGGCGGCCGCTCGCGAAGGACTTCGACATCTTCTTCGGGCTCGAGGCGGCTTCGGACGCGGGGCTCGCGCACGTCGTGAAGGACGCGCAGGTTTCCTCGAGCGTGGAGGCGGCGAGGCTGGCGCGCTCCCTGGGCTACGGGGTCACGGGCAATTTCCTCGTCGACCCGGACTGGTCGGAATCCGAGTTTCAAGAGTTGTGGGACTTCGTGGCGAAGCACGGATTCCAGCGCGCGGGCTACACGATCTTGACGCCGCTGCCGGGCACCGAGCTCTTCCAGAAGCTCGCGCCGGCTCTCTCGGGCCAGCCGTGGTTCAAGTACGACATGCACCACGTGCTCTGGGAGCCGCGTCTGGGCGCCAGGCGGTTCTTCGAGCTGTACGCCGAGACGTGGCGCCGCTCGATCCTGAACACGAGCGGCGAGAAGCGGTGGATCGATTGGATGCGGCAGATCCGCCCGGCTCAAGTCCCGTATCTGACTCGCGTGCTCTGGCGGACGCAGCGCATGATGAAGGCCGAGGCCTATCTCGCCGAGCACGCGGCGTCGGCGGTCGCGCCGAAGAGCCTGCCCGGCCGGGCGCTCGAAGCCTCGTAGCGTCAGCGGGGCCGCTTGGCGGCCCGTCGAGGAGGGCCGCGGCTACTTCTTGCGCGTGAACTGGAAGTCGCTCGTGTGAGTCTTCCCGGGGGCTTCCTGGTGCGTCCACTGCTGCGTCATGTGGTCGGCGTCCAGAAAGAGGACGACCAACCCGACCATGTGCGGGGCGTCGGGCCCCGAAACGTTCGTCACGTCGACGAAGTTGAAGACGATTCGCTTCCCGTCGGACGAGAGGCCCGTGGCCCGCATCCGGGGCTGGTTGTTTTCCGTACAGTAGTGGGTCATGACGAGGCGCGAGCCGTCCGGGTGGTAGATCGTCAGCATCTCGCCGCCGTCGGGCGTCGAGAGACTTTCCGCGAGTGCCGTGCCGCTCGAGACGAGCTTGTAGCTGACCCTTGCCGGATGCCCCTCCGCGGTGCCTTCCCAGTCTCCGACGAGAGACTTCATCTTTTCCCAGGCCGCGTTCGAAGACGGTGTGTCCGCGCCGGCCCCGACGGTGAGGACGAGCGCCAGGAGCGCCGTGACGATGTTTCGAAGAGCGTTCATGTCGTTCCTCCTGTTGAAGATTGCCTGGGTGAGGGTCTGCCGATCGGCTAGCGTCTTCGGCGGCGCGTGGATCCGCGTGATCGGGAGGGCCGGCGGGACTTGCGCTGGGGCGAAGATGCGGTCTTTCCCTCCTGCACTTCCGACTCGCTCAGGTAATGCTCCAGGGCGTCGAGCTTCTGCCCCCAGAAGCGGCGATACCGGTCGATCCAACGGTTGGCGGACTCGAGCGGCGCCCCGACCAGGCGGCAGTGGTGTACGCGGCCTTGCTTTCGGCGGGAGAGGAGGCCCGCTCCCTCGAGCACTCGGACGTGCTTGGAGATCGCGGGCAGCGACATCGCGAAGGGGCGGGCGAGGTCGGAGACCGACGCCTCGGGGAATTCTGCGAGCTGCGCGAGGATCGCGCGGCGCGTCGGATCGGCCAGGGCCGAGAAGGTCGTGTCCAGGGCCGCCGAATAGTTAACCATATGGTTAACTAATATCGCTCCCCGGAATACCTGTCAAGCCCTATGCTTGCCTCCCGATGGCCATCCCCCAAAGCGCGGAGACGGTCGAGGTCGGCGTGGCCGGAAGGATCGTCCGGCTGACGAATCTGCGCAAGGTCTTCTGGCCGGAGCTTGGAGTGACCAAGGGAGACCTGCTGCGCTACTACACCGAGGTGTCGCCCCATCTGCTCCCGCACTTGAAGGACCGCGCCATGGTCATGAAGCGGTACCCGCACGGGGCATCGGGCAAGTTCTTCTTCATGAAACAGGCGCCCTCGCCGCGGCCCGACTGGATCGAGATCTGCGCCGTGGAGCATTCCTCGGGGAAGGTCATTCGCTTCCCGATGGTCCAGGACTTGGCGTCGCTCCTCTGGGTGGTCAACCTCGGGTGCATCGATTTGAATCAGTGGTATGCGCGCTGCGACGACCTGGACCGCCCCGACTACGTCCACTTCGACCTCGATCCCGTGCCGGGCGCCTCCTTCGCGACCGTGCGCGAGGCGGCGCTCGCGTTGCGAGAGGCGTTCGAGGAGCTCCGCATGCCGGCCCACGCCAAGACGACCGGTTCCCGGGGCATCCATCTCTACGTCCCCATCGTGCGCGGCCCCACGCAAAAGGAGGTCTGGGAATTCGCGAAGGGCTTCGCGACCCTCGTTGAGGCGCGTCATCCAAAGCTCCTAACGACCGAGTACCGCGTGGCGAAGCGACCGAGGAGCACCGTGCTCGTCGACTACAACCAGAATGCCTGGGGCCAGACCCTTGCCTCGATCTACTCCGTGCGCCCGACCCCGCGGGCCACCGTCTCGACACCCGTCACCTGGAAGGAGATCGAGCGGGGCATCGAGATCGAGGACTTCCGGATCGAGAACGTGCCGGCGCGCCTGCGAAAGACGGGCGACCTCTGGAAACCGCTCGTCGCGGCCAAGGGGAGATTCCGGCTGGAGAGGTTCTTCTGAGCGCTCTCGTCACTGGAAGTACCCGTTCACGTCGATGATCAGGTGCACCGTCCCCGAGGCCTGATCGCAACGCACGGCGAGGTCGCCAGATGCTCCGAGGGCAACGATCGAATTGTTGGCCCGTGTCTGGCCGAGACGATAGTTGATCGAGGAGGCGAGTGGTGGAGAGGAGCCGGCCGGGTAGAGGCGCAAGTCGCCAGCAGCGGTGGGCTGAGTGATCGTCACGTTGAGCGAGACGGCCTTCGCACCCGACGGCACGCCGCAATAACCCGTGAGCACGAAGACGCTGACCGCTCCGCCGGAGAGCGGTGGACTCGTGATCGGAGCCGTACCACCGCGGGTGTCGATGACGCGGCAGGGCATCACGGTGTAGTAGCTGGTCGGGAAGGGCGTCGTGATCCGGCCGATCTTGTTGCCAGACCACTCTGCGAACCAGAGGGCGCCGTCGGGTCCGGCGGCGATGCCTTGAGGCGAGCTGCCGGCCGTGGGGATAGCGAACTCGGTGATGACTCCAGCGGTGGTGATCCTGCCGATTTTGTTGCCGTCGGTCTCTGTGAACCACAGTGCGTTGTCGGGTCCGGCCGCGATGGCTTGCGTCGAGCTGTTGGCGGTGGGGATCGCGAACTCGTTGGTCACAACCCCCACGGTCGTAATCCGGCCGACCGCGTTGCCGCCGCTCTCTGTGAACCAGAGGGCACCGTCAGGCCCGGCCGCGATGCCTAGAGGGAAACTATAGGCTGTGGGGATAGCGAGCTCGGTGATGACTCCCGCGGTGGTGATCCGGCCGATCTTGTTCACTAGGGACTCCGTGAACCAGAGGGCGCCGTCGGGTCCGGCCGCAATGCTGTAAGGCCAGCTATCGGCCGTGGGGATAGCGAACTCGGTGAGGACTCCCGCGGTTGTGATCCGGCCGATCTTGTTGCCGCCATGCTCTGTGAACCAGAGGGCCCCATCGGATCCGGCCGCGATCGCGAAAGGGAAACTGCCGACCGAGGGGATCGGAAACTCGGTGATGACTCCAGCGGTGGTAATCCGGCCGATTTTGTTGCCGTCGGTCTCTGTGAACCACAGTGCGTTGTCGGGTCCGGCCGCGATGCCTTGCGGAAAGCCACCTTCCGTGGGGATCGTGAACTCGGTGATGACTCCCGCGGTGGTGATCCGGCCGATCCTGTTGCCGCTGGCTTCGGCGAACCAGAGGGCCCCATCGGATCCGGCAGTGATTCCTCGAAGATAGGCCGGCGGGAAAGGGAACTCGGTGATGACCCCAGCGATCGTGATCCGGCCGATCTTGTTGCCATCGGTCTCGGTGAACCAGAGGGCGCCGTCTGGGCCTGACGTAATGCCGGGAGGTTGGCTGCCCGCCGTGGGGATCGGGAACTCGGTGATGGCTCCAGCGGTGGTGATCCGGCCGATCTGGTTGCTCCCTACCTCGGTGAACCAAAGGGCGCCGTCTGGGCCCGACGTGATGCCGTAAGGGTTGCTGTAGGCCGTGGGAATCGCGAACTCGTTCGTGAGAATCCCTGCCGTCGTGATCCTGCCGATCTTGCCAAAGGCCCCGTAAACTGTGTAGGTGTTCTCGGTGAACCAGAGGGCGCCATCGGGGCCGGCCGAGATCTCCGCGGGCTGGCCGAGCGTCTGGGACTCGAACGTGACAGTCCCTGCCGTCGTGATCTTGCCGATGT
>Ga0335084_10002016_pt1 | contig 19326 bp, 16 predicted proteins | sample Lox_Sample_44_FD_206721 | JGI IMG/M metagenome (GOLD analysis project Ga0335084, IMG submission 206721) | Soil microbial communities from Loxahatchee National Wildlife Refuge, Florida, United States - Lox_Sample_4.4 | ecosystem: Environmental > Terrestrial > Soil > Wetlands | place: USA...
GACGCGGCCGAGGAGGCCGGCATCCTGCCTGACGTCCTGGTCAACGTCGAAGTGGCGGCCGCCGACGGCGCGCCGCCGCTGCCTCCGAGCCAGGCAACCCGCTTCCGCGTCACGATCACCGACAATGGCCCGGGGATAGTGAGGCAACAAATCCCGCCGATCTTCGCAAAGCTCCTCTACGGCTCGAAGTTCCACAGGCTCAGGATGAGCCGGGGCCAGCAGGGCATCGGGATCTCGGCGGCCGGCATGTACGCTCAGCTCACGACGGGCAAGCCGGTGCGGATCATCTCGCGCACAGGCGCGCGGGCCGCCGCCCACTACTTCGAAGTCCAGATCGACACCAAGAAGAACGAGCCGAGGATCTTCGAGAACAAGAGAATCGACTGGGACCACCCGCGCGGCACGCAGGTGGCGCTGGAGATCGACGGCCGCTACCAGAAAGGCCGCGCGTCGGTGGACGAGTTTCTCGAGCAGGTGGCGATCGCCAATCCGCACGTGCGGCTCGTCTACCGCACGCCGGAGGGGGAGACGCGGGAGTATCCGCGGACGATCGAGGAGTTGCCGCCCCAGCCGAAGGAGATCAAGCCGCATCCCTACGGCATCGAGTTCGGCATTCTCCTTCGCATGCTCCACGACACCAAGAGCCACTGGCTGTCGGGGTTCCTGGGCTCCGAGTTCAGCCGCGTGTCTTCCGCGGTTGCCCAGGAGATCTGCAAGACGGCGAAGCTCTCGCCCAACGCGAAGCCGCGCAGTCTTCGCGGCGCCGACGCGGAGGCGCTCTACAAGGCGATCCAGTCCACCAAGATCATGGCGCCGCCGTCCAACTGCATCTCGCCGATCGGCGAGAAGGCGATCCTCCACGGGCTCTACCAGCAGATCAAGGGCGACTTCTACACGGCGGTGACCCGCCCGCCCGCGGTGTACCGCGGCAATCCTTTCATCATCGAGGCGGGCCTGGCGTTCGGCAAAGGCCCCGAGCAGGCGGCGCAGGCTCCGGAAGCGCCGCCCGAGCCCCTCGCCGAAGGCGAGCAGCAGGAGGGCGACCGCGAGCTCGCCCGCGTCATCCGCTACGCCAACCGCGTCCCCCTGCTGTATCAGCAGTCGGCATGCGCCGCGTACAAGTCGGTGCTCGAGACCGGCTGGCGCAACTACGGCGTCGCGCAATCGCGCGGGGCGCTCCCGGCGGGGCCCATGGTGGTGTTCGTCCACATGGCCTCGGTCTGGGTGCCGTTCACGAGTGAATCCAAGGAAGCGATCGCCGATTACGACGAGATCCGGAAGGAGATCAGGCTGGCGCTTCAGGAATGCGGGCGCCGGCTCGGCGTATTCTTGCGGAGGCGCGAGCGGGCGAAGAGCGAGTTCCACCGGCGTAATATTTTCGAGCTCTACATCGAAGAGATCGTCGAGGCGTGCGCGCGGCTGAAGGGCGGTAAGCTGGCCAAGGAGAAGCTCAAGAACCAGCTTCAGAAGATCGCTCTCAAGCGTACCGGCGGAGCCAAGACCGACGAGATCCTGGGCCACGAGAGCGGCCCTGAGGGTCTGCCTCACTCGATCATCATCACGCCTGAAGGGGTCGAAGGGGAGGCGCCGGTGTCGCCGGGTGCCGCGCCGGCCAACGGCGGTCCGCCGGAACAGGCCGCACCGACGAAAGAGACGAAAACGGCCAAGCGGAAGCCCAAGGCCAAACGTAAGAAGAGATAAGCTCATGGCGAAAGCAAGCACAAGAAAACCGACCCCGGTCGAGAAGAAGCTGGTCGGCGTGGCCGACACCGTGATCGCGGCCGCCGACCGGAGTCGTGACCCGGCGCTATCGATCCCCGTGCGCAGCCTCGCCAACGTCAGCTTCAACGAGAAGCGGGGCATCATCGAGATGGGCAAGCGCAGGCAGGAGCGCACGCTGTTCAACGTGGGAATGGCGAAGAAGTTCATGCAAACGGTGCTGGTGGCCGATGCCTTGGCCGAGCTCCAGAGGGCGAACCTCACGACGTCTTTGCGGGAGATCTACTACCGCACCAAGCATACGATGAGGGACTCGCACGAGAACACTTTCGACAATCAGAACGAGTCCGATCCGCTGATCGAGGACCTCGAAGTGACGCTGACGGCGTTGCGCGAGGAGCTTCACGTGCGCGCGGAAAACGCCGGCAGCATCGTTGGGCCGGTCGTCTTCACCGACGACGGCGACCGGGTGGATTGCGCGCGCCTGGGCAAGGGCGGCTACTCGGTGCCCTCGATCGTCGAGCCCGAGTTCATCCAGATCCGAAAATGCACCGCCGACTTCGTGCTGCTCGTCGAGAAGGGCACCCAGTGGAACCGGCTCTCGGAGGACAAGTTCTGGCGCCGGTACAATTGCGTCCTCCTGACGGGCAACGGCCAGCCGCCGCGTGGCGTGCGGCGCCTGGCGCGCCGACTGAACGAGGAGTACGGGCTTCCGGTCTACGTCCTCGTCGACAACGACCCCTGGGGCTACTACATCTACTCGGTCGTCAAGCAGGGATCGATCAACCTCGCGTTCGAAAGCGAGCGGATGGCCATCCCCAAAGCCAAGTTCATCGGGCTCTCGAGCTCGGATCCCGAAAAGTACGGGTTGCCACGCAATGTCGGCATCAAGCTCAACGACAAGGACGTGAGCCGGGCCAAGGAGCTGATCAATTACCGCTGGTTCCAGAAGAAGGACTGGCAGGAAGAGATCAAGCGGATGCTCGCGAGCGGTCTCAAGTACGAGCTCGATGCGCTCGCCAACAAGGACTTCCGCTACCTGACCAAGACCTATCTTCCGAAGAAGCTCAAGGACCGGGACTGGCTCGATTGATACCGCGGCGAACGTAGTCCAGCACCTCGGCGTCCAGGTCCTCAGCCAGGCAGTCGAAGCTCCGCACCGTCTTCATCGCCCGCAGCCAGGTGAGCTGGCGCTTGGCGAGCTGGCGCGTCGAATGGATTCCGCGATTGCGCAGCTCGTCGCGGTCGATTTCTCCCTCGAGAAACTGCCACGCCTGCCGGTAACCGACGCAGCGCATCGACGGTAGACCCGGCCTCAAGGCGTAGCGCTTGCGCAGCGCTCGCAGCTCCTCGACCAGCCCGCGCTCGAGCATCGCGTCGAAGCGCGCTTCGATGCGTCTATGCAGCTCGGCGCGATCGGCTGGAACGAGCGCGAGCTCGACAAGACGGAAGGGAAGGGCGCTCTTCTTTCGCCCGAGCAGTTGCGACATCGGCGAGCCGCTCATTCGGAAGACCTCGAGCGCCCGCTCGATGCGCTGCGCGTCGCTGGGCTTCAGCCGGGCCGCGGTCGCCGGATCGATCCTCGCGAGCTCCTTGTGCATCGCCGGCCAGCCGCGCTCGGCCGCCTCGCTGTCGATCTGCGCCCGGATTTCCGGGTCGGAGGCGGGAAGCTCGGACAGGCCCTCGCGCAGCGCCTTGAAGTAGAGCATGGTGCCGCCGACGAGCAGCGGCGTGTGCCCGCGCGCCGTGATTCCCCTCATCACATGCAGCGCGTCTTCCCGGAAACGGGCGGCCGAGTAGGCCTCGGTCGGATCGATGATGTCGATGAGATGATGGGGGACCGTCGCGCGCTCTGCAGCCCCCGGCTTTGCGGTGCCGATATCCATGCCGCGGTAGATCTGAGCGGAGTCGACGCTGACGATCTCGACAGGAAAGCGATCTGCCAGCACCCCCGCCAGCGCGCTTTTGCCGCTCGCGGTCGGGCCCACGAGGAGGATGGCTGCGGGTTCAGCGGCCACGCATGAAGAGTTTGTCGATGTCCGCGAGGCTCATCTGGAACCAGGTCGGCCGGCCGTGATTGCACTGGCCGGAACGCTCCGTTTCCTCCATCTCGCGCAGCAGCGCGTTCATCTCCGGTATCGTCAGCGCCCGGTTGGCGCGCACGGCGCCGTGGCAGGCCATGGTACCCAGCAGCTCGTCGCGGCGCTCGGTGAGCACGCGGCTCGCGCCGTATTCGCGGATGTCGCGCAGCAGCGCGCGCGCGAGCACCGAGGCGTCGGCGTCGGCGAGCATCGAGGGGACCGCGCGTACCGCGAGGGCGAACGGCGAGATCGCCGCGACGTCGAAGCCGAGCAGGTTGAGCGTGGTACCGTGCTCCTCTGCGGTGGCGACGTCGACCCGGTCGGCGTGGAAGGTGGCGGGGATCAGGAGTTTCTGCGTGTTCATGGCGCGCGAGTCGAGCGCCCCTTTGAGCCGCTCGTAGAGAATGCGCTCGTGCGCCGCGTGCATGTCGACCAGAACCAGGCCGTCGCGGTTCTGGGCAAGGATGTAGACGCCGTGAAGCTGCGCGAGCGCGAACCCCAGCGGCGGTGCGTCCGGCGCGTCCACGCTGCGAGCTGCGTCGCCGGCGGCAAGGGCGGGGCCGGCTTGCCGGTCGGCGAACATCGCCGCGTACTTCGCCACCGGCTGCGCGAGTCCCAGGCCCGCCTGGTGGAATTGCGGGGTCAGGGTTTGGCCCGCCGCCAGCGGCGTGGCGATGGCGGCGGGAGTGTCGGCGGCCGTGCCCGAGAGCCCTTTTGCCACCGCGTGAAATACGAACTGATGCACCGCGCGGGGTTCGCGGAAGCGGATCTCGATCTTCGCGGGATGGACATTGACGTCGACCGCACGCGGATCGATCTCGAGAAACAGAACGTAGGCAGGATGGCGCTCGCCGTGAAGCACGTCGCGATAGGCCTCGCGCAGGGCGTGCGCGAGCAGCTTGTCGCGCACGAAGCGGCCGTTGACGTAGACGAACTGGGCATCGCGCGCGGCGCGGGTGTAGGCGGGTGAGCCGGCAAAGCCCGAGAGCTTCAGCGCGCCGCCATGCGCGTCGATGGCGCGCATCGATCGCGCGAACTCCTCACCCAGCGCAGCCTCGACCCGCTTCGCGGCATCGCTCGGCCCGAACCGCGCGACGACCCGTCCGTTGTGCCGCAGCGCGAACGCGACCCCGGGGCGCGACAGCGCGATGCGCGTAAAGACCTCTTCGCAGTGACCGAATTCGGTGGCTTCGCTCTTGAGAAACTTGCGCCGCGCGGGCGTGTTGAAGTACAGCTCGTCGACTTCTACTACTGTGCCCTCGGGCTGCGCCGTCGGCTCCACGGTCCCGATGCTCCCGCCCTCGGCCCTGATGACGAAGGCGCGCTCCGATCCGGCGGCGCGGCTCGCCAGACTGACGCGCGCGATCGATGCGACGCTCGCAAGGGCCTCGCCGCGAAATCCGAGGGATTGGACCTCCTCCAGGTCATGGAGCGATGCGATCTTGCTCGTCGCGTGCCGCGCGAACGCCATCGGCAGGTCGTCCTTGGCGATGCCGGCGCCGTTGTCGGCCACGCGGATCTGCTTGATGCCTCCCTCGCTCAGCGCAACAGAAACCTCGGTTGAGCCGGCGTCGAGGCTGTTCTCGAGGAGCTCCTTCACGACCGCCGCCGGCCTGTCGACCACCTCGCCCGCCGCGATCTGGCTGATCAGCGTTTCGGGAAGGAGCCGGATGGCGGACACGATTGGTTCTTCGGGGACTGAGCGAGATCGCCGCGCCAATTATATGTGACACGGTAGAATGCGGGCGGTGGAACTCCTGCTCTCCGGCTGGGACCTGCTGGTCAATCTCGATCGGCATCTTGCCGTCCTCCTCCAGCAGCACGGCGCATGGGTCTACCTGATGCTCTTCATCATCATCTTCTCCGAGACCGGCCTGGTGGTGGCGCCATTCCTGCCGGGGGATTCGCTGTTGTTCGTAGCCGGAGCGCTGGCGGCCGCGGGGGGGATGGATGTGCACCTGCTCGCGCTGCTGCTCGTTGCCGCCGCGGTGCTCGGCAATACCGTGAACTACTCGATCGGCCACTACATCGGACCGCGGGTATTCCATTGGGAAGATTCGCGCTTCTTCAGCCGCAAGGCCCTGCACCGCGCCCATGCCTTCTACGAGAAGCATGGCGGAGTAGCCATCATCATCACGCGGTTCGTGCCGATCCTGAGGACCTTCGCCCCGTTCGTCGCGGGCATCGCGGGGATGACCTATCTGCGCTTCTTCGCCTACAACCTCGCCGGCGCGCTTGCCTGGGTGCTGTCGCTGCTGTACGCGGGCTACTGGTTCGGCAACGTCCCCGTGGTCAAGGAGAACCTGGCCGCCGTCATCATCGGGGTGATCGCCTTGTCGGTGCTGCCGATCGTCTTCGAGTACTTCAGGTACCTGCTGAACCGGGCCAAGACCTGAGTCCGCCGGGAATCGATCAGCGGATCGCCGCGAGAGTCGACGGGGTCAGCAGCGGAGGGTTCTTGGAGATGTAGCTCTTGACCCCGCGGAGGATCGCGCGGGCGATCTTCTCCTGGTAGGCCTCGTCGTTGAGTCTGCGCTCCTCGTCGGGATTGCTGATGAACGCGGTCTCGACGAGGATGGAAGGGATCTGCGGCGCCTTGAGCACGGCGAAGCCCGCCTGCTCGACTCGTCCCCGGTGCAGTGAATTGACGTCGCCCAGCTCCCCGAGCACCGCGCGGCCAAGCTTGAGGCTGTCGCTGATCTGCGCCGTCAGGCTCAGATCGGCTAGGGTCATTTTCAGATAGCGATCCTTGGTCTTGAGGTTCACGCCTCCGATCAGGTCCGCCTCGTTTTCGCGCTTGGCGAGCTGCTGGGCGGCCGTGCTGGTGGCGCCGCGCTCCGAGAGCGCGAACACGGACGATCCGCGTGCGTGAGGCTTGACGAACGAGTCCGCGTGAATCGAGACGAACAAGTCCGCTTTGACCAGGTTGGCTTTTTCGACACGCGCGTCGAGCTTGATGAAATAGTCGCCGTCGCGTATGAGCAGGGCACGCATATTCGGCTCGGAATCGATCAGCGCCTTCAACTTGCGCGCGATCGTCATGGTGACGGTCTTCTCGTAGGTGCCGCGGCGCCCCCTCGCGCCCGGGTCCTCGCCGCCGTGCCCCGCGTCGAGGGCGATGGTGACCAGACGCTCGGCTGCCGGCTCGGTCCGCTTCGCCGGCGGCCCTTTGGGCGGCGTTCGCTCCCCGGCTTCCTTCCCGAGGGATTGCTCCATCTTCAGCTCGGGCTTCTGCAGCAGCGCCAGGATCGGATCGATCGGATGGGTGGGATAGATGTCGAGCACCAGCCGGTGGCCGTATTCGCCGATCGGCGCGAGCGTGAAGATCTGCGGCTTGACCTCGGTCTTCAAGTCGAGCACGACGCGGACAACGCCCGGTTTGAAGCGCCCGACGCGCAGGTTCCCGATGTAGGGGTCCCCCGGCGATACCTTGTCGCTGAATCCTTCCTGGACGCTCGGGAAGTCGACGCCTTCCAGGTCGAGCACCAGGCGCTCGGGGTCCTTGATGGTGACAAGGCGGTGGCGCAGGGGCTCGCCCGACTCGAGCGTCACGCGCGTGTATTCGGGGGCCGGCCACACCCGGACGGCGCGCACGCGCTCGGCGGATGTCTCGGCCGCGAGCGCGATCTGCGACAGCGCAAGCAGGCACACGCCCAGGAAGGCGGGCGTACTCAGGCGCCTCGGCAGATGGCTAGGCACCGTTTCCCCGCTGGGCTTTGGGCGTGCGCGGCGATGGAGCGGCCGCTGCCCGAGTAGGCGAGCATGAACTCCAGGTCGGGCTGGGGGAGGGCGCTCCCGGCCCGCTCCGGCCATTCGACCAGACAGACGCCCTTCCCGCGGAAGGTGTCCGCCAAGCCTGCGTCCACGAACTCTCTCTCATCCAGGAATCGATAAAAATCAAAGTGGTACAAGTTTAATCTAGAAGTGACGTAAAGTTCAACCAAGGTATAGGTCGGGCTCTTGACCTTCTCCTGCAGGCCCAGACCGCGCAGCAACCCGCGAATCAGAGTCGATTTCCCGCTCCCGAGTTCACCCCGGAAGTACAGCCGCATGCCCGGTTCGAGGCATTCGGCGAGGCGCGAGCCGAGCCGGCGGGTCGCGGCCGGGTCTTCCAGGTGCCCGTTCCAGTGCGACGAGGCGGAGGGCTGGCTATGATCTGGCGCATGAACCATGTGAAGGCGACCCGAAAGGTGAGGCGTCCGCGCCCGGCCGATCTGGCGACGCTCGCAGCGAAGGTCAAGTCCTGGGGGCGTGAGCTGGGATTCCAGGCGCTGGGCATCGCCGATGCCGACCTTGCTGCAGCGGAGCCCCGCCTTCGGGCGTGGCTCGCGTCCGGCTTCGCGGGCGAACTCGATTATATGCGAAGGCACGGCGCGAAAAGGACGCGCCCGGCTTTGCTTGTCCCCGGCACCTTGCGCATCATCTCGGCACGCATGGACTATCGGCCCGATGCTGCTGACAGCCTGCGCGTGCTCGCGGACGGCAACCAGGCCTTTGTCGCGCGCTATGCGCTGGGGCGCGACTATCACAAAGTGCTGCGGGCACGCCTTCAGCGCCTTGCAGAGACGATCGCGGGAGAAATCGGTCGCTTCGGCTATCGTGTGTTCACCGATTCAGCGCCCGTGATGGAGGTCGAGCTCGCGCGCAAGGCGGGACTGGGCTGGAGAGGCAAGCACACGCTCTTGCTCGCGCGCGATGCCGGTTCGTTCTTCTTCCTCGGGGAAATCTACACCGACCTGCCGCTCCCGGTAGATATTCCGGTGCAGGAGCACTGCGGCAGCTGCAGCAAGTGCATCGACGTGTGCCCGACGCGGGCGATCGTTGCGCCTTACCAGCTGGATGCGCGACGCTGCATTTCCTACCTGACGATCGAGTTGAAGGGGAGCATTCCCGCCGAGCTGCGACCGCTGATCGGCAACCGCGTCTACGGCTGTGACGATTGCCAGCTGGTTTGCCCGTGGAACCGCTACGCGCAGGTCGCGCCGGAGGCCGATTTCCGCGTGCGCAACGGCCTGGATTGCGCCGAGCTGATCGAGCTGTTCGCCTGGACGGAGGGAGAGTTCCGGCGGCGCATGGCGGGAAGTCCCATCCTGAGAATCGGCTACGAGCGCTGGCTGCGCAATCTGGCCGTAGGGCTCGGCAACGCTCCGCCGAGCGCGCGCGCCGCCGCCGCGCTGCACTTGCGCGCGCAGGACCCTTCGGCGCTGGTGCGCGAGCATGTCGCCTGGGCGCTGGAGCGTCAGGGGCAGGCTTTGCTATAATGCGCCGCTATCCACCCTGTCCGCTGGTTCATTCCCACTGACTGAAGTTTCTTCGGCCCGGACCCAGGGCGGAAGGAGAGTTCTCGTTTGCCGAGTTTTGCCGACCTGAACCTGCTCCCGGAACTGCTGAAGGCAGTTGCGGAGCAGGGATACACCGAACCTACACCGATCCAGGCGCAGGCGATTCCCCTGGTGCTGCAGGGGCGCGATGTTCTTGGCGGCGCGCAGACCGGCACTGGCAAGACCGCCGGTTTCACCCTGCCTCTCCTGCAGCGCCTCGCGCGCCACGCCAATACCAGCGCTTCTCCGGCGCGCCATCCGGTGCGCGCACTGATTCTCACGCCGACGCGTGAGCTCGCAGCCCAGGTCGAGGAAAGCGTGCGCATCTACGGCAAGTACATCGGGCTGCGCAGCACTGTTGTGTTCGGCGGAATCGACATGAAGCCGCAGACCGCGGCGTTGCGTCAGGGCGTGGAGTTCCTGGTCGCCACGCCCGGACGGCTGCTCGACCACGTGCAGCAGAAAGCGGTCAACCTTCAGCAGGTCGAGGCCTTCGTGCTCGACGAGGCCGACCGCATGCTCGACATGGGTTTCATTCCCGACGTGCGGCGGATCATGGCGCTGCTGCCGAAGCAGCGGCAGAATCTGCTGTTCTCGGCGACTCTGACCGGCGAGATACGCACGCTCGCCGAGTCGTTCCTGCGCGACCCGGTGCTGGTTCAGGTGGCGCGCAACAACGCCGCGGCTGAATCGGTCACGCACCTGGTGCACCCGGTCAGGCGCGAGCGAAAGCGCGAGTTGCTCGCGTACCTCATCCAGTCGCGCGACCTGCGCCAGGTGCTGGTGTTCAACTCGACCCGTATCGGGGCCAACCGCCTGGCTTATCAGCTCAATCGTGACGGCATTCATACGGCCGCCATTCACGGCGACAAGACCCAGCCGGAGCGCCTGCAGGCGCTCGACGACTTCAAGTCGGGGAAAGTCAGGGTGCTGGTGGCCACCGACGTAGCCGCGCGCGGGCTGGATATCGAAGATCTTCCTCACGTTGTGAATTTCGAGCTGCCGGGCGCCCCCGAAGACTACGTCCATCGCATCGGCCGAACCGGCCGGGCGGGGGCGAGCGGCGAGGCGATTTCGCTGGTCTGCGCCGAGGAGCACGAGCGGCTCGAAGCGATAGAGAAGACGATACGCCTCAGCATCCCGCGGAAGATCGTTCCCGGATTCGAGCCCGAGCTGAGCGTCGCGCCGTCCATGATGAGCCAGCCCAGCCGCCGCGGTGAAGCGGCACGGGAGCGCAAGTCGCGCCACGGCGAGCGCGATCGCCTGACTCGTCCGGCTCCGGCGGCGGCAAAGAGCGCCGATCCGATCTTCAGCTCGCCCTACGAACCGGCGCCTGTCAGCAATCCGCCGGCTCGGCCTGCGCCGGCTCAGCGGGCTCCACGCCAGGTGGCCGCGCTTCTCGGCGGTCTGCCGAAAGCCAAGTAAGTCTAGGTCTCCGCCCGGAACGGGCTGCGCTCGTTGAGCTCGTCGACGTAGTGCTCGACCCCGCTGGACTCGCGGGAGAGAAATTTCTCGACGGCGTCCGAGAACTCCGGATGGCGCAGCCAGTGCGCGGACCAGGTCTGGGTCGGCATGAAGCCGCGGGCGAGCTTGTGCTCGCCCTGCGCGCCACCTTCGAAGACGCGGATGCCCCGCTCGATGCAGAACTCGAGCGCCTGGTAGTAGCAGGTCTCGAAGTGCAGCAGGGGAACATGGGCGATCGAGCCCCAGTAGCGCCCGTAGAGCACCTCCTGCGAAAAGATGTTCAGGGCGCTCGCGATCGGCTTCCCTTCGAGCTCGGCGAGTACCATGAGGACGTGCTCGGGCAGCGACCCGCCCAGGCGCCTGAAAAACTCGAGGTTGAGGTAAGGCGTCGAGTGGTGTGCGCGGTAGGTCCCGTTGTAGCAGCGCGTGAAAAACCTCCAGTGCTCGTCCTGGATCTCGTCGCCGACGAGGCGGCGCAGCCGCACGCCCGCTTCCTGCACCCGGCGCCTCTCCTGGCGGATCTTCTTGCGTTTCGCCGAGGCGAGATCGGAAAGGAATTGCTCGAAGCTCGTGTAGCCGCGGTTCTCCCAGTGAAATTGCACCGCCCGGCGCAGCAGCAGTCCCTCGGTCTCCATCTCACGCGCTTCCGCTTCGCCAGGGAAAAGGACGTGCAGCGAGGACACTTCGCGCGCGAGCCGCAGCGCTGCGCGAACGAGGAGCGCGCGGGTCGCTGCATCCCGGGCAAGCAGTCTCGGACCGGTAACGGGGGAAAACGGAACTGCAGAGAGGAGCTTCGGATAGTACGCCAGGCCGCATCGATGATAGGCGTCCGCCCAGGACCAGTCGAAGACGTATTCCCCGTACGAATGGTTCTTCTCGTAGAGCGGCATGGCACCGACGAGCGAGACGCCTTGCCAAAGCGTGACATAGCGGGGGGACCAACCCGTGCGGTCGCAGGCGCAACCGGTCTCGTGGAGCGCGTGGAGGAACTCGTGACGCAGGAAGGGGTGACCTGCCGCGAGCGCGTTCCAGGCCTTCGGGTCGACTGCCCGAAGCGTATCGATGATTCTCAACGAGGGCGCGTCTTCCTTCAACCGGGGCTAAATCGACTCAGCGATCACGCCGGCCGATTATAGTGTCGATTGCCCGGGCCGTCGCGGCGGGACACCGTTTCCCGATGGTAGACTTCATCGATGGCGAACATCGTCAGGGTCGCGATTGCCCAGATCAATTGTGTAGTCGGCGATCTCGCCGGCAACGCCGCCAGGATTCTCAGGTGCTGCGAGGAGGCGCGCGCTGCCGGTGCCTCCCTCGTGCTCACCCCCGAGCTGGCGCTGTGCGGCTATCCTCCAGAGGACCTGCTCCTGCGCGACGGCTTCTACCGCGATTGCGCGAATGCGCTCGAGCGCCTGGCGAGCGAGGTGAGCGGCATCACGCTCGTCGTCGGCCACCCCCAGCAGACTGAAGGGAAACGCTATAACGCTGCCTCCGTGATCCGCGATGGGCAGATCATCGATAGGTATTACAAGCACGCCTTGCCAAACTACACGGTCTTCGATGAGAAACGCTACTTTGAGCCGGGGGACAGTCCGTGCGTCTTTCAAGTGGGGGAGACGCGGTTCGGCCTGAACATCTGCGAGGATACCTGGGGCCCTTTGGGGCCGCTCACTACGCGTCCGGACAACGTTCAGCTCGGCATCAATATCTGCGCCGACGCCTGGGAAGCCGTGGCCCCCCGCGCCGCGCGGGAGGCGGGCGCACAGGTGCTGCTGGTGCTGAACGCCTCGCCATATCATATGGGCAAGCAGGCGTCCCGCCACGACGTGATGCGCGAACGCGTGACCGAGACCGGCATGCCGCTGGTCTACGCAAATCTCGTCGGCGGACAGGATGAGCTGGTCTTCGACGGCGGCTCGTTCGTGCTCGACCGGCGCGGAGAAAAGGTCTGCCAGCTGCCTCTTTTCGAGGAAGCGCTCGGCTTGGTGACGTTTGCCGACGGCGAGCCGCAACCCGGGGCGATGGCGGAGCCCGAACCGCTGGAAGCCGAGGTTTACAAGGCGCTGTGCCTGGGCGTGCGCGACTATGTGGGCAAGAACGGGTTTCCCGGAGTGATCGTCGGCCTGTCCGGCGGGGTCGATTCGGCGCTCACGCTGTGCATTGCCTGCGATGCGCTGGGGGAGGAGAGGGTGCGTGCCGTGATGATGCCTTCGCAATACACGGCGCAGATGAGCCTCGAGGACTCGCGGGAGATCGCGAGAAATCTCCGCGTGCGCTACGACGAGATCCCGATTCGTCCGGCGTTCGATGCCTTCCTCGGCCTATTGGCGAAGGAGTTCGCGGGGCGACCGGTCGACGCCGCCGAGGAGAATCTGCAGGCCCGCATCCGGGGCACCTTGCTGATGGCTCTGTCGAACAAGTTCGGTTCGATCGTCCTCACCACGGGCAACAAGTCCGAGATGGCGGTGGGCTACGCGACGCTGTACGGGGACATGGCCGGCGGATTTGCGGTGATCAAGGACATCCTCAAGACCCTGGTTTATCGCTTGTGCCGGTACCGCAACGGCGTCCGGCGTGTGATCCCGGAGCGCGTGCTGACGCGGGCGCCGTCCGCGGAGCTGAGGCCCGACCAGACCGACCAGGACAGCCTGCCTCCCTACGATGTTCTCGACGCCATCATTTCGGCATACATGGAAAACGACCTGAGTCCGGCAGAAATGGTGGCCCGGGGCTTCGACTCGGAAAACGTGAAGCGTGTGGTGGAGATGATCCACCGCAGCGAGTACAAGCGCCGGCAGTCCCCGATAGGGATCAGGATTACGCATCGCGGCTTCGGCAAGGACTGGCGCTATCCGATCACTTCCCGGTACCGGGAACCCCAGGGATAGGCGACGGGCGATCGCCCACCCGATAATGTCGTCGCCGCTTTGTTATACTGACCGGCGCGAGTCAACGCAGGAGCGAAGCCATGAAGAAAATTGAAGCCGTCGTGAAGCCTTTCAAGCTCGACGAGGTTCGCGAGGCGCTCGCCGAGGTCGGGGTCACCGGACTGACCGTCACGGAGGTAAAGGGCTTCGGCCGCCAGAAAGGGCACACCGAGCTCTATCGCGGCGCGGAATATGTCGTGGACTTCCTGCCCAAGGTGAAGGTCGAGGTGGTCGTCACCGAGAAGATGCTCGATGGGGCGATCGAGGCGATCGTCAAGGCCGCGCGCACCGGCAAGATCGGCGACGGCAAGATCTTCGTGAGCTCGGTGGAACAGGTCGTTCGCATCAGAACGGGCGAGATCAACGAAGCCGCGGTCTGAGCCCGTGACGCCTACCTGGTGTGGGCCCTGAGCAGCACCAGCAGCGCGCCGCTTCCTCCCTGGTTTGTCGGTGCCTCGCAGAAGGCGAGCACCTCGTCGCGTTTCATAAGCCAGACCTGCACCTTGGCCTTGAGGACCGGCTCCTTTCCCGGGGAGCGCAGGCCCTTTCCGTGAACGACGCGAACGCAGCGCAGTCCGCGCTTGAGGCACGCCAGAAGAAATTCCGCGAGCAACAGCCTGGCCTCCTCCCGGTTGAGGCCGTGCAGGTCGACGACGTCCTGGACCACCCAGTGGCCGCGCCTCAGCTTGCGCAGCACGTCGCGTCCAAGGCCCGCCCGCAGGTAGGACGATTCCCGGCCGGTTTCGACTGACGGGTCCGAAGGAAGGGAGCCTGCCAGGCTCTCGGCGATCGTGTCGTGCCCGTCGAGCAGGGATTGGACCGGTACCGGCGGCGGCGCCTTGCCGCGGCGCGGGACACGAGGTACAGGCCGGATGGGTGTTGTATCGTGTACCGCGTCGCGGAACAGCGCGATCTCGTCGTCCGAAAGTTCTATGGCCGGGCGTTTGCGCATGGTCGCGGACGGGCACGGTGCCGGCCCCGGCGAAACGCTAGTGCAATCCTTCCAGGAACTTCTCCGCATCCAGCGCCGCGATGCAGCCGCTGCCGGCGCTGGTGACTGCCTGGCGGTAAACGTGGTCCTGCACATCTCCCGCGGCGAACACTCCCGGAATACTGGTTGCGCTCGCGTTGCCTTCGTTTCCGCCGCGAGTGACGATGTATCCGCCCTTCATGTCGAGTTGCCCTTCGAAGATCCCTGTATTGGGCGTGTGCCCGACCGCGACAAACAGACCATGCACGTCGAGCTTCTGCGCCACGCCGGTCTGGACATCCTTGACGCGGATGCCGTTCACTCCCTTTCCGTCACCCAGCACCTCGTCGAGCACGTGGTTCCAGCGAACGCTCACGTTGGCTTTCTCGAGAAGCTTCTTTTGCAGGATCTTCTCCGCCCGGAACTTGTCCCGGCGGTGGATGACCGTGACTTGACGTGCAATGTTCGAAAGGTACAGCGCTTCTTCCACCGCCGTGTTTCCGCCGCCGACGACCGCGACGTCCTGGCCCTTGTAGAAGAAACCGTCGCAGGTGGCGCATGCGGAAACGCCCTTGCCCATGAACCGCTTCTCCGATTCTAGGCCGAGGTAGCGGGCCGACGCGCCGGTCGCGATGATCAACGCGTCGCAGGTGTATTCGCCGGCATCGCCCTCCAGACGGATGGGGCGCTCGTTCAAATGGGCCGTGTGGATATGGTCGAACACGATCTCGGTTTCGAAGCGCTCTGCGTGCTTCTGGAAGCGCTCCATCAACTCCGGGCCCTGCACGCCCTGGCCGTCGGCGGGCCAGTTATCGACGTCGGTCGTTGTCATCAGCTGCCCACCCGGCGCGAGGCCCGCGATGACCACCGGCTTCAGATTCGCCCGCGCGGCATAGACCGCAGCGGTGTAACCCGCCGGACCGGATCCGAGTATGAGAAGGCGGGAGTGCCTGGCTTTTTTCGACATGGCGGAAGGGTGGGGACGGAAACGCCGGAATTCAATCGCCCCTCAGGCGGCCGATTATAACCCGGGGCACGCGCGCCACTTCCGACCCGCTTCCGGTCTGGTGATAAGATACGCCAAGTGGGTTCAGGGAGGCGGCATAAATGACGGCCCCGGCAAGCGTATCGATGCTTCTGTTGCGCAATGTGCCCCTGTTTTCGGTGCTTCCCGAGAACCAGTTGGCTCTGCTGACCGGAGCAGTCAGCCGCAAGAGCTTTCCGCGCGGCACGACCATTATCGCTGCCGGAGACATTACGGATTCGCTCTATGTGGTGATTTCGGGTCGCCTCAAGGTGATGATCAGCGACGACGAAGGGCGCGAGGTGATTCTCGCGATCCTGGGACCGAACGAGTTTTTCGGGGAAATGGGCCTGATCGACGATCACCCTCGCTCGGCGAGTGTGGTCGCTCTCGAGGCCTGCGAGCTTCTGAGCCTGTCGAAGCGGGACTTCAAGCGATGCCTGGCCGAGAACTTCGAGATGGCCATGACCGTCATGCGGGGTCTGGTCACGCGCCTTCGGGAGGCCGACCAGAAGATCGGCAGCCTTGCCCTCATGGACGTTTACGGCAGGGTGGCCCACCTGCTCCTCGAGATGGCGGAAACGGTGAACGGTCAGAAGGTGGTCACCAAGAAACTTGCAAAGCAAGATATCGCCAAAATGATCGGCGCGTCGCGCGAGATGGTCAGCCGGGTGATGAAGGACCTCCAGTCGGGGGGGTACATCGAGGTGCGCCCCGGTTCGATCTTCCTGCACGAGACCATCCTGACGATCGATTGAGGGGGCAATCGGGGAACTTGGCTGCTGCTGTACTCTCGAATTCGATGTTGGCGGCTTGAATCCATCAAAGCTTCCTTGAAACGGAACCAGGCACCCCTCCCCAGCAAGGTCGCCGCGCTGCTGCGCGAATCACGGCTGTTCGTCCTGGTCGCCGCCGCCCTCTATCTTTCGCTCGTTCTTGGTACATTCAGCCGCGCGGATCCGGGCTGGTCGCATAGCGTCGCGGCCGGTGAGATTCGCAACCTCGGCGGAAGGGTGGGAGCGTGGGTCGCCGACGGGCTCCTGTATCTTTTCGGCATCTCCGCGTGGTGGTGGGTCGTCCTGCTCGGTCTTGCCGCCGTGTGGACGCTGCGTCGCCTGGACGGCGGATCGGCGAGCGATCGACGATCCGTTCTCATCGCCGTCGCGGGCTTCGGCGTGCTGCTGCTCGCCTCCAGCGGGGTCGAAGCGCTGAGGCTGCATTCCCTCAAGGTCACGCTGCCGCTTGCTACCGGGGGCATGATCGGCGACGTCGTGGCGAGGGTGCTGCAGTCGGGCTTCGGCTTCACGGGCGCCACCTTGATATTGGTCGCGCTCTTCGCGACGACGCTCTCGCTGTTTACCGGCGTTTCCTGGCTGACGGTCATGGAGAAAGTCGGAGCCGGGCTCGAACATGCCTGCATCTGGACTCTCGACAAGTGGCAGAGCTGGCAGGATCGCAAGGCAGGGGTGATCGCCGCGGAGCGGCGCGAAGCTGCGGTGGACGAAAAGCGCGAGTTGCTGATCGAAGAGCATGCTCCGATCCGGATCGAGTCCCCGGTGATCGAGATACCGAAGTCCTCCAGAGTCCAGAAGGAGAAGCAGGAGCCGCTTTTCCGCGATCTGCCCGACACGCCGTTACCGCCGATCAAGCTGCTCGACGAAGCGAGCAGCGATATCGAAGTCCTCTCCTCCGAGACCCTCGAGTACACCTCCAGGTTGATCGAGAAGAAGCTCGGCGACTTCGGCGTTCAGGTCAAGGTCCTGGCCGCCTATCCGGGACCCGTGATCACGCGCTACGAGATCGAGCCCGCGATAGGCGTTAAGGGGAGCCAGATCGTCAACTTGGTGAAGGACCTCGCACGCGCTCTCTCCGTCTACAGCATCCGCGTGGTCGAGACGATTCCGGGAAAATCCTGCATGGGCCTGGAGATTCCGAACCCGCATCGCCAGATCGTGCGGCTGTCGGAGATCGTCAGCTCCCGCGCATACCATGATATGCACTCGCCGCTGACGCTCGCGCTCGGCAAGGATATCGCCGGCAATCCGGTGGTCGCCGATCTGGCCAAAATGCCGCACCTGCTGGTGGCAGGGACCACCGGCTCGGGCAAGTCGGTGGCGCTCAACGCGATGATTCTCTCGATTCTCTACAAGACCGAGCCGCGCGAAGTGCGGCTTGTCATGGTCGACCCGAAGATGCTCGAGCTGTCCACCTACCAGGGCATTCCCCACCTTCTGGCGCCGGTGGTCACCGACATGCGACAGGCGGCGAACGCGCTGAACTGGTGCATGGGCGAGGTCGAGCGGCGCTACCGGCTCATGACCTGGGTCGCGGTCCGCAATCTTTCGGGCTACAACCACAAGGTCGCGGACGCGGAAAAATCGGGCAACCCGCTCAAGGACCCGGAGACGCTCGATCTGCCCGAGCCTCGCAATCTGGAGAGGCTGCCGCATATCGTGGTGATCATCGACGAGCTGGCCGACCTCATGATGGTGTCGGGGAAGAAAGTCGAGGAGCTGATCGCACGTCTCGCTCAAAAGGCGCGCGCCGCGGGTGTCCACATGATTCTCGCCACGCAGCGCCCCTCGGTCGATGTCATTACCGGCCTGATCAAGGCGAATGTACCGACGCGGATCGCGTTTCAGGTCTCGAGCAAGGTGGATTCGCGCACCATACTTGACCAGCAGGGCGCCGAATCGCTGATCGGGCAGGGCGACATGCTCTACCTGCCGCCCGGCGCGGGGATGTCGCAGCGCGTGCACGGCGCATACGTGGCCGATCACGAAGTGCAAAAAGTCGTGGAGTATCTGAAGTCGCTCGGACGCCCCGAGTACGTGGAAGGTGTGCTCGAAGGCGAAGAAAGCGACTCGGCGGGCGATCCGGTCGCCGGCCGCGATGGCGAGTCCGACCCGCTCTACGATCAGGCGGTCGAGATGGTGCTGCGCACGCGACGCGCGTCGATCTCGCTGGTGCAGCGCCACCTGCGCATCGGCTACAACCGGGCGGCGCGCCTCATCGAGCAGATGGAGCAGGCGGGACTCGTGTCCGCGATGCAGACGAACGGCAATCGCGAGGTACTTGTGCCCGCGAAGATGGAATAGGGGCGCACATGGATCTGCACCGCCGCCTGGCAGTGGCAGCGCTGGGGGGCGCACTCGTGCTCTTGGCACCCGGGGTTGTGGCGTCGAGCCTGGAGCGCTTCTCGGAATTCATCAACGGTACGCTCACCGCGCGGGGTGAATTCGAGCAGAAAATCTTCGACAGCAACCGCAGGTTGCTGCAGGAATCGCGCGGCGTTCTCGCGTTCTCGCGTCCTGGAAAGTTCCGCTGGAGCTATGTGAAGCCCTACTCGCAGCTCATCGTCGGCGACGGCAGCAAAGTCTGGATTTACGACGAGGACTTGAAACAGGTAACAGTCAAGAAGCTCGATCAGGCGCTCGGCTCGACGCCGGCCGCGTTGCTCGCGGGGAACAATGAAGCGATGCGGGCGTTCAGACTCTCGGACAAGGGAACCCTGGACGGCCTTGAATGGATCGAGGCCTTGCCGCGCGACAAGGAAGGAAGCTTCGAGAGAATACGAATGGGATTCGGCCCTGCGGGGCTGAAGATCATGGAACTCGTCGACAGTTTCGGGCAGACGACCGTCCTGCGGTTCAACTCGCTCGAGCGCAACCCCGCCCTGAGCCCGAGTCTGTTCCGCTTCTCGCCTCCCAAGGGAGCGGACGTGATCGGCGACGTCAACTGAGCTTTGCCGCCGGAAGCGAATGACGGATCTGTTTCCCGCGCGCGCGCCGGTGCCTCCTCTGGCCGAGGCGCTCCGGCCGAA
>Ga0335084_10002018_pt1 | contig 19319 bp, 16 predicted proteins | sample Lox_Sample_44_FD_206721 | JGI IMG/M metagenome (GOLD analysis project Ga0335084, IMG submission 206721) | Soil microbial communities from Loxahatchee National Wildlife Refuge, Florida, United States - Lox_Sample_4.4 | ecosystem: Environmental > Terrestrial > Soil > Wetlands | place: USA...
CACGCGCGCGAGCTTCGAGGTGGACACGGGCTCGGTGGACCTGGGCCTCGACGAGGGCACCACCGAGGTGAAGGGCAAGCTCTGGCTGGACGTGGCGGGCTTCCCGAAAGCGACGTTCACGCCCTCGTCGGTCAAGGCGCTGGGCGCAGGCAAGTTCGAGGCGCGCGGGCCGCTCACCCTGAAGGGCGTTTCGCGCGAGATCGTGGCCACGTTCAGCGTGGCCGACGGTAATGGAATGCGGGTGGTCGAAGGGGTGTTTCCCCTGAAGCGCCTCCAGTTCCGCGTGGGCGAGAAGGAATGGTCCGACACCGAGACCGTCGCCGACGACGTGCTGGTACGCTTCCGCTTCACCCTCCCCCTTCGATGACAGGAGCATCTCCATGAAGCACCTGGCCCTTGCCGCGGCCTTGCTGGCGGCGGCGTCCGGCGCCGCGGCCGACCCCGAGACCTACACGATCGACCCGAACCATACGTTCCCCCTCTACGAGGTGGGCCACATGGGCTACTCGATCCAGCGCGGTCGCTTCGACAAGACCCAGGGCAAGATCGTGCTCGACCTCATCGCGCACACCGGCAGCGTGGACGTGACCATCGACACCACGACCGTGGACTCGGGCGTGGGCAAGCTCGACGAGCGCCTGCGCGGCGAGAATTTCTTCAACGTCGCCAGGTACCCCGAGATGACGTTCCGCTCCAGGGAGCTCGTCTTCGAGGGCGACAACGTGAAGCGCGCCAACGGCGAGCTCACGCTGCTGGGCGTAACGCGCCCGGTGACGCTGGAGATGACCCATTTCAAGTGCGGCACCAACCTCATGCTCTCGCGCCACGTCTGCGGCGCCGACATGATCACGCGCATCAGGCGCAGCGAGTTCGGCATGACGTACCTCACGTCCCTCGTGACCGACGAGGTGACGCTGCGCGTGAACGTCGAGGCCCTCGGGGAACACTAGCGCGCATGCGGGGGTCGCACTTCTCGCGGTTCCGTGAAGCCGATCCCGGCCGCCTGCACTTCGCCGCGCACAGCCACCATCCGTGGCCGGATGCCACCGAGCAGGCCCACGCGCAATACTGGGCGGATTCGGCGCGGCTCGCCGACCGCAAGTGGGAGAAGGTCCTCGGCGAGGTGATCCCCGCGGCGCAGGCCCACGTGGCGCGCATCGTGGGGCTGCCCGATCCGCGCCAGGTGGCTTTCGCACCGAACACGCACGAGTTCGTGTCGCGGATCTACTCGTGCTTCGAGAAGGACGAGCCCGTCTCGGTGCTCACCACCGGCGCCGAGTTCCACAGCTTCCGCCGCCAGACGCGCCGCCTCCAGGAAGCCGGCCGCATCGAGGTGGAGGAAGTCGCCGCGGAGCCGTGGCAGACCTTCGAGGCGCGCTTCATCGCCGCGCTGCGGTCGCGGCCCCGGGACCTGGTGTGGCTTTCGCACGTCTTCTTCGATTCGGGCTACGTCGTGCAGGACCTCCCCTCGATCGTCGCGGCGGCTCCCGGCGAGGCGCTCGTGTGCATCGACGGCTACCACGCCTTTTGCGCGCTTCCGGTGGATCTCCGGGCCATCGCCCCTCGCGCGTTCTACCTCGCCGGCGGCTACAAGTACGCGATGGCGGGGGAAGGCGCCTGCTGGCTCGCGATCCCGCCAGGCTGCAGCCTGCGTCCCGTGGACACGGGCTGGTACGCCTCGTTCGAATCGCTCTCGGCGCCGCCGGCAGGCCCCGTGCCCTACAGCGACGGCGCGTTTCGCTTCTGGGGCGCGACCTTCGATCCGTCCGGGCTCTACCGCTTCAACGCGGCCATGGATTGGCTCGTGTCCACGCAAACGAGCGTCGAGTCGATCCACCGCCATGCCGTCGCGCTCCAGAAGCACTTCCTCGACGGCCTCGCGCGCCTATCGCTGCGCGGCCTGGATGCAACGCACCTCGTGCCCGCGCTCGAAGCGCCGCGCGGCAACTTCCTCGCCTTCGACGTGGACGATGCGCAGGAGAAGCACCGCCGCATCGCGGGGCAGGGCGTGGTGATCGACCGGCGCCAGAGGCGCCTGCGGTTCGGCTTCGGAATCTACCAGGACGAGCACGACGTCCGGCGCCTGCTGGAAGCGCTGGCCCGCGCACTGCGATAATGGGGGCATGAAAGCTCCCTCGCGCCTCCGGTGGCCGATCTGGGCCGCAGCGGTCCTGTGCCTTTCGGCATTCGCGGCCCATGCCGAAACCTATCCCGCCAAGCCCATCCACTTCGTCGTCCCGTACCCGGCGGGCGGCCCCCTCGACCTCGTGGCACGCCTGCTCGGCCAGAAGGTCTCCGAGGCGTTCAAGCAACCCGTGGTCGTCGAGAACCGTCCCGGCGCGGGTGGAAACATCGGCGCGGACGTGGTCGCCAAATCGGCGCCGGACGGCTACACGCTGCTCATGGGCGCCGTGGCCACGCATGCGATCAACCCGACCCTCTACGCGAGCATCCCGTACAACGCCACGAAGGATTTCATCCCGGTCACGCAGGTCGCCTCGACACCCAACGTGCTGGTGGTGAACCCGCAGCTGCCCGTCGCCAACGTGCGCGAGTTCATCGCCTACGCGAAGGCGCATCCGGGGCAGCTCAACTTCGGCTCCGGCAGCACGGGAAGCGCGGGCCACCTCGCGGGCGAGCTCTTCAAGACCATGGCGGGCGTGGAAATGACGCACGTCCCGTACAAAGGTGCCGCCCCCGCCATGAACGATCTCATCGGCGGGCAGATCCAGCTCATGTTCGACAACCTGGCGTCCTCGCTCGCGCAGGTGCGCGCCGGCAAGATCCGCGCGCTCGCGGTCACCACCGCGAAGCGCTCGCCCCTCGCGCCGGAGCTGCCGACCATCGCGGAATCGGGGCTCCCGGGATTCGACATCAGCACGTGGTTCGGGATCTTCGTGCCGGCGGGAACGCCGCCCGGGATCGTCGCGCAATTGCACGATGAATTCGTGCGCGCGCTCGCCGCGCCGGAAGTGCGCTCGCGCATGCTCGAGCTGGGTGCCGAGCCCGTCGGCAGCACGCCGCAGCAGTTCGCCGCCTACATCCAGGCCGAGGCGCAGAAGTACGCGCGCGTCATCAAGGCCTCCGGGGCGAAGGTGGACTGATGGTCAAGCGGCTCCTGTGGATCTTCGGCGTCGCGGGCGCGCTCATCTTCGCGGGCCTCACCGCGGGGCTGCTCTCGAGCGACTCGCACATCCGCGTCCCGTCGATCGCCGCGCTGGTCACCCTCTGCGCGATCGTGCTCGCCTACCTCGGCGGCATCGAGGGCGGGCTGGCGCTGCGCGAATCGGCGGGCGACGAGCATTCGCGCGCGGTGTCCCTGTGCCTGAGCGTGATGCCCACGCTCGCAGCCTGGGGCGTGCTCTGGCTCAACTCGCCGCAGCAGCAGATCGGGGCGGCCATCGTGCTCTTCGTCTTCGTTTGGCTCGCGGACCTCTGGCTCGCGCGCCACGGGCTCGTCGCCTCGTGGTTCCTCGACATGAGGACGGCGATCACCGCGCTCGCATGCGCGATCCTGGGCGTCGCCTACTGGCTCCTCTAGCCTTCCCGCCGGGATCCACGTAGCGGGCGAGCCACGCGAAGAACTCGCGGTACCACAGGCGCGAGTTCTGGGGCTTCAGGATCCAGTGGTTCTCGTCGGGGAAGAACACCAGGCGCGAATCGATGCCGCGCGACTTGAGCGTGTTGAAGTACGCGAGCCCCTGCGAATCGGGAACGCGGTAGTCGAGCAGGCCGTGGATCACGATCGTGGGCGTCTTCATGCGCCGGGCGAACGTGAGCGGGTTCTGCGCGGCGACCCGCTTCGGGTTGTCCCAGTAGTACGCGCCGAGCTCCCTCGGATGCCAGTAATAGGCATCGTCGGCGAACATGCCGACCCAGTCGAAGCACCCGGCGTGGCACACGTAGGCCTTGTAGCGGTCCGTGTGCCCGTTCATCCACGCCACCATGTAGCCGCCGTAGCTGCCGCCCGCGGCCACCAGGCGGTCGCGGTCGATGTAGCCCTGGCGAAGCATGAATTCCGTGCCTGCCTCCACGTCGCCCAGCTCGCGCTTGCCCCACTCGGCGTCGATCGACTCGAGGAACTCCTGCCCGAAGGAAGACGAGCCGTGGTAGTTCACGCACGCGACGACGTAGCCCTGCGCGGCGAACACGTGGTTGTTCCAGCGGAAGTGGAAGTTGTCGCCCCACACCGAGTGCGGCCCGCCGTGGATGTTGTGCAGCAGCGGCCACTTCTTCCTCGGATCGAAGTCGGGCGGGTAGATCACCCACATCTGCACCTTCTCGCGGTTCCACCCCTCGATGACGAACTCGCGCACCTCGCCCAGGCGCTTGCCCGCCATCACTTCCCCGTTGAAGCGGTCGATGCGGTGCACGGCCGCGCCCGGCCCGGCCCACATCACCTGCGGCGGCGTGCTCATGTCGTTGCGGATGCAGGCGATGGCGTCGCCGGCGACGTCGAAATCGCTCACCACGCCGCCGCGCACCGCCACCTGCGGCTCGCGCGCGCCGATCTCCAGGCGGTAGAGGTGCTGGCGGCCCAGGTCCTCGGCGACGAAATGCACGGCGCTCGAGTCCGCGCTCCACGTGAGCGGCGCGAAGGCGCTGCGGTCCCAGCGGCGCGTGGCCACCGTGAGCCTGCCGTTGCGCCGGTCGATGAGCGACACGCGCTGCGTGTCCACGAAGCTGCGCCGCAGGTCCTGCGAGATGAAGGCGATCCACCGCCCGTCGGGCGAATAGCGCGGCGTCTCGTGGTTGAGCGGCGAGCCCCGGGTGATGGTGCGGAAGCGGCGCGCGCGCAGGTCCATCGCCACCAGCTGGTAGTTGTGGTCGAAGCGCTTGTCCTCGGCCGGGTCGAACGAAAAGACCATCTCGCGCCCGTCGGGAGCGATGTCGTAGAGGTGCGCGGTCGGGTCGGCGCGCGCGAGCTCGTACTTCGTGCCCGCGAAGAGGTCGCGCATCGCCCCGCTCTCCACGTCCACCGTGAACACGTGCGGCACGCGCCCGTCCGTGAGCCACTTGTCCCACCAGCGGTAGGCGGAGTGCTCGACCACGTGCGCCTTCACCTTGTCGTCCTTGAAGTCCTTGTAGCGCCTGGCGACCGCGGCGGGGGTCTGCGTCCCGGGCCACACCCAGGAGACGAAAGCGAGGCGGCGCGAATCGGGGAACCATTTCACGCCGAATACGCCGGTGGCGAGGTTCGTGAGGCGCCGCGCTTCGCCGCCATCGGGCGCGATCAGGTAGACCTGCGGCTCCTCGTCGCCCTTGTCCTCGCCCGTGGCCGCGCGCTTCGCCACGAAGGCGATCCAGCGGCCGTCGGGCGACCAGCGCGGCTCCGCATCCTTTTCGCCCGCCGTGGTGAGGCGCCGCGGCGCCCCGCCGAAGGCCGACAGCAACCAAAGGCTCGACGTCCCCTTGTTCTGCTCCATGTCGTAGGAGGCGACGGACACGCAGGCCTGCGCGCCATCCGGCGACAGCGTGGGCTGCGACGGACGTTCGATCTTCCAGAGGTCTTCGACGGTGAGGCGATGCGAGGCCATGTGGCGTCTTGGGTCGCGTTGCGGAAGCGCGATTGTACCCGCGGGTAGAATACGCGGCGGAGGCCCCATGAAACCCAGCGATCTCAAGCCCACGTTCAAGTGGGACGACCCCCTGCTCCTCGAAGACCAGCTTTCCGAGGAGGAGCGCATGGTGCGCGACAGCGCCCGCTCCTACGCGCAAGCCAAGCTCATGCCGCGCATCCTCGAGGCCAACCGCCACGAGAAATCCGACCCCGCGGTGTTCGCCGAGATGGGCGAGCTGGGCTTCTTCGGCCCCACCATCGAAGGCTACGGCTGCGCGGGCGTGAACCACGTCTGCTACGGGCTCATCGCCCGCGAGATCGAGCGCGTGGATTCGTCCTATCGCTCCACCATGAGCGTGCAATCCTCGCTGGTGATGCATCCGATCCACGCCTATGGCAGCGAGGAGCAGCGCAAGCGCTGGCTGCCGAAGCTCGCGAAGGGCGAGATGATCGGCTGCTTCGGGCTCACGGAGCCGGGCTTCGGCTCGGACCCCAACGGCATGATCACCCGCGCGCGCAAGGCCGACGGAGGCTACCGGCTCTCGGGCGCCAAGATGTGGATCTCGAACGCGCCCGTCGCGGACATCTTCGTGGTCTGGGCCAAGGACGACGCGGGCGACATCCGCGGCTTCGTCCTCGAGAAGGGCATGAAGGGATTGAGCGCGCCGAAGATCGAGGGCAAGTTCAGCCTGCGCGCCTCGGTCACCGGCGAGGTCGTCATGGACGAGGTGTTCTGCCCCGAGGCGAACCTGCTTCCCAACGTGAAGGGCCTGAAGGGCCCGTTCGGGTGCCTCACCAAGGCGCGCTACGGCATCTCGTGGGGCGCGGTGGGCGCGGCGGAATTCTGCTGGCACGCTGCGCGCCAGTACACGCTCGACCGCAAGCAGTTCGGCAAGCCGCTCGCCGCGAACCAGCTGATCCAGAAGAAGCTCGCCGACATGCAGACCGAGATCACGCTGCAGCTGCAGATGTCGTTGCGGCTGGGGCGCCTCATGGACGAGGGGCGCGCCACGCCCGAGATGGTGTCCATGGCCAAGCGCAACGCGACCGGGAAATCGCTGGACATCGCGCGCATGGCCCGCGACATGCACGGCGGCAACGGCATCTCCGACGAGTTCCACGTGATCCGCCACCTGATGAACCTGGAGACGGTGAACACGTACGAGGGCACCCACGACATCCACGCGCTCATCCTCGGGCGCGCGCAGACGGGGTTGTCGGCCTTCTAGGCCCCCGGGGTCAGTGGACTTCCTCGCCCGGAAGGATGCCGGGCGGGATCGACCAGGTCTCGACGCCCTCTTCCTTCAGCTCCTCGGCCTCCTCGGCGCTCACGCGCCCGCGGATGTTGCGCGCTTCCTCTTCCTTGTAGTGGATGCGGCGCGCGATCTCGGCGAACTTGCGCCCGACGTCCTCCGTATGGGTGAGGATGAGGGAGCGCAGGGCCGCGACCACACGCGCCGTGTCCTGCGCCTTGGGCGCCTCGGCGGCGGGCGCGGACGTATGCACGTGCGGCGCCGACGGCAGCTTGCGCACTTCCGAGCTCGCGCACGACGGGCACTGGATCTGGCCCTTCGCGGCCTGTTCCTCGCACGCTTCGGCCGAGGCGAACCAGCCCTCGAAGTGGTGGCCCGCGGCGCAACCCATCTGGTAGACGATCATGGGATGAACATGGGGCCGCGGCGCGGCCCTTCAAGGCGGTTCATGCGGCCCCGAAACGCGCACGCAGCATGTTCTTCTGCACCTTGCCCATGGCGTTGCGCGGCAGCTCGTTCACGATGTGGACGCGCTTGGGCACCTTGAAGTTCGCGAGTCGCTCCTTCAGCGCGGCGAGGACCTCCCGCTCGGTCGGAGCCGGCGTGTCGTAGCTGGGCACCACGACCGCGGTCACGGCCTCGCCGAAATCCGGGTGCGGCACGCCCACGACGGCCGATTCGAGCACGCCGGGCAGCTCGTCGATGGCGATCTCGACCTCCTTCGGATACACGTTGTAGCCGCCGGTGATGATGAGGTCCTTCGAGCGGCCGGCGATGGTGAGGTAGCCGTCGTCCGAAAGGCTGCCCATGTCGCCGGTGCGGAAGAAGCCGTCCCGCGTGAACTCCTCGAGGTTGCGCTCGGGCATGCGCCAGTATCCGCCGAAAACATTGGGCCCGCGCACCTGCACGTTCCCGATGGCGCCGCGGGGACAGGGCTCGTCCTCGTCGTCCACGATGCGCACCTCGGTTCCGGGCAAGGGCAGGCCCACGGAGCCCGCGCGGCGCTCTCCCTGGAGCGGGTTGGAGGTGAGCATGCCCGTCTCGGTCATGCCATAGCGCTCGAGGATTCGCTGCCCCGTCCGGCGCTCGAACTCCACGTGGGTCTCGGCGAGCAGCGGGGCGGAGCCCGAGACGAAGAGGCGCATGCGGGCGCAGGCCGCGCGGTCGAGGCCCGGCTCCTCGATAAGGCGCGTGTAGAACGTGGGCACGCCCATGAACACGGTGGAGCCGGCGAATTCCCCGATGGCACGGCGGGCGTCGAACCTCGCGTGGAAGCGCATCGCCGTGCCGTTCATGAGCACGCAGTGCGAGGCCACGAAGAGCCCGTGGACGTGGAAGAGCGGCAGCATGTGGATCAGCACGTCGTCGGGGCGGAATCCCCACGCCGCGTGCAGTACCTGGGCGTTCGAGGCGAGGTTGCGATGGCTGATCATCGCGCCCTTCGAGCGGCCCGTGGTTCCCGAGGTGTACAGGATCGCCGCGAGGTCGTCGCCCGAGCGTTCCACCGTCGCGAAGCGTTGCGGTGCGCCGCGCGCGGCCTCGATGAAGGTGCCCGTCCCCACCGCATCCAGCGAGAGCACATGGCCGATCGCGAGGCGCTCGGCGAGCGCAGCGAGCCAGGGGAGCGACGAGGGCTGGGCGATCACCGCGCGCGGCTGCGCATCGCCGAGGAAGTACGCCACCTCGCGCTCGTGGTAGGCGCTGTTGAGCGGCTGGTAGACCAGGCCCGCACGCAGGCAGGCGAGGTAGAGGAAGAGCGCCTCGGGAGATTTCTCGACCTGCACGCACACGCGATCGCCAGGCGCGAGGCCCAGCGACGCGAGGGTCGCGGCGAAGCGCGCCACGGTGGCTTCGGCTTCCCCGTAGGAGACGGGCTTGCCTTCGGGCAGGTGGAGGAGCGGGGAGCCGCGGTCTTTCGGGAAGCGGGATTCGAACAGCGCGTAGAGGTTCTGGTTCATTGGGTTCCGGGGACGATCCCCAGGCGCAGTTCCTCGTCGGCCACGCCGGCGGCGCCGTACTCGGCGAAGCCGGCGGCGGCGTCCTGCGCGCTTTCGCCGAGGATCGCGGCCACGGCGCTGCCCGGCAGCACCTGGATGTCCGCGCCGTGGACGCTCGCGACGCGGCGCGCAGGCGCGGCCAGCGCCACGTACACGCCGCCGCCCGCCTTGCCCAGCACGGTGAGCCCCACGTTGACGCCGCGCGCGGCGAGCGCCGCCAGGGCGAAGGCCATGTCGGCGATGTATTCGGAAAGCACGATGCGCTCGTCGTCGATGCGCGCGGCGTGCGTCGCGCAGTCGAGGAGCACCTCGAGCCGCTTGGGCGGATCGTCGGCCATCCTCCACGCCGCCTCCGCAAGCCGCCACGCGCGCACCGCCCCGACGGGATTGCGGCCCACCAATCCGAGGAAATGCTCCTCGCCGCCCTCGCGCCTGCCGCGCCCCGTGACGAAACCGTCGCTCTCGCGAGCCTCGTAGCCCGCCTCGTACATCTTCTCCAGGTCGCGGCGGCGCAGCGCCTCCCAGGGGCGGTCGGGCGCGCGCTGGCCGAAGCGAAGCTCGAGCGCCTCGTGCCGCAGGCGCAGCGCCGAGGCGGCATCGCCGCGCTGCGCGAGCGCCTGCGCGAGCCACGCCGTGAGATCCCCCCCGCCCCACACCGTGTTGGCGGCGCTCGCCTTGGCGCGAGCGGCAGGCGACAGCGCCACCTGCGCCATCGCGCGGAACATCTCGTCCAGGATGTTCACGCCCGCGGCGGAGGCGAGGATCGAGGGACCCGACATCGCGAGCTGCGTGGTTTCGCTGAAGAGCCGCTGCGGTGCGAGGTGGGCGAGCATGCTCGAGCCGCCGAAGCAATTGCGACCGAGGGCGACGGCGATCGGCGCCCCGGAGAGGGCCGCATCCAGGCCCGCGTGATAGAGCGTGCGGAACGCGCCCAGCGCCTTGAGGCCCTCGGAGACGCGCGCGCCGGCCGAATCGAGGAAGAGCACGAGGCTCGAGCGCTCGCGCGCGACGATGGCGAGCAGCGCCGCAAGGCGCCTGCACTCGAGCGCCCCGAGCGAGCCGCTGGCGATCCGGTTCTCGACGATCGCCATGTGCAGCGGGCGCCGCTCGAACGTGCCGCGGCCGAGGGTGAGGTTGCCCACGGGCTCGCCCAGCACCTCGAAGGCGAGCGCCTCGCGCAGGGCGATCGCGAGGGGTTGCGCAGGTGTTGCGCTCATAGCGCCTCGGCGACGAGGGCGATCGGATGGCGCGCGCGCCGCCCGGTGCCGTCGCCGATCTGCTTGCGGCAGCTTGTGCCCGCCGCGGCGATCTCGGCCTGCGGGGCCGACCGCACCGCCGGCAGCAGCGCCGCTTCCGCCATCTTCATCGACACCTCGTAGTGGCCCGTCTCGTGCCCGAAGGCGCCGGCCATGCCGCAGCAGCCCGACTCGATCGCGGCCACGTCGGCCCCCGGGATCGCGCGCAGGAGCTCGAGCGTCGCGTCGAAGGTTCCGAACGCCTTCTGGTGGCAGTGGCCATGAACGCGGATCGCGCGCGGCGGCTGCGCCTTCCAGGCGGGCGAGATGCGGCCCGCGCGGATCTCGCGCGCGAGGTATTCGTCGACGAGCTCCGCGGATGCAAGCCGCGCGGCGAGCGCATCACCGGGAAACAAGGCCGCGTACTCGTCGCGGAAGGTGTACATGCACGAAGGCTCCAGGCCCACGATGGGCGTTCCCGCCGCGAGGTGCGCGCCCAGCGCCTCGAGCGTCCGGCGCGCCTCGGCGCGCGCTTCGTCCACCATGCCGACCGCGAGGTAGGTGCGCCCGCAGCAGAGCGGCCGGCCCTGCGCGAGCGTCGTCTCGACGGCATGGCCGGTGGCGCGCAGCACGTGCGCGGCGGCCGCGAGGTTGTCCGGCTCCATCCAGTTGTTGAACGTGTCGGCGAAGAGGACGACGGGCCGTCCCTGGCCACGCGGCTCGCTTCGCGCGGTCCACGCGCGCTTCCATGCGGGAAGTGCGCGGCGGCGGTCGAAGCCGAAGGCTTGCGCGACGGCGCCCGCACCCGGCAGGCGCGCGAGCGGCGCAAGCCGCGCGGCCCAGCGCGCGTAGCGCGGCATGTGGCCCACGATGCGGTCGCGCGCCGAGTACCCGTGGCGCTTCTTGTAGTGCGCGAGGAACTCCACCTTCATGCGCGCCATGTCCACGCCCGTGGGGCATTCGCGCCTGCAGCCCTTGCAGCTCACGCACAGGTCGAGCGCCTCGCGCACGGCCTCGTCGGCCGCTTCGGTTGCGCCCAGCTGGCCCGAGAGCGCGAGGCGCAGTGTATTGGCGCGGCCGCGCGTGAGGTCGCGCTCGTCGAGCGTCGCGCGATAGCTTGGGCACATGGTCCCCGCGTCGAACTTGCGGCAGTGACCGTTGTTGTTGCACATCTCGACGGCGCCCGCGAGGCCGCCCCACGCGCCCCAGTCGAGCACCGTCACCGGCGCGGGCTGCCGGTATGCCGGGCCGTAGCGCATGAGCGAGCGGTCGTCCTGCCGCGGCGGGTTCACGATCTTGCCCGGGTTCATGATCCCCTGGGGGTCGAACCACGACTTCACCTCGGCGAGGCACGCGGTGAGGCGCGGGCCGAAGAACGGCGCGATCCATTCGGAGCGCAGGAGCCCGTCGCCGTGCTCGCCCGAATAGGCTCCCTTGTAGCGCCGCACCAGGTCGGCCGCTTCCTCGGCGATGGCGCGCATGCGCACGGCGCCGTCGCCCTTCATGTTGAGCACCGGCCGCACGTGCAGGCACCCCACCGAGGCGTGCGCGTAGAACGTGCCCTCGGTGCCGTGCCTGCGGAAGACTTCGGTGAGGTGCGACGTGTACTCGGCCAGGTGCTCGAGCGGCACGGCGCAATCCTCGATGAAGGACACGGGCTTCCCGTCGCCCTTCATCGACATCATGATGTTGAGTCCCGCCTTGCGCACGTCCCACAGGGATTTCTGGCCCGCCGCGTCGGCGATCGGCACGACCGCGCCGGGAAAGCCCAGGTCGGCCATGAGCTCGGCGAGCCGGCGCACGCCCTCCTCCTGCGGCTCGCGTTCCGGGCCCGCGAATTCCACCAGCAGGACGGCCTGCGGCTCGCCCTTCACGTAGCGGCGGATGACGGGCGCGAACGCCGCGTTGCCGAGCGCGAGGTCCAGCATCGTGCGGTCCACCAGCTCGACCGCGCAGGGGCCGAGCTTCACGATGTGCTGGGCCGCGTCCATCGCGTCGTAGAAGCGCGGGAAGTGGGCCACGCCCAGCGCCTTGTAGCGCGGCAGCTCGGCGAGATCGAGGTGGATGCGCTCGAACCAGGCGAGCGTTCCCTCGCTGCCCACCAGCAGCCGCGCGAGGTTGAAGCCTTCGGGGGCGAGGCGATTGAGGTTGTAGCCCGCGACGTTGCGCGACACCTTGGGGTAGCGTGCGGCGATCTCGGCGCGCTCGCGATCGAAGAGCGCGCGGGCCTTGCCGGCGATCTCGCGGATGCCGGCCACCCGCATCGCCTCCGCCGGGCCGAACCGTCCGCGCACGCCGATGGGCAGCCACGCATCGATGGCCGCCACGCGATCGACCATGTTGCCGTAGGCGAGCGAGCGCGATCCGCAGGAATTGTTGCCCGCCATGCCGCCGATCGTGGCCTGCGCGGAAGTCGAGACATCCACCGGGAACCAGAGTCCGTGCGCGCGCAGCGAGGCGTTCAGGGTGTCGAGCACGACGCCGGGTTCCACGACGGCGCGCCGCCCGGGCGCATCCACCTCGATGACGCGCCCCAGGTGCTTGCTGTCGTCGATCACCAGCGCGTGGCCCACCGTCTGGCCGCACTGGGAGGTGCCGGCGCCGCGCGGCAGGATCGCCACGCCGGACTCGGCCGCGACCTGCATGGCGACGATGGCCGCATTGGCGTTGCGGGGGACCACCACGCCCACCGGAGTGACCTGGTAGATGGACGCATCGGTCGAGTAGCGCCCGCGCGAAGCGGCGTCGAAAAGGATCTCGCCGTCCACCTCGCGCGCGAGGCGTGCGGCGAGCGCGCGCCGCCCCTCCTCCTCGCCGCGCGCGAAGTGCACGGGGCGCGATGTCGATCCGGTCATTAGGGTTTGTACGGGGGCGCGTGCAAAACAGGTCTGGGCTGCGGCATTATGGCCGATAAACCGCGAGGAGCCACGCGCATGACGGCCGGACGCCATTTCCTGCAGATCCCTGGGCCCACCAACGTGCCCGACCGCATCCTGCGTGCGATCGACCGGCCCACCATCGACCACCGCGGCCCGGAGTTCCAGGCGCTCGGCAAGGAAGTCCTGGAGGGCATACGGCGCGTCTTCCAGACGCGCCAGCCCGTGGTGATCTACCCCGCCTCCGGCACCGGCGCCTGGGAAGCCGCGCTCGCCAACACGCTCTCGCCGGGCGAGCGCGTGCTCATGTCCGAGACCGGCCACTTCGCCACCCTGTGGCAGAAGATGGCGCGCAAGCTCGGCCTCGAGATCGATTTCATCCCGGGCGATTGGCGCCACGGCGCCGACCCTGCCGAGATCGGCGCGCGGCTTGCCGCCGACAAGGGCCATGCGATCAAGGCGGTGGCGGTGGTCCACAACGAGACCTCGACCGGGGTCGTGAGCAACGTGGCCGCCGTGCGCAAGGCCATCGACGAGGCGAACCATCCCGCCCTGCTGATGGTGGACACGATCTCGTCGCTCGCCTCCATCGACTATCGGCACGACGAATGGGGCGTGGACGTGACGGTGGGCGGCTCCCAGAAGGGGCTCATGCTGCCGCCGGGCCTTTCATTCAACGCGGTCTCGGAAAAGGCGCTCGCCGCGTCGAAATCGGCGCGGCTCGCGCGTTCGTTCTGGGACTGGGGCGAGATGATCGCCGCCAACGCGAACGGATTCTTCCCCTACACGCCGGCGACCAACCTGCTCTACGGCCTGCGCGAGGCGATCCACATGCTCGAGGAAGAGGGCCTTGCCAACGTCTTCGCGCGCCACGACCGCCATGCGGAGGCCACCCGCCGCGCGGTGCGCGCCTGGGGGCTCGAGATCCTCTGCCAGGACGCGGCGGCATACAGCTCGTCGCTCACCGCGGTCATGATGCCGCCCGGCCACGACGCTGACCGCTTCCGCGCAGTCGTCCTGCAGCATTTCGACATGTCCCTGGGCCAGGGGCTCACCAAGCTCTCCGGGAAGATCTTCCGCATCGGCCACCTGGGCGATTTCAACGACCTCATGCTGATGGGCACGCTCGCCGGCGTCGAGATGGGGCTGGAGCTCGCCGGCGTGCCGCACCGCAGGGGCGGCGTGCAGGCCGCCATGGAGCACCTGCAGGAAAGCGCCCGCCGCGCCCAGGCCGCCCGCCGGGCCGCGTGAGCCTGATACAGTAGCCGCACTGCCGATGCGCCGGTACAGGCGCACGAACGACACCCACAATACGAGGAGACCCAACATGAGCAAAGCATCGAGGATCGGCCTGGCGTTTGGCGCAGCCGCGGTCGCGTGCGCCCTGCAGGCGTTCGCGGCGGACGTGACGTTGAGGGCGTCGCACCAGTTCCCCGGCGGCAAGGGCGACGTGCGCGACGACATGGTGCAGATGATCGCCAAGGAGGCAAAGGCGGCCAACGTGGGCCTGGAGGTCCAGGTCTATCCGGGCGCCTCGCTCTTCAAGCCCAACGACCAGTGGAACGCGATGGTGAACGGGCAGCTCGACATCACGCTCTTCCCGCTCGACTACGCGAGCGGCAAGGTGCCCACGTTCAGCGCGACGCTGATGCCGGGCCTCATCCGCAGCCAGGAACGCGCCAAGCGCATCAACCAGTCGCAGTTCATGAAGGACGTGCGCGCCGAGATCGAGAAGCACGGCGTGATGGTGCTCTCCGACGCATGGTTCGCGGGCGGCATGGCCGCCAAGGGCAGCTGCATCGTCCATCCCAACGACCTCAAGGGCAGGAAGTTCCGCGCCGCGGGGCCGACGTTCGCCTCCATGTGGGAGACGGCCGGCGCGAGCATCGTGAGCCCGCCGTCCAACGAGATCTACAACGCCTTCCAGAGCGGCGTGGTGAACGCCACCGACACGAGCCTGGGCACGTTCGCGTCCATGCGGCTCTACGAGGTCACCGACTGCCTCACCGCGCCCGGCGACAACGCCCTCTGGTTCATGTACGAGCCGGTGCTCATGTCCAAGAAGACGTTCGACCGCCTCGACAAGAAGCAGCAGCAGGCCCTGCTCGACGCGGGCAGGAAGGCGCAGGCGTACTACGAGGGCAAGGCCGACGAGGTCAACAAGGAGGCGATCAAGGCCTTCGAGGACCACAAGGCGAAGGTCGTCACGCTCTCCGACGCCGACTACCAGGCCTGGCTCGACGTGGCGAAAAAGAGCAGCTACGCGCGCTTCGCCAAGGACGTTCCCGACGGCCAGAAGCTGATCGACGAAGCGCTCTCGGTCAAATGAAGCGCGGCAAGGGCGCCCTCGATGCCTACATCGAGGGCGTCCGGTTCTTGTCGCGCGCCGCGGGCGTCACGGCGGCGGCGCTGATGGCGCTCGCCGTGCTCGTGATCTGCGACATGGTGATCGAGCGCTACGTCCTCAACCTCACGACCATCTGGCAGATCGACGTCGTGACCTACGCCATCGTGGGCGCGACCTTCGTGGGCAGCGCCTACGTGCTGCTGCACCGGGGGCACGTCAACGTGGACGTCCTGCCGATGTGGCTGCCGCGGCGCCCGCGCTACTGGCTCGCGCTCTTCACCGTCGTCCTGTCCCTCGCGTTTTGCGCGACCCTCTTCGTCCTGTGCACCGGTTACTGGTACGAGGCGTATTCGGAAACCTGGCGCTCCAACACGGTGTGGCGCGCGCGGCTGTGGATTCCCTATCTCTCGATGCCGATCGGCCTCGGGCTGCTGGTCCTGCAATACGTGGCGGAGCTCGCGAGCCTCGTCACCGGCCGGTCCCGTCCCTTCGGCATCGACAAGGCCTAGGGCATGACGCCCACGACCCAGGGGATGATCGTGCTCGCGGCCACGCTCCTGCTGCTGTTCTCGGGAGTGCCGGTCGCGTTCGGGCTGGGCGCGACCTCGGTGGTGTTCCTGCTCATCTTCCACGGCTTCGACGGCATCCGCGTGGTGGCCGAGACGTTCTGGTCGAGCCTGGACGACTTCACGCTGGTCTCGATCCCGATGTTCGTGATGATGGGCGCGGCCATCGGCTCGTCGCCCGCGGGCAAGGACCTGTACGAGGCGCTCGACCGCTGGCTCTACCGGCTCCCGGGCGGCCTCGTGATCTCGAACCTCGGCGCGTGCGCGATCTTCGCGGCCCTCACCGGGTCGTCCCCGGCGTGCTGCGCGGCCATCGGCCGCATGGGCATCCCGGAGATGCGCCGCCGCGGCTACCCCGACGACGTCGCGACGGGATCGATTTGCGCCGGCGGCACGCTGGGGATCCTCATCCCGCCCTCGATCACGTTCATCCTGTACGGGATCGCGACCGAGACGTCGATCGGCAGGCTCTTCCTCGCGGGCGTGGTCCCCGGCCTGTTGCTCACCGGGCTCTTCATGGCGTGGACGCTCTTCATCATCTGGAAGCGCGGCTTCCGCTCGCACGCGAGCGACTTCCGCTACAGCTGGAAGGAGAAGCTCACCTCGATCCCGAAGGTCGCGCCGTTCGTGGCCATCATCGTGGGCGTGATGTGGGTGCTCTACGGCGGCGTGGCGACGCCGTCGGAGGCCGCGGGGGTGGGCGCCGCCCTGTGCGTGATCCTCGCCGTGGTGATCTACCGCATGTGGAAGCCGAAGGACTGGTGGCTGATCATGCGCGACACGATGCGCGAGTCCGTCATGATCCTCATGATCATCGCGGGGGCCGTGCTCTTCGGCTACATGCTCACGTCGCTCTACCTCACGCAGACGCTCGCCCAGGGCATCGCCGACATGCACATGAACCGCTGGGCGCTGATGGGCATGATCAACGTCTTCCTGCTGGTGTGCGGATTCTTCATCCCGCCGGCGGCGATCATCCTGATGACGAGCCCCATCCTGCTGCCCATCATCACGGCCGCCGGCTTCGACCCCGTCTGGTTCGGCGTGATCCTCACGATCAACATGGAAGTGGGGCTCATCCACCCGCCCGTCGGCCTCAACATCTACATCGTGAATTCCATCGCGCCCGACGTGCCGGTCACCACGGTGATGTGGGGCACCATCCCGTACGTGCTGTGCATGTTCCTGGCGATCGTGATCCTGTCGTTCTTCCCGGAGATCGCCACCTGGCTGCCGGACACGCTGATGGGACCTGCCCACCGATAGGGACGCGCAACTGGCCGACATCGACATCCGCCGCCTGCATCCGCTGGGCCTCGCCGGCGCGCGCGCCGCAGCCGAGCGCCTGGTGGCGGAGCTCGGACGGCGCTTCGGCCTGCGGGGCCGCTGGGAAGGCGACGTGATGCGCTTCGAGCGGCCCGGCGTCACGGGCTCGCTCTCGCTCTCCGAGAAGGACTTGCACCTCACGGTGGCCCTGGGCTTCCTCCTCAAGGCGATGAAGGGGCCGATCCACTCGGCCGTGACGCAGGAGCTGGACAAGCTCTTCGCTACGCCGAGAACGGATCCTCCGCCCCGCTGAAGAGCTTCTCGAGGATGCGCCCCTCGCGCCGCGAGAAGGTCTCCAGGAATTCGTGGGCCCCGTGCATGTCGCGGAAGGCCTCGAATCCCCGCTCCAGGAAATCCTGCAGGTCGGCGAGCCCCGCCACGCGCGCGGGCTGGCGCATGAGCTTCAACGTATGCGAGATGAACGGCTTTCGCACCAGGCCATCGAGGCGGCGCCCCACGGCGGCGACCAGCGCGACCTGCCGTTCGCGTTCCTCGCGCGTGGAGCTCTCGCGGTAGGCCGCGGCGTAGGCCGCATCGTCGAGGTGTGCGTCGCCCAGCGCCGCGGCGAGCCGCTGGTCCAGGGCTTCGGAGAGCGCCTCGAGCTCGATGGCGTGCGCCGCGGTCTCGACCGCGGAAGCGGGCAGCACGCGCGACATCACCGGGACGATCTTCAGCATCTCGCGGTCGCGCGCGCTGAAATCCTTCTCGCCATAGAGGTCCTCGAGGAAGAAGCGCGTGGCCGCGCGGTAGCGGGGCTGCGCCGAGAGATCGGCGTAGGTGTGCGCGAGCCGCTTCGCCTGCGCTCGCTTCACGTCCGCAAGGCGCCTGGGCTTGTGGCGGCCGTGCCCGCGCAGCTCCTTCAGCGCGCGCAGGTGGCCGGCCAGGTCATGGGCGTGCTGGGTGATGGCTTGCCTCCGCCAAATGCTTGAACTTGCATATGAAATTCATGTCCCCTCCGGTATAATGCGGGGCCGCGCGCGAGCCATGTCGGATTTCGCGTCGCAACTTGCCAAAAGCAGGAAAGGAAACGCCATGAGCGACAAAATCGCTCTCGAGCGCCGCTACGGCGCCACGAACTACGATCCGCTCCCCGTCGTGCTTTCGCGCGGCGAAGGCGTCTGGCTCTGGGATGACCAGGACCGCCGCTACCTCGACATGCTCTCCGCCTATTCGGCCGTGAGCTTCGGCTACGGCCACCCGCGCCTCGTCGCCGCGCTCGAATCGCAGGCAAGGCGCCTCGCCGTCACCTCGCGCGCGTTCTACAGCGACCGCCTGCCGCCCTTTCTCGCCAGGATCTGCGAAGTGACCGGCATGGACCGCGCGCTGCCCATGAGCACCGGCGCCGAGGGCGTCGAGACCGCGATCAAGTGCTCGCGCAAGTGGGCCTATACCGTGAAGAAAGTCCCCGCGAACCAGGCGAAGATCATCGTCTGCAAGGCGAACTTCCACGGGCGCACGTCCACCATCGTGGGCTTCTCCTCGGAGGAGCAGTACCGCGAGGGCTTCGGTCCCTACGCGGACGGTTTCGTCTCCATCCCGTTCGGCGACACCGCCGCGCTCGAAGCGGCCATCACGCCGGAAACCGCGGCGTTCCTCGTGGAGCCCATCCAGGGCGAGGCCGGCATCATCGTGCCGCCCGAGGGCTACCTCACCAGGGCGCTCGAGATCTGCCGCCGCCACAACGTGCTCATGATCGTGGACGAAGTGCAGACCGGCCTTGGGCGCACGGGCAAGGTCCTCGCGATCCACCACGAGGGCATCAAGCCCGACGGCATCATCCTCGGCAAGGCGCTCGGCGGCGGGCTGATCCCCGTCTCCGCCTTCGCCGCCCGCGAGGAGGTGATGGGCGTGTTCCGTCCCGGCGACCACGGCAGCACCTTCGGCGGCAATGCGCTGGGCGCGGCCGTGGGCCTCGAGTCGCTCAACGTGCTCCTCGACGAGAAGCTCGCGGAGCGCGCGGCCGCCATGGGCGCCTACCTGCTCCATCGGCTGCAGGCCATCTCCAGCCCCGTGGTGAAGGACGTGCGCGGCAAGGGCCTGCTCATCGGCCTGGAGCTGGACACCCAGCGCGTGGGCGCGCGCCAGTTCGTGGAGACGCTGCTCAAGCACGGCGTCCTCAGCAAGGACACGCACAAGACCGTGGCGCGCTTCGCGCCGCC
>Ga0335084_10002019_pt1 | contig 19314 bp, 19 predicted proteins | sample Lox_Sample_44_FD_206721 | JGI IMG/M metagenome (GOLD analysis project Ga0335084, IMG submission 206721) | Soil microbial communities from Loxahatchee National Wildlife Refuge, Florida, United States - Lox_Sample_4.4 | ecosystem: Environmental > Terrestrial > Soil > Wetlands | place: USA...
CACTCTTTACCTCATCGGGAAAGATATCGATCAAACAGGCCCAATATGCCGAGGATCCCGGGCCCGTGGACGAAACATGCAGCTGTTACACCTGTCGCCACTATTCGAGGGCCTATCTTCGGCACCTTTATCTCTCCAAAGAAATTTTGTCTTCGAGGTTGAATACTGTTCATAATTTGTATTATTATATAAATCTTTTCAGAAAGATGAAGGAGGCAATCCGAGAAAATCGCCTCCTCGATCTTTATAAATCCTACGCCTCACGGCATGGGTTGGGCACAGAATTACCGGTTCATTTTCAATCGAACTGAGGACACGGAAACCTTTCAAAGGAGGATTTTATGGGGATTGATTTGGCTTATGCTTTGGGAACACAGCCGGGGGGGGGCGGAGGTCAAGGGTCTTCCCTGATGACTTTCTTGCCCATTATTTTCATCTTCGTCATCTTTTATTTCTTGCTGATCCGACCCCAGCAGAAGCAGAAAAAAGAACATCAGAACCTGTTGTCGAACCTCAAGGTGGGCGATAATGTTCTAACCGCCGGGGGGATTTACGGCCGGGTAACCGGTCTCAAAGATGACAAAGTCACGGTTGAAATCTCGGACAAGGTGAGAGTAAAAGTCAGCAGAGGCCACATTGCAGGAGTGGTCAAACAGGATGTATTGAAGTCGGACTAACTCGATAATGAAATGTCAAAGCTCAAAGTTCAAATGTCCAATATCCAACCCTGGTGATAGATTTTTGTAATTTCTTTATTTGTCATTGATTTGACATTTGGACTTTGAAATTTGGTATTGCCTTCCCAGGCAACCCCCTTGCTCTGAACTTTGTTTTAGGGCTATAATCCACGAGGAGGTGAAGCATGAAGAAATATGAGACCATCTTTATTTTGGACCCCGATCTTGAGGACGAACAGACCCAATCGGTGATCGAGAAAGCCAAGGGAATTGTCACCCAAGGCAGCGGAGAAATCCTGAAGGTTGAAGATTGGGGAAAAAGAAAACTCGCCTACGAAGTCAAAAAGAAGCCCAAAGGCCATTATATCCTGATTCACTTTGTGGGCTCGCCCGCCTTGCTCTCCGAGCTGGAGAGAAATTTCCGAGTCATGGATGCCGTCATCAAGTTCCAATCTGTTCGATTGGGTGAGCGACAGGGTTCCGCTTCCGAAGGTCCAATTTTGGATGAAGCTTCCGAGGTTGAGACGGAACCCGCGGTGAAGACATGACTTTTTTGAACCGTGTGATTCTCACGGGAACCGTGGTGACTCCCCCTCGGCGTCATTATCGTCCAGACGGATCCCCTGTCATCCAATTTCCCCTGGAGTTAAATGACTCGGAGGAAGTGCCGGGATCTGCGCTAAATCGTACCGGCAGCAAGCAAGGACGCCGAAATCGGATTGACGTCGTCGCCGTCGGAAAATTAGCTGAGGTTGAGCTTGATCTCCTCCAAAGCGGCCGGCGCGTGATGGTCATCGGAAGCCTCAATCAACGACGCTGGCAAACACCCGAAGGGAGGAATCGAACCCAAACGGAAGTGATCGCGACATCCCTCCAGACGATCGAAGAGAACGACGGCACGCAACCGTCATCTCTTCGCCTGGGGGTTGATGATTGCGCAGAGTTGAACCCCGGCATCGGCAAGCCCAATCTTCAAAGGCAGGGCCTGCGAGCGTCGAACGAGTCAAAAAAGACAAGGAGAATAGAATGAGGAGACCCCCAGAAAAAACAGGCCCCGACAGGAGAAGAAAACCTTTCATGAGGAGAAAGGTTTGCCGATTCTGTACGGATAAGAAATTGGATATCGACTACAAGAACCCGAAGATCCTTCGGTATTTTATCACGGAGCGGGGAAAGATCATTCCCCGAAGGATCTCGGGGAACTGCGCAAAGCATCAAAGACAGGTGACGGTTGCCATTAAAAGGGGGCGCAACATCGCTATTCTTCCCTTTACAACGGCCGCTCACTAGACTGCGAATTAGATAAATCAAGTATGAAGTTGCTCGGCCATCGCGTCAGGACGGGGCAGGCACGCCGGGGCTGCCCGGGGAACTTCTTGCTCCAAGCTCATATTTCAAACAAACGCCGTCGTCCACGTTATCCGAGAGAGAAGCCTTTTCACATGAAGTCATTTCGTGGGAGATTTTAACACTTAGACTTTTTGGAGTCCTCCACTTTAGGGGGACGATCGGAGGTGATTCATGCAGGTGATCTTGTTAGAGAACGTCCCTTCCCTGGGAAAGGCCGGAGATCTGGTGAAGGTCTCCGACGGATACGGAAGGAATTATCTCATTCCCCAGAAGAAGGCCCTTCTGGCCACGGAAAAGAGCCTGAAGGTCGTCGAACATCAAAAGCGCCAAGTGCAGCAACGCTTGGAAAAGGGAAAAAAGGATGCGGAGAAATTGGGCCAGCAGGTCGAAAACCTCTCCTGCACCTTTGCAAAAACAGTTGGGGAGAGCGGTAAACTCTTTGGCTCGGTCACTTCGATGGATATTGAGAACTATCTGAAGGAAAACGGAATTGAGGTAGATCGTAAGAAGATTTCCTTGGAGGAACCTATCAAGAGCTTGGGGATGTTTACTGTACCGATCAAACTCAGTGCTGAGGTGACCGCCCATCTCAAGGTCTGGGTCGTCCAGGAGTAGCGTTTCATGAATGAGACGGACTTCTCCTCCCACAAACTTCCTCCTCAGCATATCGAAGCAGAGCAATCCATCCTTGGAGGAATCCTGATTGAAAATGAAGCAATCAATCGGGTGGCAGAAATTCTCGACGCAGATGACTTTTATCGAGATGCCCATCGGAAAATCTTTAATGCCTTGATCAATCTCTCGGAACGCGACGAACCTGCGGATCTGATCACCCTGACCAATGAACTTCAAAAAATCGACCAGCTCGATTCCATTGGGGGAGCTTCCTATCTCGCGACGCTGATTGATTCCGTCCCGACCGCTGCGAATATTCAATACTATGCCAGAATCGTCAAGGAGAAGGCCATCCTCCGGAAGTTGATTCAAACGTCTACGGAGATCATCACACAAAGTTATGAGGATCGAGGGGACGTGGAAGGGTTTTTGGACGAGGCGGAGCGGTCTATTTTTGAGATTTCGGAAAAAAGAGTGAGGCCCTCTTTCTACCCCATCCGCGAAATCGTCAAGGAGAGCTTCGCGACCATTGAAAAACTCTTCAGAAAAAAAGAGGCGGTTACCGGGGTTCCCTCAGGGTTTAAGGAACTGGATCGCATGACGGCGGGTTTTCAGCCCTCTGACCTGATCATCGTTGCCGGAAGGCCCAGTATGGGCAAGACGGCTTTTTGCCTCGATGTTGCCGAATATGCCGCCATCGGCAATAAAGTCCCCGTCGCTATTTTTTCGCTGGAGATGTCAAAGGAACAATTGGTCATCCGAATGCTCTGTTCCCAGGCCAGTGTGGAAGGAACCCGTCTCAGGACAGGCTATCTTACCGAGAGCGATTGGCCCAAGCTGACCATTGCGGCGGGGAGCCTGTCGGAATCCCCCATCTATATCGACGATACGGCGGCGCTGACCGTTTTAGAGATGAGAGCCAAGGCCCGTCGTCTTAAAGCCGACCACGGCTTGGGCATGGTCATTGTTGACTATCTTCAACTGATGAAAGGGAGGTCCAGAGTCGAAAGCCGGCAGCAGGAGATCTCAGAAATTTCCCGTTCCCTCAAAGCGCTCGCCAAGGAACTCAATATTCCGGTGATCGCCGTCTCGCAACTCAGCCGGAAGACCGAGGAACGAACGGGGAATAGGCCTCAACTGTCAGACCTCAGGGAGTCGGGGGCCATCGAGCAGGACGCGGACCTGATCCTTTTCATCTATCGCGATGAAGTCTATAACCGAGACCCTGATAATCCGAACCGCGGTAAGGCAGAGGTGATCATCGGAAAACAGCGAAATGGTCCGATCGGCAAGATCGACCTGGCTTTTTTGGATAAATTCACGACATTTAAAGACCTCTACAAAGGGAATAACGAGAATGCCTACGGAGGAGGATGATCCGGTGGCTCGAGGGAGCCGTGGCTGAAGCTCGAAGCGGAAACCATCCCCTCGAGCTTCGAGCGTTGAGCTTTGATCCGAGAAGCTCCGAACCCAAGACCTCGAACGCAGCACGTGAATGCAAGCGATGAACCTGCCCAATATCCTGACGTTGATCAGAGTCCTGCTGACTCCAGTCTTCGTTATCCTCATCATCAATAAGTATTTTGGATGGGCCCTCTTCACTTTTGCGGTGGCAGGGATTACAGACGGATTAGACGGTCTCATCGCCCGTTTGACACATCAACGGACCGAATTGGGCGCCTACCTCGACCCCATTGCCGATAAACTTCTGACGTTTGCTGCCTTCATTTCCCTGGCCATCATTGAAATGATTCCCAGCTGGCTCGTCGTCATCGTCATCACCCGGGATATCATCATCTTGGTCGGGTTTCTTGTTATGTTTCTCACGAATCATCATCCTAAGATTAACCCCAGTCTTTTGAGCAAAATGACGACGACTTTTCAAATTATCACCATCCTCTTTGCATTATTGGCGGGGTTCTCCGCAACCTTTCTGAAACTGTCCACCCTCGTTTACTACGTGACCGGCATCATCACGATTCTCTCTGGGACCCAATATGTCTATATTGGTGCTCGAATTCTTAACGAAAAAGAATAATCATCCTCCATGGAAGAGAGGGCGGGGTGCGGCAATCCGAACGCCGAACTTCAGCTCATAAAGGCTGAGATGGGTACTCGATCTTTGAGAGCCTCCCTCCTCATTCAGGGACTGAGCGGTATCATCGCCCAAGTCGTTCTGATGAGGGAACTCCTCGTCTCTTTCCATGGGAATGAGCTCACGCTCGGAATCATTCTTGCCAACTGGCTTATCCTGGTTGGGATCGGCTCTTTCGTCATCGGCAAAATAGAAAACGTTGAAAGGAGCACAGAACTCTTTGGGCTCTTCCAGTTGGTTTTTGCCGTGGCCTTTCCCTTGACCCTCTATCTCTGCCGAATATTCAGAAACATCCTTCTTTTCACTCCGGGAGAAGGACTCGGTCTGGGGGCGATTTTTTATTCCTCTCTCCTGATCCTCCTCCCGATCACACTCCCCCAGGGTGCCCTTTTCACGTGCGGATGCAGACTCTATTCCCGAACGATCCGAGAGGATATCTCCTCCATTGGAAGGGTCTATGCCCTTGAAAGCACCGGAGCCGTCGCCGGCGGAGTGCTCGTCACGTTTTTTCTTATTCAACACCTCCATTCGTTTGAAATTGCCTTGATCATCTCCCTGACGACTGCCCTGGTTTCGATATTCCTTGTCTGGCCCAAGCCAAGGTCACCCCATCCCGCTTTCCAAAGAACCCTTTGGATTTTAGCGATCCTTTTCTCCCTCGTCTTCGCCTACAGCCTCTTGTCTCAAACCTCAAACGCGGTTCACCAATCTTCCCTCCATTCCCAGTGGAGAGATCTAAACGTCATTTACAACGGGAATTCCATCTACGGGAATACCACCGTAACGAAGAAGGACGAACAGTTCACATTCTTTGTTAACGGCATCCCGACCCTCACCACGCCCGTCCCGGATACGGCCTCGATCGAGGATTTCGTCCACTTTCCCATGCTCTTTCATGATAAACCTGAATCACTCTTAATCCTGAGCGGCGGAGCTGGAGGAATGATCCATGAAATCTTGAAGTATCCTGTAAAGCGTGTGGACTATGTTGAGCTGGACCCTCTTCTTCTCGAACTCGTTCAGAAATTTCCGACGCCTCTCACCCAATCCGAGATCTCCGATCCAAGGGTAAGGGTCCAGTATACGGATAATCGGTTCTTCGTTAAGAGAACTCAGGATCGATTCGATCTCATCTTCGTCGGACTTTCGGCCCCCCAGGATTTACAGACAAACAGACTTTTTACCTCTGAATTTTTCTCCGTCGCCAGGGGGAAGATGAACCCCGGCGGCATCATCGTTCTATCCCTTCCGGGGTCGTTGACTTACATCAGCCCTGAATTGAGAGACTTGAATGGGTGTATTTTAGACACCCTCAGAAGAATCTTTCGAGCAGTGAGGGTCATCCCCGGGGATACCACCCTTTTTCTCGCCTCGGATTCCAGCGAGCTTGACAGAGTGACAGCTGCAGACTTGGTCGGAAGGGTCGAAAAGAGAAAAATCAAAACAAGCTTGTTCAACAAAGGCTATGTGGAATTCCGGCTGCACGAACAGTGGGAGAAATGGTTTTTAGAATCGATAGAGAGGAGAGAGATTCGGATCAATTCCGACTTTCGTCCCGTCGGGGTCTTTCTCAGCCTCTCTTACTGGAATGCTCTCTTCTCCCCCTCCCTCGCAGTCATCTTCAAATGGTTTGAAGGATTCAGCCTACGGATATCGATTTCGGTTCTCATCCTTTTCACTCTCCTGATAGCAGCCCTTTTTCTAAAACGGCCACATGTCTCACGACAGTCTATTCCTTATGCCATCTTCACGACTGGATTGTCAGGGATGATATTCAATTTGGCTGTCATCTTTACCTTTCAAACCTTTTATGGCTACCTTTATCACCAAATCGGCCTCCTGATCGCCGTCTTTATGGTGGGTGTTGCGCTGAGCAGCTTTACGATGACCCAACGTTTGGAAGGAACACAAAAAGGTGCCCATCTATTCGTAGGAATAGAAATGGCAATCATCCTCTTCTCTTTCCTTTTTCCTTTTGTGTTTTCCCTCTTGTCTCCATATCTTGAAAAAACGGACGCCCCCCGTTTAGTCTACCCCCTGTTTCTGATCATGTCCTTCTTCTCAGGCGCATGCATCGGGTTTCAATTCCCTCTGGCGAGCAAAATATATTTTGCGTTGCCCGGAAAAGAGGGAACTCTCGGCCAGACCGCTGGCCTGCTCTACGGGGCAGATCTTCTGGGGGGCTTCCTCGGGGGGTTCTGGGGAGGGGTTCTCTTATTGCCCGTTTTGGGTCTCAAGGAATCCTGCTTCATGATGGGGTTGATCAAAATCAGCAGCCTTGCCCTCTTCCTCATCTTTATCAAACTCAGCAAGGCTAAATAAGCTGAACGCCAAGCGAGATCATCATCCTTCCACAATGCAAGCGTTACCCAGTTGGTTCACAACCTGCCAATTCTTGAAGGGCTAACCCTCGAAATCTCCTTCCAGAAACGCCGCAATGCGGTCAAATGCACGGGGGTCTTGCATAAAAAACAGATGCCCCCCTTCAAACAGCTCCAACCGGGCTCCTGGAATCTGCTTCTGCATGGCTTCAAGGTTGGCACGCGTGGCAATACCATCGTACAGGCCCCCGCAGATGTAAACCGGCATGCTTAGGGTTGGAAGCCGTTCGTAGGTATCGTGAAGCATGCGAGCCTCTAATTGTCTCCGAGCACCTACTTGGCGGCCCGGTTCATCGGCTCCCACTTGCAGCCCTGTTAAGGTCTGGTCCAGCAACCCTTGAAATTGGCCGGGATGGGCGGCCTGCCAGGCGGCATCCCGCCGCGTGTCACTCAGGTAAAGGATTCTGCGGGCATAGTCCCCGACGGCTAGATCAGAAAGCTCATGTAATGGATACGAGGCCCCCCCTGCCCCGCCGCTGCTGGTGGAGGCTAAGACCAGACGCTCCACCCGAAACGGATAGCGGAGGGCAAACTCTTGTGCCACCATCCCTCCAAACGAAATGCCCATGACCGAACTGCGGTTCCACCCCATCGCGTCGAGCAATGCGTTGGCGTCTTCAGCATAATCGGTCATGGTATAAGGGGTATCCGGCCGCGAGGTTTGGCCCAGACCGCGTTGATCATAAGCGAGAATCTCAAAGTGCTGTGCAAGAGACGTTTCAAAGATACTGGGTGAACGCCGCAGGTCGCCCCCTGTGCCACTGATCACGAGCAAGCGCGGACCATTGCCGCGGATCTCATAATACATGCGAAGGTCACGAACGGTGGCGAATGGCATGATGCCCTTTCCTCGAAGTCATTTCGTAAATGGAGCCTTTCACCTCACTTCTTTGCGCTTTTCGACCTCTTGCTGGCGCCAGGCCCTCTCTTTGCCTTGGCCGGCAAAGAAGAAACATAGGCTAAGGACCTTTCCACCCAAGTCCGGAGTTTCTCTGGCGCATCGAGCAATGCTTTCGGGACAACGACATACTCCCGCATCACCCTTCCGGGCATTGGTTCGAACGATTGTGCACCTTTCAATCGAAGAAACTCAGCACGCTGTTCTTCGGGAAGCCGAAGAACCATGCCCGCCTCGTGCAAGCCGGCAAACATGTTTCCCTTTGCAAAGACACAGGAATAACCAAACATCTTCCTTGGTTCGGCCCCGGACAAGCCCGACGTTGCGGCCTCAAACGCAGCAACCGCCTCCTGCGGAGCGGGTTCCCATTTTTTCATAACGGCCTCCTCTCTACGAATTTTGGTAAGAGCTAGATGCTTCAGGAAGCAGAAGAGCGGAACAAATCAAGACTCGTGGGCAGTTTTACTGATAAAGACGACCCCAGGGGTGATGAGCATATTTTCAAATCTTGATCCTCTCTTCGGTTTGCCCTCCAGCTTTCCTTTTGTGGCGTTACCCGCTCCTTGCTCGTCAATTAATTGCTTGATGAAACCAACCATCCCATGGCTGTGAGACCGCAAAGGTGTCTTCGTCCACACTTTCTTCAACTTGTTCAAACAGGACAATCCATCCCTGGACTTCGGTTCTGAGTATGTTTCAAGGTCGAGGCCCTTGCCATCCGGCCAGTCGTCCAAATAGCCCGTACCCCAATCTTCAATCGCATAGAGCCCGTTTGGCTTGAGGTGGTTATCGAAGAGATGCCAAAACGCTGTTTTGGTCAATTCCCCGATGTGCGAAGCATCATCGATAATGATATCAAACCCGTCAGGCGCAATTTCGTTTGCAGTCCGCGACAGAAATTGGATGTCGGTTTGGCTGCCCTCGAAAAGGTGAATGCGGTTGCCGGGTTTAAAATCCTTTGGAAGATTAAGATCGATCCCCACAACCGTCGCATAAGGAAAGTAATCTCGCCAGAGCAAGAGAGAGCCGCCTTTGTAAACCCCTAGTTCAAGAAGATTAATTTTCTTATTTACCCAAGGTTCGAACATTGGATCATACCATCTCAGGTAGCCATTGGTTATCTTGTCCGAATCGTACTGGGTTAAAAGCAATTGTTGGCTTCGAATACCGTTTCTCCTTCTGCCCGCCTCCGCATGGCAATTTCCCTGTTTCGAGCAACGGGTGCTTTTGCCCGCCTTTGGCTGGAAAATCATCCCTCGTGGCACCCTTGCCGCGATGGAGCGAACATTGGGCGGGAATTTCTAATTTGACGAAACCTTAGACGTTCGGTCCCATTCTACAAATGCGGATTTCTCAAAGCTGGCAAAATTTTGCATTAAGCATGTAATTTCAGAAAGTTCTGAATCTAAAAGTGAAGTTAATGTCGTTTCTCAAGTTTACCGGCTCAGCCGCCTGCAACCAGGGGGAGCAATTGGAATTCATCTCCATCTCGGAGAACGGTTTCCATCCCCTTTAGGAATTCAATGGATCGCCCATTAACCATGAGTCGGATGTGCGGAAGGATAGAATCACCTCCCGGTTTATACAGGCGGGAGGACAGCGGGTCTCCCCACTTCTTGATCATCAGGAAAAGGAGATCTTTGACCGTGCTCCCTTCGGAGAGGGACAATTCAAATTCCCTCTGGCCACAGATCTTTTTAAGCTCCATAATGGTATAGACTTTGATTTTGATCACTCCCGAACCGGGTTACTTCACTCCTAATTGATCTGCAGCATACTCCAGATCTAATTCGACAAGCTTTTCCCTGCTTGGAATTCCCGTATCAAGATTCCAGCCCCTCACGGCATAATACTCATCAAGCATCAGCTTGAGGTCCTCTTCAGTGATCACTTGCCCCTTTGACGCGCCGCTCTTCAAAGGCTCGGTCATTAATCTGTCAGGAAATCTGTCGTCTGCCCTTGTGAATCCTTCTCTTACATTAAAGGCTCTTGCCAAATTATTAACCCTCTCGCCGACTTGAGCAACTTCCTCAGGCGTGAAGCCGATCCCCGTCACTGCCTCCATCAAAGAGGCCGTATTCTTAAGTGAGGTGCCTGCAAGGGCCATGTCAAAAATAAAAACGCAGAGGGTTGGACAATCCGCGGTCGCTGTCCTCACATCCTGGTTCCATTTAGTGAGTTTCCCCTTCCCCTCCGAGCTCAATCGATCCACCGGGTAAGGAACGGGGATCCCGAAGATCTCCTGGAAGGCATACCCCCGATTATGATCCGCTCCTGTATAAGAAGTCGCATAATTCAAGCCGTGAGCCTTTGCGCCCCTGACATCGTAGCCGGGAAGCTCAAGTCCTTTGATATGCATCGCGAACCTCTCGGTCCCCTTTCCTATCTTTTTCGAGGCTATCTTTACCCCGTCGGACAGAAGGTCTCCGATTCCCTCACGAAGGCCCATGAGCCGAATGAGGGTGTTCATCGCTTCGTGATTGCCGAACTTCAGTTTCACCCCCCCTGTATCCTCAAGCGTCAAGATTCCCTTCTCAAATAATTCCATGGCGAAGCCGACGGTAACCCCCGCAGAGATACTGTCCAGTCCCATCTCGTCGCACAGACGATCGGCAGCAATAATGCTATCCATGTCGTCCACCCCAGTCTGCCCGCCCAAGGAGTAGAGCGTCTCGAATTCCGGTCCTTCCGACATGATGCCGGCATAGGGACCTGTTCGGGCCAGCCTCAACTGACTGCATCCCACCGGGCATCCGTAGCAAGGTTCCTTCCCGATCCGTCGGGTTTGCAAAGCTTCTATCCCGATCTGATCCGCAGGCGCGAATGCCCCTGTCGCCGACCAATTCTTGGCCGGAAAAATTCCCAGCGCACAGGTATTATCGACATTGGTCGGGGTACCCGTCATAGAGAATTCGGGATAAAGGACCGGGCTCTCTTTCATCGCTTTGAGCATCTGCCCCTTCGCAGCCTTAAATTTTTCCTGCGAGGAAATGTCAAGGGAACCGCTTCCTCGAACCGCAATGGCCTTGAGGTTTTTGGATCCCATCACAGCCCCGAGTCCTTTGCGGCCGATCGCCCTTCTCTCATTCATGATGCAGGCAATTCTGCTTAAGCGCTCCCCGGCGGGCCCAATACAGGAAACCCGGAAGTTCTGGTCGTTGAGCGTGTCTTTGACGATCTGCTGGCAATCGAAGGTTTGAGTTCCCCAGATTTTGACGGCATCGCGGAAGCGGATTTCCCCGTCGTTGATCGTGATATACGTCGGTTTTTCCGACTTGCCTTCGACGATGATCATGTCATACCCTGCAAACTTTAGTTCTGCAGGGAAGAAACCCCCGGACAGGCCCATGCCCACCATGTTCGTCAAAGGAGATTTGGCAGTAACCGTCAGACGGCTCGTACAAGGTACCGGGGTTCCTGTAAAAGGTCCAGGAGCAAAAATTAATTTATTCTCAGGGCTTAATGGGTCTATCCCCGCCTTGACCTCATCAAAGAGAAACTTCACTCCAAAGCCTGCTCCGCCGATGAAATCTTTTGCCACCTTTAATGGCAACTTCTCTTTTTTAGCAGATTGATCCGTTAGATTGATCCGCAAAATCTTTCCCGTATATCCGCCGCTATACATCTGAGGTTCCCTTCCTTTCTTGCTCAGCCTCATGCGCTTCGGCTTGATTTATCTCATGTGGCAGGACTTTTATCAAAGAAAATCGCCGTAGAAACACCTCGTTTTTACCCCTCATATTAACCCACGGCCATGTCAATAAGCAAACAACTTTTCTCTTGACAAAACGATCACATAGTAATATCAATCATTAGTTGGACAAGAGGCGTTTTTGAAAAATTCGGTGGGTTAAAAAAAACAATCCTGAATTCTCAAAAAATAAGAACAAGGAGGATGAAATGAAAAAGAAAAAGGAGATCAGTCGGAGGGAATTTATTAAGAAGATGGGGTTGACGGCAGCTGCCGTTGGCGCATCCTCGTCTATTCCCAAGTTTCTCAAGCCAGCACGGGCGGCGGTGAGAGACCACATCCTCATCGGTCGGCCGCTTCCGGTCACAGGACCAGTGTCTGCATTTACCACGGTGTCGCCTTGGATCGACAACAAGGCAATCGCTGATATCAACAAGGACGGAGGAATTTTCATCAAAGAAGCCGGGAAAAAGCTTCCGGTCAGGGTGAAAATCGTCGACACAGAGAGCGATCCCTCGAAAGCGGGAGATGCCGGCTCCAAGCTCATCCTCAATGACAGTGTAGACATCATGTATGTTTCTGCCACTCCGGCGACAGTGAGCCCGGTGGCTGCCGCTTGCGAAAGGTTCAAGGTACCGTGCGTCAGTACCATGATGCCCGTCGAAATGTTCTTATTGGGAGGGCCTTTTACCTGGTCTTTCGATGCTTCCTTCAGCGTCAGAGACTATAATGCCTCTTTTTTGCCCATGTGGGACGACGTCAAGACCAACAAGATCGTTGGCCTGCTGGCCCAGAACGATCCGGACGGAGTCGCCTGGGCAGACGGGGCGAAGAGTGCCTTTGGCGCCGCCGGGTATAAGATTATCGATATCGGTCGATTTCCACCGGGCACGATGGACTACGGCACGATCATTAACGGATGGAAAAAAGAGAATGTGGAAATTATGTATGCCAACATGTCCCCCCCTGATTTTACAAGGGTGTGGAGGCAATGTTTCCGCGAGAACTTCATCCCAAAAATCTGCACCGTCGGAAGGGCACTCATGTTCCCCACCGCGGTGGAAGCCATCGGCGAAAATCTGGGATTAGGAACCTCGACGGAAGCCGTATGGCACCCCGCCTATCCCTTCAAGTCTTCCCTCACCGGCGAGTCCGGAAAACAATTGGCCGATGCTTATGAATCTGCCACGGGTAAACAATGGACTGCCCCCCTGGGCGGATTGTACGGGGGATACGAGATTTTGGCCGATGTTCTCAAGCGAGCGCAGACGCTGGATAAGGAGACTATTCGGAAGGCTTTTGCTGCGACGAACTTGAGCACGATACAGGGGGAGATCAAATTTACTGAGAAGAATATTGCCATTGTGCCTTCGGGGGGGCTTCAATGGATCAAGGGGAAGAAATTTCCTTTCGATCCCGTTCTTGTCTCCAATGGAAATTACAAAATGTTGCCCAAAGAGGCGAAGCTGGTCTCTATCCAGGAACTACGTGGAGCCAAGTGATTGAAGGACAGCCGCGGCCTGAACTTCGGTAAGAAGAGAACATAGCTATTCTTCGGCAGGAGGAGTCTCAAACCCCTCCTGCCGGTACGATCTTCCCCCCGTCAGTCATTCTCCTTCCGTAAGCCGCAAAACATGATCCCGCACGATCACACCTCTCCTATCGCTCGTTTACAGACTTCTTACCAGATTCGCTGGACAATTCAGAAAAAAACTGGTAAAGAAAATAGTAATCTTATCTCTTTCCATGAAATCATTTGATTACCGCCCGGTGAAACCTTGAAAGCACTTCTGGCAGGCCGCTTATCAAACGGAATCTCGGAGCACGGCATTCGGAGGACAAAATGGAAAAGAAAATGAAATCATCCGGTTCGAAGGCTCCACGTTACGAAAAAATGAAGCAGGAAAGAGACCTCTTGGTTCCTATGCGTGACGGAGTCCGTGTGTGCGTCGATATCTACCGCCCTGAAGCTTCAGGAAGGTTCCCGGCCATTTTGGCTTTCGCCGTTCACAATAAAGACCTGCAGACTCCCGATATCGCCGAGGCCATTCCACCTCAGCCAGCCTGGTCCCCCTTGTGGCAGGGGGGCATGGAAGCTGGAGACACAAAGTATCTCGTCTCCAGAGGCTACGTGCATGTGATTGGCAACCCGAGGGGAGTTGGAAAATCGGAAGATGGGGGTTCTCCTGAGTGGGATGCCTACGACCTTATCGAGTGGATGGCAGAGCAGCCCTGGTGTGACGGGAATATCGGGATGATTGGCATATCCGCCTTTGCCGGCATGCAGTGGCGCACAGCCCTCCAACGCCCTCCTCATCTCAAGGCCATTTTTCCGTATGATGCCTGTAACGCGTACGGAGACATCTTCGGCTTCCGAGATTTATATCCCGGGGGTGTCCTCCATCCCTTTACGTATCTGATCGATCAATTGGGGGTGATCCATGGAGTGAAGGGCAGACCAGGGAAGCTCCCCCCTGATACGGAAAAGCGATGGAAGGAGGCGATGAAGAACCCTGACTATAAGATCTACTCGAATATGTACAATGTGCTTACGATGAAAGGACAGCACAGTCCGCTGGTCTTCGACGCCCTCATTGACCCCTTTGACAGCGAAGATACCATCAAAACGGCTGAAACAAATTTTAAGAAGATCAAAATTCCCGTGTACACGGGTGCGGGGTGGTATGCTTATACGTATAAGATGCACCTGCAGGGAGCCCAACATTGGTACGATGCGGTCAACGTACCCAAAAAAATGTTGTTCAACGGACCGGCTCACCTGGAGCGGCCTTTTCATTCGTTTCATGACGAAATCGTGAGGTGGTACGACCACTGGCTCAAAGGAATCGACAACGGCATCATGAAGGAGCCTTCGGTAAAGTACTGGGTGATGGGGGAGAATCAGTGGCGTTACGGGAAAGATTGGCCCCTCCCGGAAACCAAATGGACGAAATACTACCTGCACAGCTGGGAGCGGATGAGGGCCGAGCCTTTCACTCCTTCCAGTCGTGACGCTTACGAGGAACCGGATGCCTTCGTTCAGATGCCTCCGACCCAAACCAGGAAGATCGAACGGCTCAGGTATATGACCGACCCTCTCCCTGAAGATACGCTGATCGCTGGTCCCGGCGTCCTGTATCTGTATGCTTCCATAGACCAAAAAGAGACAAACTGGATCATCCTCCTCAAGGATGTTGGTCCGGATGTCTCCGTTCGCACCGCCCGAGAGGGGGAAACAGAAGTTCCAACTGGCCTTCCGGAAAGAGAACTGACCCGAGGCTGGCTGAAGGCCTCCCATCGAGCCCTCGATCCCAAAAGGTCGAAGCCCTGGAAGCCGTGGCATCCCCATACCAGGGATGCGTGGAAACCGGTCGTACCGGGAGAGATAAATGAATATGCCATTGAAATCTTGTCCACTGCAAACCTCTTTAAAAAAGGACACCGGATCTGTCTGGATATCACGAGTCTGGACTTACCTACGGGGACAGCGTGTGCAACGAATGTTGAATATATACCGTACCACATCTGCAGCAGCAAAACAGTACTTCACAAAATTTACCATAACGAGAAATATCCGTCACACTTGCTCCTACCCGTCATTCCGAAAGAGTAGGAGAGGCGGAGGCTTTCTAAACCCAACGCCGCCCTTTGGGGAAACCATCCCTTAAAAGATGGAAATCACCCGGACAAAAATTTATTCTGAGGAGGAGGATTATGAAACGTTTCGTTTTTATCGTCGGTTTATTTTTGGTGTATCTCGCAGCCCCTGCGGCTCACGGTCAACCTTACCCCAATCACCCCGTTCAGCTCTTGACTCCAGGGACACCCGGTCTTATGCAGGATGTTACCTGCAGACTTCTCGGTGACGAGGTCGGAAAGATACTGAACGTTCAAATGACCGTGATCAATAAGCCCGGCGCTTCCATGACCTTGGCCACGGATGCTGCCGTCAGGAGTAAAAAAGATGGCTATACCATCCTTTACGCCAGCGCCACGCCTCTCGTTATTGCCCCGGTCACCAATCCAAAGATCGTTCCTTACGATCCATTAAAAGACTTAGAACCTCTGGGCGGAGAAGCGGTCTTTCCGTTTACCGTAACCGTCCAGGAAGGCGCCCCGTGGAAAACCTTCCCGGAACTGGTGGACTATGCCAAGAAAAACCCCGGGAAACTCCGTGTGGCCACGCCGGGCGTCCTGAGCACCGACAACTTCAATGTGCAGGTCGTTCAAGCGTTGACAGGTGCGCAGTTTACTCATGTTCCAATGGCAAGCGGCCCGGCCATCGCCCTATTGGGAGGACATGTAGAGTTGACCTTTAGCCCCATCACCGAGGTGTCCCAGTATGTCCAGGCAGGAAAACTGAAGATCCTTTTACTATCGACTAAATTGGATCAGTTTCCCAAGGTCCCTACGATCAAGGACTTCGGCTACAAACAAGCCCTCTTCACGGGCTGGTTCGGGTTTTTCGCACCGTCAGGAATCCCGGATGACGTTAAGAAGGTGCTCGTAGCCGCCATCGAAAAAGCCTTCAAGAACCCAGAGGTAAAGGCTAAGATCGAGAAGCTTGAATTCTCCGTGGATTACAAGGCTCCCGAGGAATTCAAGAAAATGTTGTTAGAGGAGTACGAGAGAACCAGTGCGATCGCCGATAAATTAGGGATCAAAAAGTGATGCAGCGAGATAAGCTTCGTAGGGAACGGTTTCAAACCGTTCCCTACAGCGTCATCCTCTGCAATAACCCTTTCGTCGGTCAGTAACCGGAAGAATGAGGGGTGGCGTCGCGACGAATAAGGAGCGACTTTTGCCACGCCGCCGAGAGGGTGAGGCGGCCGGACAATCCCGCGAAGTGCGGGACAGATGGGCGTTTTTCATCACCCTGCTAAGGAATTTTAAAAATGAACAGAGCAGACCGTATCAGCGGGATTTTTTGGCTCTTTTTTTCAGGGTTTATCTGCATCGAATCCTACCGCCTGGGCCTGGGGGGCCTGCATCAACCCGGCCCGGGATTTATTTTCTTCTGGACGGCAGCTGCCATGGGGGTTCTGTCCATCGCGGTCATCGTTCGAGGATGGGCGGGAAAGAAGACAGAGGAATCCGAAGGCCCTATTTTCGGCAAAGAGAATGTCTTGAAAATCATCCTCGTCCTCCTCGCGCTCTTTCTTTACGCTTTCTTCATGGAAAAGTTGGGTTTCATACCCATCACTTTATTACTTTTTATCTTTCTCCTGGGATGGATTGAGAAGAAAAAGTGGGGATTGACGATCTTTGTGAGCATCATGGTGACAGCGATTTCCTACTTGGTTTTTGAGATCTGGCTCAAATCCCAGTTGCCTAAAGGATTATTGGAATCCCTAAGGTTCTGACCGGCATGAAGGTGAACCGTTGGATACAATTCACAGCCTCCTGTACGGGTTTCAGGTAGCATTACAGCCCGCCAACCTCTTTTATTGCTTTTTTGGAGTGCTCATCGGAACTCTGGTAGGGGTTCTCCCGGGTCTCGGGCCGGCCTCTGCCATAGCCATACTTCTCCCCGCCACTTTCAAGGTGACTCCTGTCTCCTCATTCATTATGCTTGCGGGAATTTATTATGGAGCCATGTACGGCGGCTCAACAACCTCCATCCTGGTAAACATTCCGGGGGAAGCGGCATCAGTCGTCACTTGCCTGGACGGGTATCAAATGGCGTTGAAAGGGCGCGCGGGTCCGGCCCTCGGAATGGCGGCGTTCGGTTCCTTCATTGCCGGGACGTTCGCCGTCATCGCGCTCACCTTTGTAGCTCCTCCCTTAGCCGGGATCGCCCTGAAATTCGGCCCTCCGGAGTATTTCTCCATGATGGTCGTAGGCATTTTGCTTCTCACCTATCTCAGCAGCGGCTCCATGATCAAGGCCCTCATCATGGCGGGTTTTGGCCTCATCCTAAGTGGAGTCGGGATGGATACCATCGGCGGAGAGTTCCGATTTATCTACGGCATCCGGATGCTGCTGGACGGCATTCCCATGGTCCCGACGGTCATGGGTCTTTTCGGGATCTCCGAAGTTCTGTTGAATTTGGAAACAGAAATCAGGAGAGACCTTCTCAAAGGTCGAGTCAAGAATCTTCTTCCAACGCTTAAAGATTGGACAGACTCCCTGTGGTCCATCGTCCGGGGGACGGTTCTCGGTTTCTTCCTGGGTATTATTCCAGGGGGCGGAGCGGTGATCGCTTCATTTGCGTCATATGCCATCGAGAAAAAAGTCTCCAAGCATCCTGAGGAGTTTGGTAAGGGGGCCATCCAAGGGGTAGCCGGCCCCGAAGCAGCCAACAACGCCGCGGCGGGTGGAGCCTTCATCCCGCTTCTTACCCTCGGAATTCCTGCCAACCCTGTGGTTGCCGTCTTGCTGGGATCCCTGATCATTCATGGCCTGCAGCCCGGTCCAATGCTGTTGAGCAAAGCTCCGGATGTTTTCTGGGGGACGATCGTCAGCATGTATATCGGGAATGCCATGCTTCTCGTCCTCAACCTCCCACTGATTCCTCTGTGGGTGCAAGTGCTGAAGGTCCCCTACTTTCTTCTTTATCCATTGATCTTTCTCTTTTGCCTGGTCGGATCTTACAGTATCGATAACAACGTCGGGGACGTCATCATCATGCTCGTCTTCGGGATTGTTGGATACCTGATGAAGAAGTTTCGGTATGAAGGAGCACCTCTCGTCCTTGCGTTGGTCTTGGGGAAGATGCTCGAAACGACGCTTCGCCAATCACTGATTCTGTCTCGAGGGGAATTTTCCATTTTTGTATCCCGGCCCATTTCGCTCGCTTTCCTCATCGTTGCCGCTCTTTTACTCATTACCCCCGTCATCACCCAGCGAAGGAAGCTCTCGACTTTGGAGGAATAGATCAAACCATGCTGAAAGCCCAACTGGAATCGGTTAGGATTCTCGATCAGTGCAGATTTTTTTAAGTGAACGACTACCGCCTGGAAGGCGGTAGCTTCATATTTTCGTCAATTACAAATTGACTGTTATCGTGAATGGGTTCTCCTTCTTGCTGCGAAATGTACTCTTCGACCATTTTATCCGTAATGGTCCCAGAGCTGACAGCCAGGTATCCTCGGGCCCAAACATGCCTGCCCCACAATTGCTTGCGCAGATGTGGAAACTCCTGGAGGAGCACCCGCGAACTCGTTCCTTTCAACCATTGCACTATTTTACTGACGGGCTGATGGGGATGATACGATATGAATACGTGAATATGGTCGTGTGATACTTTACCGGACAAAATGTGAATATCATGCTCCATAGCGATTTGGCGTATCAAGTCACGCACACGAATAGCAACTTGCCCCGTTAGCACTTTTTTGCGATACTTGGGTATCCATACCAGGTGAACCTTAAGATCGTGTTTCGTGTGCGCGCCTATTTGGTACCGTTTCACACGACCATATTACACGAAATTTTCCTTCGCCTCAAGGCGAGGGGTTTCCACCATCCCCGATGGGGACACTAAAAAAGGAGGAGTATCATTATGAAGAAAAAGGAACTTTCACAACCTGTATACTCGACAAAGACCGAAGGCATCGATATCCCGGTCCCGATGCGTGACGGTGTGAGGTTGGCTGTAGATGTCT
>Ga0335084_10002022_pt1 | contig 19303 bp, 15 predicted proteins | sample Lox_Sample_44_FD_206721 | JGI IMG/M metagenome (GOLD analysis project Ga0335084, IMG submission 206721) | Soil microbial communities from Loxahatchee National Wildlife Refuge, Florida, United States - Lox_Sample_4.4 | ecosystem: Environmental > Terrestrial > Soil > Wetlands | place: USA...
CCCCAAATATTGGACTTGACAAGGTTTCGTAACAATGATAAACATGTTTGAATTTTCGAAACAGATGCTTCAAGGATATTCAAGGCAACGACACCGGAACGGTCTCGTACGCACCCAAGCTATTCGCATATTAAAAGCAAAGAGAAGGAGGTAACGTCATGGCAAAGGTTGAGAAACTGACCAATGGCACAACAGGAGGGCCGGTATTCGTATACGTTCAGGATGGCCGGATTGTACGGGTCACCCCCATGGAGTTTGACTCCAAGGATGGAGCTTCCTGGACCATCAAGGCGAGAGGAAAGAAGTTCTCCCCGCCGAGGAAAACAACCCTCTCGCCCTTCTCCCTGTCCTATCGTTCGATGGTCTATTCACCCAAACGATTGTTGTATCCTCTCAAGCGCGTTGACTTCGATCCTGATGGAAAGAGGAACCCCCTCAAGAGGGGAGAATCAAAATACGAACGAATCAGCTGGGATGAAGCGGCAACCATCGTGACAAACGAGATGAAGAGGATTAAGAGAGATTATGGTCCAGGGGCCATCATGACCACTCCCGGCTCTCATCATCTTTGGGGAAATGTCGGCTACCGCCATAGCACATACTTCAGATTCATGAACCTGGTCGGCTATTGTTATGCAGACCACAACCCGGACAGCTGGGAGGGATGGCACTGGGGGGCGATGCATAACTGGGGGTTCAGCTGGAGACTTGGCATTCCGGAGCAGTACGACCTCCTGGAAGACGCTCTCAAGAATACGGAAATGATCGTCTATTGGTCGAGCGATCCCGAAGCCACGAGCGGGATTTATTCCGCTTTTGAACATACCAGCCGACGGTTCTGGCTCAAAGACCTTGGGGTCAAAATGATTTTCATTGATCCGTACTATAATCATACGGCCGGGTTGTATGCTGACAAGTGGTTTTCCCCGAGGTTGGGCACCGATGTTGCTTTCGCCCTGGGCATCGCCTTTGTCTGGATCACCGAAGATCTCTATGATAAAGATTACGTTCAAAACCGAACCGTAGGCTTTGACAAATGGAAGGATTATGTCCTAGGCAAGACGGATGGAGTACCCAAGACCCCTGAATGGGCTGAGAAGGAGAGTAATATTCCTGCCAGAGAAATCAAAGCCCTGGCCAGAGAATGGGCTTCCAAGAAAACCATGCTTTCTGCCGGCGCTCTCGGCGGCTGGGGAGGAGCCTGCCGGTCTGCTTACGGGACGGAATGGGCCCGTTTGATGGTACTCCTCATGGCATTGCGAGGCCTGGGGAAGCCCGGGATTAACATCTGGGGAACTACGCAGGGGGCCCCGTCCGATACCAGCTTCTGCTTTCCGGGGTATGCGGAAGGTGGCATTTCCGGCGACGTAGACAACTCCGCAGCTGGGTTTCGGTGGGTCTACCGTATGTTCGGCCAGGGAGGGCGCCCTACCCGGAATACGGTCAACTCGCCTATGGGTCAACACATTCCAAGGCTGAAGATCCCGGAGTGTATTTTGGATGGGAAGTTTGAGTGGAGGGGAAAAGGATTTTGCGGACCATCGGTTGAAGCTCAGCTTCAGCCCTATAAATATCCTGCCACCGGTTATCCAGAGATCCAGATGTCTTACCGATACGGTGGCTCCTTTATTGGAACGATGTGCGAGACAAACCGATACGTCAAAGCTTACCGCACGGAACGATTGCCCTTTGCGGTCAGCCAGGCGATCTGGGACGAGGGAGAAGCGAGGTTTGCCGACATTGTCCTGCCAGCCTGCACCAATTTCGAGCGCTGGGACATCAGTGAGTTTGCCAACTGTTCAGGATATATTGCCGATTCCTATACTCAAGCGAGCCACCGGGTGATTACCCTGCAGAAGAAGTGCATCAAACCTTTGGGAGAATCTAAATCCGACTACGATATCTTTGCCCTGTTGGCCAAGAAGTTGGGAATCTACGACGCCTTCACGGACGGCGGAATGAATGAGTTGGATTGGGTCAAGAAATATTTCTACGCGTCGGATCTGCCCAAGCACATCACCTGGAACGCCTTTTTCAAGAAAGGCTACTTCGTTGTCCCATTCCCGAAAAATTACAAGCCCACACCCGCACTGAGGTGGTTTGCCGAGGGAAAGCGAAAAAACACGCCCGATTGGGGGCCGCCGCCTTATGAGCAAATTGAAGATGGGAAGGGGCTCCAAACCACTTCCGGCAAGATCGAATTTGAATCTTCGAGTCTGAAGAAGTTCGATCCTTCGGATGAGGAAAGGCCGGTCTTAGCCAAGTATATCCCTTCCTGGGAAGGTCATCATACGACGAGCCTTTACCAAAAGTACCCTCTCCAGATGGTATCGCCCCACCCCAGGTTCAGCTTCCACACCATGGGCGATGCGAAAGGGAGTTGGATGAACGAGGTCAAAGACCATCGCATCCTGGTCAACGGCTATTACTACTGGATCATGAGGATCAACACACAGGATGCTTTTAAAAGAGGGATCAAGAACAACGACCTCGTCAGGGCGTACAATGACCGGGGATCCGTTATCCTGGCCGCCCAGGTGACAGAGCGCGTTCCCGCCGGAACGGTTCATTCATACGAATCCTGTGCGGAGTATGATCCTGTCGGAAAGCCGGGGGAATCGCCGGATCGGGCCGGGTGTGTCAATATTCTAACGCCATCGCGCTATATCTCTAAAAATGCCTGCGGCATGGCGCCGAACTCATGCTTGATCGAGATCGAAAAATACAAGGAGGACGTGAAATGAAAAAATGGAGCCTTGTGATCGATGTGGCAAAATGCCATGACTGCAACAACTGCTTTCTCGCCTGCAAGGACGAGTACTTCGACAATGATTATCCACCCCATTCTGTCGCCCAGCCTCGTCACGGGCATCGGTGGATCGATATTCTTCGCAAGGAGAGAGGGCAGTATCCAAAAGTGGACGTAGGCTACTTGCCTTATCCGTGCATGCATTGTGATGACGCCCCCTGCATTGAAAATACAAAAGACAAGGCGATCTACAAAAGAGAAGATGGAATCGTCATCATCGATCCCAAGAAGGCAAAGGGGAAGAAAGAAATTGTGGATACCTGTCCTTACGGGGTGATCTACTGGAATGAAGAAAAGAAGGTCCCCCAGAAGTGTACCTTCTGTGTTCACCTTCTGAAGGCGGGGTGGAAAGAACCCCGGTGTGTACAGGCCTGTCCGACCGGATGCCTGTCGGTAATGTACGCGGAAGACGCTCAAATCAACAAGAAGAAGAAATCGGAAAACCTCGAAGTCTTTCGTCCGGAATTGAAATCCAATCCTCGGGTTTATTATAAGAACCTGTACCGGTACACGAGGAGCTTCATCGCGGGAAGCGTGGCGTTGAAGGATAAGGATGAATGTGCCGAGGGAGCGAGAGTAACTCTCACCCATGAGTCGACGAAAAGAACTGCGGTGACGGCGACGAACAATTACGGGGACTTCAAATTCGACGACCTTGGAGATAAGAGCGGCAAATACAGGCTGGACATAGAATTTCAAGGCCGTAAAAAAGAGACGCGAGTCATCGAGTTGGAAACAAGCATCAATCTCGGGACCATTTTTTTATGATCTCTACCCAGGGGATCTCTTAATTTCTGTCGAGTCAGGTTGGGAAGACAACAGTGCCAGGAATCAGAAGGGCTCTCTCAGGGGGAGGCAATCGCGGAGAAGCGAAGGGTAATCTTGGCAGCACTCTCAAAATGTTCACACAAGGAGGCAACCGTATGAAACGATCATGCTCTTTTTCAGTCTTCGTCGTCCTGGTGAGTTTTTTTGTTCTCGCAGTTCTCGGCTCGCTCGTCTTAAAAGCCCAAGCGGCTCAGGAGGAGATTCCTGTGGGCGTCGTCACAGAATTGACGGGTAATGGCGCCAGTTTTGGCACTGGGAGCACATACGGGATAAAAGCCGCGGTAGCTGATATCAACAAACAGGGCGGCGTGCTTGTAAAAGAATATGGGAAGAAAATGCCCATTAAACTGTTTATTGTTGATGATGAAAGCGACGCAACCAAGGCCGGGACCCTTGCTCAGGGGCTTATTCTCAATGACAAGGTAGTTGCTATCGTCAATGGAATGGATTGGCCTCATATGCGAGAGCCGATTGCGGTTGTCTGTGATCGCTATAAAGTTCCTCAGGTTAGCGGAGCCGGTCCTTATGAGGCATGGATGGGCATGAGGAAAGCCGTGAAGGAGCCCTGGAAGTACAGTTGGATATCGAGCTTTGCCATAGCGACCCCTGCCAAGGCGGGTGATTTTCGCGCGGGTAAACTTGGATATACTATGATGGATTCCTATTTGGGCATGATGGCAAAATTAGAAAAGCTGACCAACAAGCGCGTGGCGGCCTTTGCTTCGGATGAACCAGACGGCAGGGGATGGTACCTGGCCTTTGCCCCGGTGATGAAAGAAAAGGGGTTCCAGATTTATGGAGTAGAAAAGGAGTTTGGGCTCGTTCCTATGGAGACCACGGACTTTTCTTCGCTCATCACGGCCTGGAAGAAAAACAATTGCGAAATATTGTGGGCCAATTGTCCGGGGCCTTTTTTTGGGGCTATGTGGCGGCAGGCTAGACGGATGGGGTTTAAACCCAAGCAGGTTTTCGCCACAAGAGGGGGACTTTTTTATACGGATGTTAAGGGCTGGGGAGATGATCTGGCAAACGGCATCTGTAACGAGATGTTCTGGAACCCCGGGATTAAAAATTCTCCCGGTATCGGCGGCACGACTCCTGAATCGCTTAACGAGCGGTGGATAAAGGATACGAGAGAAGGGATGCACCAGAACGTGGGAATGGGCTATGCTCACACCCAAGTTTTGATTGACGCCATCGTGAGGGCCGGTTCTCTTGATAAGGAAAAGATCAACCTGGCCCTCAAAGATACCGATCTCATGACCCTCTATCACAGGGTGAAGTTCGACGACGAGAATTTCAGCCGGATGCCCGTTTCCTTTGGCCAATGGATCAAGACGAACAAACCGTATATATGGGATAATCCGGTGGTCATTTCCTATCATGATTTTCTACCGGCAAAGGGTGAAATGTTATTCCCGATCCCTTACAAGTGATTGGGGGCTTTATTTATGCCCGGCTTTATTCCGGCATAAGGCGGCCATACGCCTTTTAAAGGCCGCGTAAACGCTCATCGGAGAAAACGACATAAGGGCAACCGGTCCTTGTGTCGTTTCTCCGAAATTTTTCTTTGCAAGAGGGTAAAACCTAGATCGCCATTTCGATTTATGTACTTGTCGTAATCATCAAGAAAAAACTCACCATCAACCACTCACTCAGCGAAATCTTGCAAATTCGCAATTACTAAAAGAAATGAAGCCCTCTTCTAATTAGTTGGAACTATTTAACTCTTAACCGGACGGCACTGATCATTTTATGATGATATGAAAGGTTATGGCGTTGAAAAAACCAATTCTATCAATCGATCGAGTTAGCAAGCGGTTTGGAGGGTTGGCCGCTATTAGCGATTTAAGCATAGATATCCTGGAGGGCGAAGCCCACGGTTTGATGGGCCCAAACGGAGCCGGCAAGACAACCTTAATAAGTATCATTTCCGGTCAGTACAAGCCCGATCATGGAAAAGTCACTTTTAAAGGGATGGACATTAAAGGCCTTCCGTCCCATAGCGTGTGCCGTCTTGGAATCGCTAGAACCTATCAGATTCCCAAGCCCTTTTCCCATTTAACGGTCCAGCAAAACATCGCGGTAGCGGCTATGTACGGAAAGGGTGTCGGAAAGGCGGCAGCCCTTGCTGAGGCCGATGCCATATTGGATATCGTAGGCCTCTCAAACAAAAGAGATGTCATTGCAGGAAATCTGGAGGCCCTTACCCTTAAAAGACTTGAACTGGCCAGGGCTCTGGCTACAAACCCGACACTGCTTTTGATTGACGAAGTTGCTGCGGGCCTGACCGAACCTGAAATTCCCAGATTTCTGGATATCCTGAAAAAAGTCCGTTCCATGGGTATCACGTACATCATGATTGAGCATGTCTTGAAAGTTATGCTGGAGGCGGTCGACAGGGTGACGGCGATAGACAACGGCATCAAAATTGCGGAGGGCAAGCCGGCAGAGGTAATGAAAGATGAAAAGGTCATCAAAGCCTATCTCGGCTAAAATAAAGAGAGAAGAAAAGAAGGTCGAGGGGGTGCCCCGAGAACCACTGCTCGAAGTCAACAATATAAATGTTTTTTATGACAGTCTGCAGGTTCTATGGGATGTTTCAATCGAAGTCAAAGCAGGTGAAACCGTTGCCATTATCGGCGCCAACGGGTCAGGGAAGTCTACACTGCTCAAAACGATATCGGCGATGATTCATCCGACGACGGGGAGCGTCCTATTTGATGGGCAGGATGTCACCGGTCTGGATCCCTACCAGATTGTCGCGCTTGGTATCGCTCAGGTTCCGGAAGGAAGACGAATCTTCCCCGATATGACAGTTTATGAGAATCTTAGACTCGGGTCCTATAACTATAAGGCTAGGGCCAAGAGAGAACAGAACCTTGAAAATGTTTATAGGCTTTTTCCAATATTGAGAGAAAGGGGAAAACAGCTTGCCAAAACCCTGAGCGGCGGGGAGCAACAGATGATGGCCATAGGGTCTGCATTGATGTCAGACCCCCGACTTTTGATTTTAGACGAGATGTCTCTCGGTCTCGGTCCGATTATCGTTAATGAACTCTACAAGGTTCTCAAGGAGATCAACAGAACAAAGGGAATTACCGTCATCTTTGTTGAACAGAATGTAAGGAGAACCTTCATCGAGGCTGAAAGAGCGTATATTCTGCAAACCGGACGCGTTGTTCTGAGCGGTGGTACGGAGAGCCTGCAGGAGGACCAGAGAGTCAAAGAAGCCTACTTCGGCGCATAAGATTTTTTAGAGGTCATAGATGAACGATCTATTCATTGATTTAGCTTCGCCCATAATAATGGGGATTCTCTTAGGTGGTTTGTACACGCTGATCGCCCTTGGTCTCTCGATGGTCTTCGGGGTTATGAAACTGATTAACGTCGCACACGGCGATCTGGTCATCTTCTCGAGTTATTTTGCTTACACCCTCCTCACCTATTTGGGGATAGACCCAGTCGTAAGTCTTGTTATAGGAATCCCCGTGTTGTTTGTAATAGGTTTTCTTATACAAAAATTTCTCATGGCGCGGGCATTTAGACTTTCACTGGAAGCTCCCCTGATCATAGCAATCGGGATCTCACTCGTCTTGGAAAACACCTATCAGCTCGTTTTTTCACCTATGTCCAGAGGTCTATCGAGCTCCTACTCCATGGCAACTTTTACCCTGGGTGAAATTTATATCCCAGTTGTTTACGTTCTCAGTTTCGGTGTCGGTATCGTGGTAATGCTCGCTCTCGGTGTTTTCTTAAAGAGGACTTATTTGGGCCAGGCTATCGTTGCCGCCTCGCAGGATGCCGCGGCGGCTCAATTGATGGGAATCAATACCACCCGCATATTTGCCTTCACCTTCGGGATCGCCGCAGCGATTGCCGCTGTAGCGGGTGTGTTCCTTGGCTTAACCTTTCCCTTTACGCCTGACTCGGGTATCATGTTTCTTATCATAGCCTTTGGTGTCGTCATCATGGGAGGCTTGGGGAGCATACTAGGGACATTCGTTGGTGCCATTATCCTCGGATTGGCCCAGACCCTTGCCGCACAATACATAAGCGCCTCCATGCAGATGTTTTTTCTCTATATTATCGTGCTTGTGCTTTTGGCCCTGAGGCCGCGAGGTCTATTCGGTCGTTAGGAGGAGAGTAAGTGGCTGATCATGCGCTTAAATTAAAAAGATTACTACTATTTATTGCGGTTATTGTTGCGCTGTTAGTGCTTCCGGCCCTGGGATTGCCCCAGACCTGGATCCTTTATTTGTTCCTCTTTTTCATCTACCTTGCGCTAGCAAATATGTGGAACTTGCTCGGCGGATACTGTGGACTCTTATCCCTATGCCAACCAGCATTCATGGGATTAGGAGGCTATACGTTGGTCCTCTTCACGTGGACTGGTTTTCCTTTTTACATAGGAATATTCGGAGGAGCCTTGGTGGCCGTGCTCTTTTCCATACTCATATCTCCGGCCGTATTTAGGCTGCGCGGCATCTATTTCTCCATAGGGACTTTAGTTGTGCCGGAAGCTCTGAGGATCATATTTCTGAACTGGAGATTCGTCGGCGAGCAGATACATGGCAAAGGCGCTGGTTATATGATAAAAGGACTTGAGGGCCTTTCGATGACGCATATTTACTGGTTTGCCATCTTGATTGGACTTGCTTCGGTTTTTATTGTGAGAATCATACTGGCTTCGAAAATAGGGATGGGGCTCGCAGCCATTCGAGATAATGACGAGGCTGCGTCAACTTCCGGGATAAACATTTTCAATTTGAAACTTTTCGCCTTTGCCATCAGCGCCTGCATTGCCGCGATAGCGGGGGCCGTCTTTTTCATGTTCCAAGGATATATCTCGCCGTCGGTGAGCTTCTCCATGAAGTGGACCATTACAATGATCCTCGCCACGGTCATCGGAGGCATCGGTACGGAGGAGGGTCCAGTCATCGGGACAGCCCTCATTGTCTTTCTGCACTTCGTGCTTGCGCGATATGCCGGGATCAGCCTAGTGATCCAGGGGACTTTGCTGATCATTGTTATGCTCCTGGTCCCACAAGGCATTATGGGCTTCCTTCGCAAAACCCGACCTTATCAGTCTTTCCTTAGATTGACGACCGGATGAATTGCGAAGAACTTTCTTAGTCTTGAAGCAGAAATAAGCTGAACGAAATTATTGGCTCCGCCTGGAGGGGTCAGAGTCCCTTGACGTTTGGAATCCACAATTTAGAAGTGCGTGTTCCTTAAGAAGAAATCCCAATACGACCCCAGCGCTGGGGTCCGTAGGAGGAAAGAGATGACAAAACAAAATAAGAGAACGGAGACTCAAACGTCAACGGACGTGGCCGACCTTCGTTCGGCAATTGACCTGCTGTCTTCTGTACCAGGGCAACTGCTCAGAATCACGGAGCCAGTCGATCCGAAGGATGAACTGGCAGGAGTCTACAAGCCCATCGGGGCGGGAACCCCAGTGAAGCCTCCCACCCGTTTGGGTCCCGCAGCACTTTTTGAGCGGGTAAAGGGGTATAACATCCCGGTTATCACTGGCGTATTGGCAAGTCGAGAACGCGTGGCTCTCCTGCTGGGGAGCACTCCCGACCGTCTGGCCTATGCCCTTTTAAGGGCGCTTCAACATCCTGTAGCAGCCATCATCTCGTCTCAACGAAAAGCCCCTTGTCAAGAGGTCATGCACCGGACACCTCTGGACATTCGCACCCTTCTGCCGGCGCCCACCAATACAGCACTCGATGCTGGACCCTATTTCAGCATGGGCCTCATCCGCGCCGAAGATCCAGAAACAGGGGAGGCGGACGTCACGATTCACCGACTTTGTGTGCAAGGACCGGATACGATGACCGCCTGGTTTACTCCGGGGAGGCATATCGACTATTTCCGAATGAAGGCTGAAAAAAAAGGGCTACCGCTTCCAATTTCAATCAACATCGGACTGGACCCTGCCGTCTATCTTGCCGCCTGTTTTGAGCCTCCGGTCACACCCCTGGGATTTGACGAACTGGCCATTGCCGGGGGATTGAGGGGGCGTCCGGTTGAATTGGTGGATTGCGTTTCTGTAAAGGCCAAGGCCATTGGGCATGCCGAAATCGTGATCGAAGGTGAAATCTTGCCAGGACAACGCATGAAAGAGGATGGCCATTCCAACACCGGCTATGCCATGCCCGAGTTCACCGGTTATATGGGACGAGCCAAGCCTGAACTGCCCGTGATCAGAATTACGGCTGTCACCCATCGACATGATCCCATTATGCAGACTACCGTTGGCCCCGGCGAAGAACACACCAACTTGGCCGGCATTCCGGCGGAGGCGGGCATTCTGTCCTTGGTGGAACAAAGCATGCCGGGCCGGCTCCACAACGTGTACGCTCATCCTGCTGGAGGCGGAAAGCTTGTTGCGATTATGCAGTTTGAGAAGATATCGCCGTCGGACGAGGGCCGCCAACGGCAGGCAGCATTGACAGCCTTTGCTGCCTACCCAGAATTGAAACACGCCATCCTGGTAGACAAGGATGTTGATTTGTTTAACAGCGATGAGATTCTGTGGGCGATGACGACCCGCTACCAAGGGGATGTCAGCACCGTGTTTATTCCGAGCGTGCGGTGTCATCCTCTTGACCCTTCCCAGTCTCCAAGATTTAGCCCCTCCATTGCAGCCGAAGGCATTTCGTGTAAGACAATTTTCGATTGCACGGTGCCCTACGCTATGCGCGACGGATTTATGCGATCGCCGTTCGTGGAGGTTGATTTAGACCGCTTTATCAAGGGAGGCCTGTGACCTCTTGAAGGTTACCTTTCTGGCGGAGGGGTATGCTGGAAGGGTCTATCTGGCTTTTCACCGAAAGGGTAGGAGAAGAAGGAAAGGTGATCGTCAAGCCCTAAATCGTTCTGAGGAAGACGGGCGAAAATCCGCCCAATCTCCCCTTAGGAAGGAGAAGATTGGGCGGATTTTTTGGTCTTAGAATCCCATTACATCTTACGCGGGGGGGCGAAGACAACTGCAATCCTATAAGTCTCGCCGCCCAGCACTTTGAAGGAGTGTTTGGCACCCTTCGGAACCCATAGCGCACAACCGGGCTCCATCAGCATCTCTTCTCCCTCCACGTTAGCCATCGCCCTTCCTGAGATGCAATAGAAGGCATGGTCTTCGTTTGGATGGATGTCCTCATCGGCGGTTCCGCCTGGTCTGATTTCAGTGATGTGAAATTCGTACTGCGCACCTGGGCATGTTTTGGGACTGATGAGGGGAAATGAATTGGTCAGAGTATGCTTCCCGGGTTCCATAAACTTAGACTCACACACTTTAAATACTTTTCCTTTTGCCATAGCTTCCTTCCTCCTTTTTCTGCTGCGTCATCGCAGCGGTTTATTTTCGAATTATCTTACCACTTGAGAAAAGATTAAGCAACCAAACCTCGCCGTCCACAGGAATACAAACGTCGATCTTCAGAACATCAGGCTTATTCCCTTTCTCCCTCTTCCAATTTTTCTGGCTAGTTCCTTGCTCAGAGCCCGAAGTCTACAATCAATTGTCTGGGAGCCCTGTTTGAGAAACTCGTTTCTTGAGGCTGATCAAAAATGCCTAGATGCAAGGCTCCCGAAGTCCTGAGGAGTGAGGCGTACTTGAATGTACGCTGCAACGACGAGGGATGAGGGAAACGCCGCAGATGGGCGTTTTTCATCAGCCTCCCGGCGTCGTCACCCCTTCTTCTGGAGATGAATCGCTTCCTTCATCACATCGAGAGAGGCCTCGGCAACCGCCTCCATCAACGTGGGATGGGCTTGAACTGTCTTCCCCAGCTCCTCGACCGTTGTCTCCAAAGCCAGGGCCACAGAGAGCCCTCCGATCAAATCGGTGGCGTGATCCCCCAAGATATGCACCCCGACGACCTGGCCCAATTCCTGATCAGCGATCACCTTCACGAAGCCTTCAGAATCCCCGTTCGCCAGGGCCTTCCCGTTCGACTGAAATGGATATCGGCCGATCCTCACCCGGAAACCTTTCTCCTTCGCCTGTTTCTCAGTCAAGCCGATGGAAGCAACCTCGGGAAGCGTGAAGATACAGTTGGGGATCTTGGAGTAATCCACTTTGTTGAAACGGCCCAGGGCATTCTCAACCGCTGCAATTCCCTCTGCGGAGGCTTTATGGGCAAGCATCTGTTTTCCCGTCACATCGCCGATGGCGTAAATCCCAGGAACGGTCGTCTCCAACCTTTCATTCACCTTAATGAACTTTCCGTCCAGGGTCACATTCGTTTTCTCCAACTGGAGGCCTTCCGTATAAGGGGACCGTCCCACGGCCATCAGGGTTTTCTCCGCATGAAAAACCTCCTCTTTCCCCTCCCGAGTGATCACTTTGACCTCGGCGCGGCCATCTTTCACCCGGGCCTCTTTTACCTTGGTCTCCGTATGGATCTGGATGCCTCTCCTCTTGAGAAGCGTGGTAAGCCCTCGGATCACCTCTTCATCTTCGGTTGAAATGATCTGCGGAAGCATTTCGATCACCGTCACCTTCGAACCGAGTCCACTACAAAGGCATGCGAATTCCATCCCGATATACCCGCCGCCAATGATAATGAGATCCTGAGGGATCGAGGAAAGATTGAGCATCTCCGTGCTTGTCAGGATCACTTTACCGTCAACGGGGACACTCGGAATCTGAGCGGAAACTGAACCGGTTGCGAGGATGACTTTCTGACTCTCGAACTGCTCCTTTCTCTTCTCGACTTCCACTTCGATCGTCCTTCGATCCAGAAAACTGGCCTTTCCCCGAATGAAAGTGATTCCGTTGTCTTTCAGGAGGAATTCGACGCCCGCGATCATTCTTTTCACAACTTTGTTCTTCCGATCCTGCAATTGCTCCATGTCCACTCGGAGGCCGTCCGCCTTGATGACAGAGGAGAGCCTCACCCGTTCGAACGCCCTTGCGTCCGCCAGCAGGGTCTTTGTGGGAATACAGCCCCGGTTCGTGCACGTCCCTCCCAATTGATCCTTTTCAACCAGTAAGACCTCGGCCCCAAGTTGGGCTGCCCGGATGGCAGCCACATAGCCACCGGGCCCGCCGCCGATCACCGTGATATCAAATGTTCTTTTTTCCATTAAAAACACCCACAAATAAGATGGAAGAGGCGGTCGGGTAGAAAAGTCTTAGGCCGGCAACCTTGCAGGTGAGATTCAAACGCCCCATATCTCTGAGATGACCCATTTTCCGCAAGCTCCGGTTAACTATTCCTCAAAGGCCGCATACTAAGGCTTTGCCTGCCTGCCGGTAGGCAGGGAATCCGACTGTCTCTTCCATCAGCCCCGCGATTTCGACACCGCTCGATGAAAGAGGGCTATCCATCAAAATCTCAAAAAGGTGGAGTAAGGGTTTTCCAGCTTCTTCTTCAGGCTCTGGAGAAATTGAGCGGCCACCGCCCCGTCGATGATGCGATGGTCAACGGACAGCCCCTCCCTCATGATTCTCCGGATGACGATCTGCCCATTCCTGACGACGGGTTTCTCTTCCACGTTACCCACGGTGAGGATTCCGCTCTGTGGCGGGTTGAGGATGGCCGTAAAGAAGGTGATGTCAAACTGCGCAAGGCTCGAAATGGTAAAGGTTCCTCGCTCCATCTCATCGAGGGTGAGCTTCGCCTGGCGGGCCCGATCCACAAGATCGGCCCGGTAGCGCGCAATTTCCCCGAGGCCTAATTGGTCCGTCCTCGGGATGGCGGGAACGATCAGTCCATCCTCCATTGCCACGGCCAAACCAACATTGATTTCCGGAAAAATCCTGATCTCCTCTCCGGAGACTGTCGAATTGACAAGGGGGTATTCCCTCAGCGTAAGAGCCACCGCCTTGATCAGAAAGTCATTGACCGAAATGCGAATCCCTTCGGTCTCCTCAAATTCCGCCAGGATCTCTTCTCGCAGGGTAAGAAGTTTCTCCATGTCAACATCATTAAAGAAATAGATGTGAGGAGCCGTAAATTTCGATTGGACCATCCGCTTGGCAATCACCTTTCGAATGGAGTTCATCGGGATGACCTGGCCCAATTGGTACTTTGATACGGAGCTGGGCTTTGCCGAAATCCTTGCAGGTCTCGGCTCCCCGGGCTTCTTCCCCGCTTTCGCTCCCATGACGTCGACCTTCATGACACGACCCGAAATCCCGGTTCCCTGAACCGAAGCGAGAGCAATCCCTTCCCTCTCGGCCAGCTTTCTGGCGGTAGGGGTCGCTAGGACGCTCGGCCCCGGTTGGCCCCCTTTGGTCAAGAAGGACTCCACGTCCCTTAAAAGAATGGTCCCACCCGGACCCGACCCACGAATCGAAAGAAGATCGATCCCTCTCTCTTTCGCCAATTTGCGCGCCGCGGGCGGCGCCTTGATCTCAGTCGGTCCGGAGGTCACAAAGACAGAAGGCTCCTGAATCCGGGTAACCTCTGGTCCCTCCTTTTTTTCAGCCTTTGCCGTCCCCATCGTCAGATATTTCTCCGGAAGGTTCTCCTTCTCACCCGTGATCACCGCGACCGCGGTCAGAATAGGAACCTCAACGCCTTCGGGGATCAAAATCTTTTTCAGAACCCCGGAAGCAGGAGACTCTACTTCCGTTGTCACCTTATCCGCCTCGACTTCGTATAGGGAGTCTCCCTTTGCAACGGTTTCCCCCTCCTGTTTTATCCACTTCAGGATCTTTCCTTTTTCAACGGTCAAACCCAACGCTGGCAATACGACTTCAACGGCCATCATTCGCTCCTATGCTTATCAAACACGATCGAAGTATTCCCCTTCACTTCGCATCCGCTCGCAAAGGGGGAGAGGCAGTCAGGTTCCAAAGCTTTAGAACGCGGATTTCTTAGATTATAGGAAATTATCGCTTGTATGAAATCGAATGTCCTCATACACTTGGCACGCCAGGATTCGAGAGGTAAAGGTTTCCGCTCTAAATCTCTTTCACCCGACCGTCTTTTCCCCTTTTCGGGTAATTAGTCTTTTCATATTACGGGGGCGATTCTATGCGTATTCCAAAATCTTTTGCACCGCCTTTTTGATCGCATCTTCATTCGGAATGTAGACTTCCTTTTCAAGCACGGGGGAATAAGGGACGGGCACGTGAGGCGCCGTCACCTTTAAGATCGGGGCCTGAATATATTCTACCGCCTCTTCTGCGATGATAGAGGCCACCTCGCTTCCAAAGTTTCCGACGCGGTTTCCCTCATCGACGATGATCATCTTTCCCGTCTTCTTAAAGGATTGAATGATCGTCTCCTTGTCGAGGGGGCAGAGCGTCCTCGGGTCGACGACCTCGATCCCGATGCCTTGAGCCTCCATCTCTTTGGCCACGGCAAGCGCTTTGTGGACCATTCGCATGGTGGCTACCATGGTGATATCTTTCCCTTCATGATGGATCGCAGCCTTGCCAAAGGGAACCGTGTAGTACCCTTCTGGCACCTCGCCCTTCATGTTATACATCATCTTGTCTTCAATGAAGAGGACGGGGTTCTCGTCCTCGATGGCCGTAAAAAGAAGTCCTTTGACGTCGTGAGGTGTCCCGGCCGCCACTATCTTGAGCCCCGGGAAATGCATATAGGCTGCATGGGTGGCTTGGGCATGGTGGGCCGCTCCTCCCCGACCCGCTCCGCAGGTACAGCGAACCACCAGGGGAATCTTCACCTGACCGCCGAACATATAACGCATCTTGGCCGCCTGATTGACGAGCTGATCCAGGCAGACCGGCAGAAAATCGATATTCATGATCTCAACGACGGGCCGCATGCCCACAATGGCCGAGCCAATTCCGGCACCGATAATGGCCGATTCGGAAATGGGGCTATCCATCACCCGATCTTCGCCATATTTCTTCATCAGCCCCTGCGTGGCCTGGAAAAGACCGCCATAATAGCCGATATCTTCACCCAGCAGAAATATTTTCGGGTTCCTCTCCATGGCAATATCCAACGCTTCTACGACGGCCTCACGAAATGTCAATTCCCGCATCTTGACGGCACTCCTCTCTTTAGTTGCTCAGAGATAAACTTGTGCGCATAATCGCAATAAAATTTCATCGATCGAGCAGATTTAAACTCTAAACACTAAACTCTAAATCCTAAACAAATCCAAAATCTAAAAATCAAAAGCTTTCAAGGTATTTAGTTTTTTCTCTTTTGAAAATTTGAGTTTGTTTCGAGTTTAGGGTTTAACATCCAGCTATGCCGGTCATGCAAACAGGTCTTCTAACGCCTCCTCAGGTTTCGGAAAGGGTGATTCCATCGCGTAGACGAAGGCCTCTTCTACCCGGCGCTCCACATCTTCTTCGATCTCGTCAATCTCCTGCTTTTTCGCAACCTTCTCTTTGATCAACTTACTCTTAAGAGACTCGATCGGACATCGCTTTCTCCAATCCACCATCTCTTCCTTGGTCCGGTAACGAAGCCCCTGGTTGGGATCCCCCTCGTGATGGCCCCTGAATCGGTAGGTTTTACATTCGACGAGGGTAGGCCCTTTTCCCGATTTTGCCCGCTTCACCGCCTCTTTTACCGCGTCATAAACCGCCAAAACATCCATCCCGTCAACGATCACCCCGGGCATGTTGTACCCGGCCGCCCGGACCGCAATATCTTTAACGGCCTGGTGACGATGCTGGGCCACGGAGATTCCGTAAAGGTTGTTCTCGCAAACAAAGACGACCGGTACTTTGTGAAGGGATGCAAAGTTCATCGCCTCGTGGGTCGCCCCCTCGTTAGAGGCCCCGTCACCGAAAAAACAGATGACCACTCGATCCAGGTTCTGTTTCTTGATCCCAAGAGCTGCACCGACGGCAATCGGACCCCCGCTTCCCACGATTCCCATCGCGCCTAAGATCCCTTTATCAAAGGCGGCAATGTGCATTGATCCCCCTTTTCCTTTGCAGTAGCCCGTCTCTTTGCCGAAAAGCTCGGCCATCATCGGCTTCAGCTCGCCTCCCTTGGCGATGCAATGGCCGTGTCCCCGGTGGGTGCTGGTGATATAGTCTTGATCCGTCAGATTCATGCAGGCACCGACCGCCACGGCTTCCTCGCCAATATAGAGATGGGCCAGGCCCGGCACGGCACCCCGGGCGTACTGGTCAACCACTTTCTCCTCAAAATACCGGATCTCCAGCATCTTCCTCAGCATTTCCAGAAAAATATTCTTGGGTACTTTCATCCAAAGTCTCCTTCTGGTGCTTCATTCCCGTGACAGCATCCCCCTCAGGGCCAAAGGAGGAGGCATAGGAGAACCCCCTCCCTTTCGAACCTCGAATGCCCCTGATGGATCTTTTACCCTCACCCACTCCCATCGGAGCGAGGGGGGCGCCAGGAAATACCGCTAATTTTATAAACATCTTCTTAACTGGACTTATAGGGTTCCTTGATTCCAGCCAGTTCTTCCATGAGTAAAATCAGCGCCGAGAAATCAAGGTCCCCGCGGCCTGTCCCTTTCATCATCCCATAGAACTGTCTCACGAGACCGATCGTCGGCATGGCCACGCCCATCTCAGATCCGGCCTTGAGGGCCAGGTCGAAGTCCTTTGCCATCAGAGAGGCGGTAAAAGCCGGCTTAAAAATTCGATCTTTGATCGGACCCGCTTTGTAGTTCACCAGAGGAGACCCCACCACGCTGGCGCTGATGATATCGAGCATCTGTTTCCATTCGAGGCCAGCCTTTTTTCCGAACGTTAAAGCCTCAGCCAGCATCTGAGTGGTCGTCCCCACCATCATATTGAGGACAAGCTTGAGATAACGGGCTTCATCTCCCGTGCCCACATGAAAAATCTTCTGTCCCATGAGCGCAAAGACCGGCTGGCTCCTGTCGAAAGCAGCCTTGTCTCCGGAAGCCAGGATCGTCAACGTCCCTTGGCCCGCCAGAACTGTGGATCCGGAGACGGGTGCTCGGAGCATCTTAGCGCCCTTGGCTTCTACGGCCTTGGCCACTCGCATGGAAGATTCCGGATCTACGGTCGACATATCGATAAAGATACTGCCGGACTTCACTCCTGCCGCGACCCCAGACTCCCCGAAGGTGATGGCCTCAAGCGCGGGCCCGTCGGCAATCATCGAGATAAAGATGTCCGATTGGGCTGCCACCTCTTTTGGAGAAACGGCGGCCTTTGCACCCTTCTTGACCAGATCGGCTGTTTTGCCAGCGGTTCTGTTCCAGACGGTGAGAGGAAAACCACCGCCGAGAATCCGACCTGCCATGGGTTGCCCCATCGTCCCTAATCCAATAAATCCTACCTTCTCGCCCATAATTCTTCTGCCTCCTTTCCGGTATGTTTGCCTTAACGCTGTAAAGATCCGCCGCAAAAGACTCGGCGGGGACACTGGAAAAGCCTTGTAGCGGAACCTTATGAATGAGAGACACCACCTTTCGTAAACTTTGCTGGACGTCGCCCCTTGGCGAGGTCCTCTATAACCCATTCCCTATCAACAAAACCCGCATTACAAGGCCTGGGAAGTGTTCCCGGCGGGTCTGTTTTCTGCAATTTGTCTGGTTTACCGATCCTCAATAGGCCATCGTTCCCGGAAGGCCGCAGGAGATAAGCTCTTCGATGGGATACTTAAAAATTCGTTCCCCTCCGTCCTTGGTAACCACAACCTCCTCTTCAATCCTGGCTGCTCCCTTCCCATCTGCGGAGGGACAGTAGGTTTCCAGGGCAAAGGCCATCCCTTCACGAATCGGATAGGGGTTGTTTAATGACATCAACCTTGATATGACAGGTTTCTCCCAGATGCTCAACCCTACCCCGTGGCCGAATTGAAGCAGAAAGGCTTCCTCCTCCGTTTTCAAACCGAAGGCCTCGGGACCGGGCCAAGCCTTGGCCACATCCGCAGTCGTCGCTCCGGGTTTGACCGCATCGATTGAATCTTTCAGCCACTTCCACGCCTTCTCATAAGCCTTCACTTGCTCAGAAGTGGGTTTTCCGCACACGAAAGTTCGGTAGTAACAGGTCCGGTATCCCATGTAAGAATGCATGACATCCAAGAAGACCATGTCCCCCGGACGAATGATCCGGTCGGAAAATGTATGAGGATGAGGTTTACCCCGTTCTCCTGCCACGCTGTTGACGCACTCGACAAGCTCAGAGCCAAGGCTATAGAGGACCTGATTCGCAACCGCCACCAGATCGTTCTCCCTGGCTCCCGGACGGATGGCCCGGGCAATGGACTCGTAAGCGGCATCGACCATGGCGGCAGAGACTTTGAGCAATTCAATCTCGTCCTTTGTCTTGATCATTCGAGCTTCCAGCATGACCTGCTGCCCGTCCACCACCTCCAGCCCCTTTTTCTCCAAGGCTCGGACCAGAGGAATGTCCGCAATATCCACCCCCACGGGTTTCTTCTCCACACCGTGGTCTTTGAGCCGTTTGAAGATGTCTTCGGCGACCTTTTCGACGCTTCCGGTTTCAGGAGGAATCGCGCCTCGCATGGACCCCACGGCAGGAAAGACTCGGTCTGCGATCCACGGGCATGAAATCTTTTTGGCCGGAGTGGCCGGGTCGAAGAGCAGGGGTTCTCCCTCTCTGGGAAGGATGCAGTAACGATTCATCTTGTTCCGGCACCACTCTCCGATATGGGTGCCGGTGATATAACGGATATTATCAAAATCATAGCAGACCAGAGATCCCAAGGTACTGGCCTTCAGCGCCGTCTTTGCCTTTGC
>Ga0335084_10002023_pt1 | contig 19299 bp, 18 predicted proteins | sample Lox_Sample_44_FD_206721 | JGI IMG/M metagenome (GOLD analysis project Ga0335084, IMG submission 206721) | Soil microbial communities from Loxahatchee National Wildlife Refuge, Florida, United States - Lox_Sample_4.4 | ecosystem: Environmental > Terrestrial > Soil > Wetlands | place: USA...
AGGCGCACGGGGTGGATCGAGTCCGTGGTCGGGAAGATCGAAAGACCGATCTCCATCTACAGCACGTCCTGGAAGGCGCGGATCGACTCTTTCAGGGAGCTGGTAGTGGCGAACACCGACGTCGGCTCGTAGCCGCAGTGCGCCATGCAGTTGGCGCAGCGCGGGTCCTTGCCGCGGCCGTACTTCTCCCACTCCACCGTCTCGATCAGCTCCTGGTACGACTTCGCGTAGCCGTCCGACATCAGGTAACAGGGCTTCTGCCAGCCGAAGATCGAGTAGCTCGGGATCGCCCAGGCGGTGCAGTCGTACTCGACCTTGCCCTCGAGGAAGTCGAGGAACAGCGGCGTGTGATTCAGCCGCCAGCGCTCGCGGTTGCCGTCGGCGAAGGCCATGCTGAACATCTTGCGCGTCTGCTCGACCGGCAGGAAGTGCTCCTGGTCGGGCGCCTTCCCGTAGGCGAAGCCCGGCGAGATCATCATGGCGTCGACCTCGAGGTCGTCGTTCAGGAAGTCGAGCACCTCGCGCACCGTCTTGGGGTCGTCGTGACTGAAGAACGTGGTGTTGGTGGTGACCCGGAAGCCGCGCGCCTTGGCCTCCTTGATCGCGAGCACGCACTCGTCGAACACGCCGGGCTCGCACACCGACGCGTCGTGCCGGTCGCGCAGACCGTCCATGTGCACCACCCACGAGAAGTAAGTCGACGCCTTGAACTTGTCGAACTTGCGGCGCATGAGCAGGCCGTTCGTGCACAGATACACGAACTTCTTGCGCGCGATCAGCGCCGCGGCGATCTCGTGGATCTCCGGATGGATCAGCGGCTCGCCGCCGGCGATCGACACCATGGGCGCGCCGCACTCCTCGACGCCGCGCAGCGCGTCTTCGACCGACATGCGCTTCTTCAGGATGTCTTTCGGGTACTGGATCTTGCCGCAGCCGGCGCACGCCAGGTTGCAGGCGAACAGCGGCTCGAGCTCGACGATCAGCGGGAACTTCTTCCGGCCGAAGAGCTTCTGCTTCATCAGGTACGAGCCGATGCGCAGGGTCTGGCGAAGGGGGACGGGCATTAGCGGTGTGCCTCCAGCGGGTGATGGGTGTGAGTCGCCCAGTCGGCGAGCGCGGGCGCGGCGGCCGCGAGCCGCCGCAGGGCGCGGATGCCGTTGGGAACGATGCGCGGCGAGAACAGCGAGTGACCCGGGCCGTCCGAGACCACGCGCAGCACGGCGAAGGGCGCGGACGCGGCCAGCCGCGCCAGCCAGGCCGACTCCATGTCGACGGCCATGGCGCCTTGCGCGGCCAGCTCGGCCTGCTCGCGGCGGGGTGCGAGGTGGTCGGTCGAGTGAATCGGCCCGATGTGCACGGCGAAGCCGCGCGCCTCGAGCGCGCGCGCCAGCGCCTTGGCCGACTCGAGCACGAGCGGCGCGCCCGCGCCGCGCAGCTCCGACGCCACCACCAGGTCGCCGGGCACGAGCCGGGGGTCGAGCGCGCCGCACACGCCGGCCACGGCGAACGCGCCTCGGTGACTCCCTATGAGCCATGCCGCGGCGCGCTCCGAGCGCGCGCGGCCCATGCCCGTGCGCAGCACCGCCGAAGCGGGCAGCCCGCGCCGCAGCGCGAACGCCTCGATCCGGAGCGGCGCGAGCACGAGCAGGTCGCGACTCACTGCGCGCCTCGCACGTAGCGCCCCAGCGCCATCAACGGGAACACGACCCGGTACATGTGGTAGCGGATGTAGAAGTCGCCGGGGAAGCCGGTGCCCGTGAACTCGGGCTCGTTCCAGTCGCCGTCCGCGCGCTGCGTGGTCACGAGGAAGCGCACGCCGCGTTCCACCGCCGGCCCGCGCTCGCCTGCGGCGAGCAAGGCGAGCAGCGCCCACGCGGTCTGCGACGCGGTCGAGGTGCCCTTGCCCGCCCAGGCGCGGTCCACGTACGAGCGCAGGTCCTCGCCCCAGCCGCCGTCGGGATTCTGGTGCTGCTCGAGCCAGACCACCGCGCGCCGCACCGACGCGTCGCTCGCGGGCACGCCCGCGGCCACCAGCGCCGGCACCGCGGCACCCGTGCCGTACACGTAGTTCGCGCCCCAGCGGCCGAACCACGAGCCGTCGGGCTCCTGGGCGCGCAACAGCCAGTCACGCCCGCGGCGCGCGGCCTCGAAGTCGGCCATGCCCTCGACGGCCAGCATCTCGAGCACGTGCGCGGTCACGTCGGCGCTCGGCGGGTCCGTGACTTCGCCGAAGTCGCAGAACGGGAGCTCCGCGCACAGCGCGCTCGTGTTGTCGACGTCGAAGGCGGCCCAGGCGTCGTTCTTCGACTGCATGCCCAGCGTCCAGGTCACACCGCGCTTGATCGCGGCGTTCACGTCGGAGCGGCCCTGACCCGCGGCGCCGCGCAGCGCGAGCACGACTTCGGCCGTGTCGTCGATGTCGGGGTAGTTGTCGTTGGCGAACTCGAAGGCCCAGCCGCCGGGCTCGAGCTTCGGCCGGCGCACGGCCCAGTCACCCGGCACGCGGATCTCTTCCTGCAAGAGCCAGTCGACCGCGCGCACCAGGTTGGGCTGGTCCTGGGCCACGCCCGCGTCGTTCAGGCCCACGACCGCGAGCGCGGTGTCCCACACCGGTGACTGACAGGCCTCGAGCCGGCGGCGTCCGTTGGGGTCGAGCGTGAAGCCGGCCAGACCCTGCAGCGCGCGCGCGAGCGCCGGGTGATCGAGCGGGTAGCCGAGCAGATGCAGCGCCAGGATGGAGTACACCCAGGGCGGCTGGATCCCGCCCCAGCCGCCGTCGGCCTCCTGGCGGCGCAGGATCCACTCCGCGCCCACGCGCAGCGCGATCTTGCGCAGCGGCCGGAACGGATGGCGCTCGTAGAAATGCAGCACGCGGTCCAGCAGCTGGAAGCGGCCGGCCCAGGTGCGCAGTGACTCGCGCTCGACGGGCTTGGGGCCCACGCGCAGCTCGTCGATCGAGAACGCCAGCCGGCGCGTCGGGCGATGCGCGGCCACGATCGTGAGCGGCACGATGGTCTGCCGCGCCCAGCAGCTGAAGTCGTACACGTTGAGCGGAAACCACGGCGGCAGCAGCGCGACTTCGGGCGGCAGCGCCGGCAAGTCGTCCCACGACCACAGCCCGAACAGCGCCATCCAGAAGCGCGTGAACACGCGCGTGCCTTCGAGCCCGCCCATGGAGCGGATCAGCTCCGCCGCGCGCCGCATGTGACTCGCCTCGAGCGGGTCACCCGCCAGCCGCAGCGCCACATAGGCCTCGACCGTGGTCGAGAGCTCGGCGGGGCCGCCCTTGAACGTGGCCCACGAGCCGTCGGCGCGCTGCTGGGAGCGGATCCACAGGGCGGCGTGCTTGGTCTCGTCCTCGCTGCGGATGCCGAGGAACTCGCGCAGCAGCAAGTCCTCGGCGTCCATGGTCACGTTGGTCTCGAGCTCGCCCTTCCAGTAGCCCGCGGGGTCCTGGGTGGCGAACAGGTGCCCGCAGGCGCGCTCGAGCGCGCGGCGCGCGTCGGCGATCGGGTCGGGCTTGCGAAGCGGGTCACTCATGCCGGGACCTCCAGAGGCAATCCGCGCGTGAGCCCGGCGCCGAGCAGCGCCGCGCGCGCGGCCTTCATGCCGCTGCGCACCGCGCCCTCCATCGTGGCGGGCCAGCCGGTGTCGGTCCACGCGCCGGCGAGGTACAGGCCGGGCAGGCGCGTCTCGGTGCGCGCGCGCAGCGAGTGACTGCCCGGCGCGCCGCGGAAGGTCGCGGTCGGCTCCGAGGTGGTGAAGAAGCGCTCGAGCACGGCGTCGCGCGCCGCAGGCAGGAGCGCCCGGAAGGCCGGCTCGAAGGTGCGGCGCAGCGACTCCGCCGAGACGCCGAGCCAGCGGTCGGCGGCGGAGAGCGACACCGCGAGATACTGCCCGCGCTCGAGCCCCGCGGCCTCGCTGCGGTCGAACAGCCACTCGAGCGGTGAGCCCACCGCCGCGGCGAAGGCGTGCGGCAGGACCTTGCGGTCCCAGACCGCGTGCAGGTTCAGGATCGGCGAGGCGCCGAGCTTGCCCAGTGCCGCGGGGTCCACGCCGGCGGCCGCGGGCAGGAGCTTCGCGGCGTCTTCGTGCGGCGCGGCCAGCACCACCGCGTCGAACTCGAGCCTCTCGCCGGCGACCACGACCGAGCGGCCGTCGACCTTTTGCACGCGCGCGCGCCGATGGATCGCGGCGCCGAGCTTCTCGAGCGCGCGCTGCGCGGGCTCGCCGTGCACGGCCTCGAGCGGCACCGCCGCGTAGCCCACGTCGGCGGCCTCGGGCCGGTCGAGCAGGCCCGTCTGGAACACCTTCGCGGCCAGCGCGAGCGAAGCCTCGGCCGCGGGCAGGTTCACGGTCGGGCGGGTCACGAGGTCCCAGAACGACTCGATCGCGCGCGGCGACTGACCCCGCGCGCGCAGCCAGTCCGCGAAGGTGCTGCGGTCGAGCGCCGGATCGTCGAGCTCGAGTGACTTCAGCGCCAGCGCAGCCGGCACGAGCCGCAGCCGCTCGCCGAGCGACAGCGGCGAGTAGCCGGCCAGGCTCGGCGCCAGGTGCAGCGGCGCCGGCAGGCCGATGCGCCGCAGCCAGGTGGTCTTCGCGCCCGGCGCCAGCACCGGGATCGCCAGCCGGGGCTGGATCACCGTGCGGCCGAGCGCGTCCACGCGCTCGAGGAACGCGAGATACTCGCTGCAGCAGCGCAGGAACACGTGCTGCCCGTTGTCGACGCGCAGCCCCTGGAGCTCGGTCGAGAAGGTCGCGCCGCCCAGGCGCGGCCGCGCCTCGAACAAAGTGACCTGCGCGCCCGCGTCGCCGCAGGCGATGCCCGCCGCAAGGCCCGCGAGCCCGCCGCCCACCACCGCGATCCGCGGAGTCACAGCCAGGCCCCGAGCAGCCGGCGCGCCAGGTCGCGCTTGCGCGGCCGGGTCGCCTCGGCCAGCACGTCGAAGTCCGCGCGCTCGATCGCGTCGAGCGCCGCGCGCCCGCCCGCGATGAAGCCCGCCACGGCGAGCCGTCCGCGGCCGGACAGGGTCTTCACCAAGGCCGCGCCCGAGTCGAGCAGGCCGCGCGCGCGCGCCACCTCGAAGCGCAGCACCTCGCGCAGCGCCGGCGAGGCCTGGAGCCGGGTGAGATCGGCTTCCGACGCGCCGAAGCGCGCCAGGTCCTCGGCCGGGAGATATACGCGGCCCGCGGCGAAGTCCTCGGCCACGTCCTGGCAGTGCTCGGCGAGCTGGAGCGCGGTGCACACCCGGTCCGAGAGCGCGAAGCGCTCGGGCGTCGCCGCGCCGAACACGTGCAGCACCAGCCGTCCGACCGGGTTCGCGGAGTACTCGCAGTACTCGGCCAGCGCGCGCCAGCTGGCGTAGCGCGCGATGCGCTGGTCGCGGCGGTTGGCCTCGATCAGCGCGGCGAACGGCTCGCGCGGCAGCTTCAGGGACTCCAGGCTCGGCGTGAGCCGCTGCAAGAGCGGGTGCTGCGCCTGCCCGCGGTAGGCGCGGTCGAGGTCGGCCTCCAGGAAGTCGAGCTGCGCCAGCCGGTCGCCGGGCGCGGAGTCACCCAGCTCGTCGGCCAGCCGCGCGAAGCCGTAGATCGCCATCAGGTGGGCGCGCTGCGCGCGCGACAGCACGAACAGCGCGACGGGGAAGTTCTCCGTCTGCGCGCGGGCGACGAGCTCCGCCGCGGCGGGGGCGAGCGGCGCGGCGCTCATGCGCGCGCGGTCCGTTCGGCCCTGGGCGCGCTCGCGAACAGCATGCGCTCCGCCAGCACGCGCAGTGATTCGCGCCGCGCCTTGTCCTGCGCCGGGCCCGGGTCGATCACGCCGAACAAGAGATTCCCGGCCAGGAGCGACGAGAGCGTGGTCGTGAGCAGCTCCGCCTCGGACGGGTCGCCGCACAGCTCGGCGATCGCCTGGCGCAGGTCGGTCGTGAACATGGCGTGCAGCGCCAGGAGCTCGCCGCGCAGTGACTCGCGCATGGTCGGCGACTCGAGCACCCAGCGCACCAGCGCCTGGATCGTCTCGCGGTTGGTGGTCACGAACGACTCGTACAGGTCGAACAGCGTCAGCACGCGCTCGCGCGGGCCCAGTGACTCGAGGCTGCGCTCGACCTCGCGCCAGAACGGGATGAAGAAGCGCTTGCAGGCCTCGCGGAACAGCCCTTCCTTGGAGCCGAAGTGCCAGAACACCGCGCCGCGGCTGATCTGCGCCTTCTGCGCGATGGCCGAGATGCTCGTGCCCTCGTAGCCGCGCGTCGCGAACAGCTCCATCGAGGCGTGGATGATCCGCGCCTGGGTCTCGTCCTTCCGCGCCGCGCGAATGCCCGGCGCCTCGGTGTCGTGGCCGGCTTGCGTCACGATGCTTCTTCGCTGCGCGCCGGGGCCCGTGAGACTTCGATCCAGCGCGCGAGGTTCGGTCCGATCACGCGCGGCACGCGGCGCAGCGCACGCGCATCGCGCGCGCCCGTCAGCAATGCCACCACGCGAAGCCCCTCGATCAAGCGCTCTCCTGCCAAGAGGACGCCGTCCTGCTCGCCTTCCGTGAACGCGCGGAAGAAGGGCAGCGCGAGCGAGACCGCATCCGCTCCCAGCGCGAGCGCCGCGGCCGCGTCGAGCGCCCCGCGGATCCCGCCCGACGCGATCACCCGCAAGCCGGCGCGCGCAGCGTACACCACCGACGCTGCGGTCGGGATCCCCCAGTCGCGCAGCTCGCGGCCCAGCGCCTGCTGCCGTTCGGAGCCGCGAAGCGACTCCACGGCGGTCCAGCTCGTGCCGCCGGCGCCCGCCACGTCGACCCAGCGCACGCCCGCGTCGCAGAGCCGCGCGAGCGTTCCGGGCGAGAGGCCGCAGCCGGTCTCCTTGGCGATGACCGGGACGGGAAGCTCGCGCGCCAGCTCGCCCAGCGCGGCGAGACAGCCGCGAAAGTCGCGGTCGCCTTCGTCCTGCACGAGCTCCTGGGCCACGTTCAGGTGCACGCACAGCGCGTCGGCGCCGATCGCGCGCACCAGGCCCATCACGGCCGCGGTGCCCGACTCGCGCGCCTGGACGGCGCCCAGGTTCGCGAGCAACAAGATGTCCGGCGCCACCTCGCGCACGCGGTAGGTGTCGGCCTGGTCGGGGTGGAGCAGCATCGCTCGCTGCGAGCCCACGCCCATGGCCACGCCGAGCTTCTGGGCCGCGCCGGCCAGCGCGCGGTTCAACGTGCCGGCCTCGTCGGTGCCGCCGGTCATGCCGGAGATCACGATCGGCGCGCGCAGCGTCTTGCCGAGCAGGGTCGTCTCGAGTGACACGTCGGCGAGTGACAGGTCGGGCAGCGCCTCGTGCAGCAGGCGCACCTCGTCGAGCAAGGTGGCGCCGTGATGCTCGACGTCTTCGGTCGCGCACAGGGTCAGGTGCGAGCGCTTGCGTTCGGAGATCTGGCTCACGCGCGCGCTCCGCGCAGCCAGACACTCGCCGCGATCGCCAGCCGGTGCGGGTTGGACAGCCGCACCTGACTCGCGCGCTGCGGGAAGCGCTGCGCCTGCAGGCGGTCGAGCATGGTGCGGTAGATGGCGCCCATGGCGTCGGCGGGCCGCAGGCGCGCGCGGTCCTCGTCGGGCCGCAGCGACGCGGCGCGCTCGTAGAAGATGCGCGCGCGCTCGGCGTAGCAGGCGAGCAGGAGCCGCAGCTCGTCGGGCGCCGGGTCGGCGGTCAGCGCCTCTTCGCACACGCCGAAGCGCTTCAGGTCCTCGCGCGCGAGATACACGCGGCCCGAGGCCGCGTCCTCGCCCACGTCGCGCAGCACGTTGGTGAGCTGCACCGCCACGCCCATGGCTTCGGCGTAGTCGAGCGTGCGCGGGTTCTGGTAGCCCAGCACGCGCACGATCAGAAGACCCACCGTCGACGCCACGCGGTAGCAGTAGCTGTACAGGTCGTCGAAGGTCTCGATCGGCAGCCGCCGCAGGTCCGACTCGACGCCCAGCAAGAGGTCCTCGAAGGTGCGGCGCGGCAGGTCGAAGCGCTTCACGGCGTCGCCGAGCGCCAGGCCGACCGGGTGCACGGCCTTGTCCTCGTACGCGGCGGCGAGCTCCTCGCGCCAGCGCTCGAGCAACAGGCCCCGATTCCCGCGGATCGCCGGGTCGTCGGCGATGTCGTCGGCCAGCCGGCAGAAGGCGTAGATCGCGTGGAGCGCCCGGCGCTTGGCCCTGGGGAACATCCAGAAGGCGGCCGCGAAGCTCGAGTGACTCGCGCGGGTCACTCCGCGGCAGTGCGCGTAGGCCGAGAGCACGTCTTCGCTGGGCGGTCGCTCAAGCGACACGCGGGCTCTCCTCGCGCTCGCGCGGGCGCGCGTGCGCCGCCGGCCGCAGCCAGGCCAGGGTGTCGGCGGCCACGGACTCCGGGTCGATCGCGGTCGCGCGGTACTGCGCGTTCACGTCGCCGTGGTCGGTGAAGCGGTCGGGCAGACCGTGGATGCGCACGGGCGTGCGCGGCAGCTCGCGCGCGACCAGCTCGAGCACCGCGCTGCCGAAGCCGCCGAGACCCGCGTGGTCTTCGATCGTGACCAGGTGACCCGTGGCGCGCGCGGTGGCGAGGATCAGCTCGGCGTCGAGCGGCTTCACGTAGCGCGCGTCGAGCACCGAGGCGCGCACGCCGCGCTCCGCCAGGAGCTCCGCGATCTTCATGGCGACCGGCACCGTGCGCCCGATGCCCAGGAGCGCCACGTCGCTGCCGCGGCGCAGGAGCTCGCCCCGGCCGATGGGCAGCGCCTTGGGCTCCGACAGGAGAGTCACGCCCGTGGCTGCGCCGCGCGGGAAGCGCAGCGCGAACGGCCGGCCCGAGTCGACCGCCGCAGCGAGCAGGCCCTCGAGGTCGTTCTCGTCGCGCGGCGCCGCGACCACCAGGTGCGGGATGATCCGCAGGTAGGCGAAGTCGAGCACGCCGTGGTGCGTGGGACCGTCGGCGCCGACCAGGCCGCCGCGGTCGAGCACGAAGGTCACGGGCAGCTTCTGCAGCGCCACGTCGTGCACGACCTGGTCGAAGGCGCGCTGCAGGAAGGTCGAGTAGATCGCGCACACCGGCCGCAGCCCGTCGGCGGCCAGCCCGGCCGCGAAGGTCACGGCGTGCTGCTCGGCGATGCCTACGTCGTACACGCGGTCCGGGAAGCGCTTCGCGAAGCGGTCGAGGCCGGTGCCGTCGGGCATGGCCGCGGTGATCGCGACCACGCGCGGGTCGCGCTCGGCCACGCGGATCAGCGCGTCGGCGAAGGCATGGGTCCAGCTCGGCGCGCCGCCGTTGCCGCTGGCCTTCACGCTGCCCGTCGCGCGCTCGAAGGGCGTGGTCGCGTGCCACTTGTAGGGATCGGCCTCGGCCGGCGCGAAGCCGCGGCCCTTCTGCGTGCGCACGTGCAGCACCGCGGCGCCCGGCGCCGCGAGCAGTGACTCGACCGCCGGCAGGAGCGCGTCGAGGTCGTGTCCGTCGACGGGGCCGAGATACGCAAGGCCCAGCGACTCGAAATAGTGGCGCGCGCGCCGGGTCTTCGACAGGCCGCCCACGTTGGGCGCGATCGACATGCCGTTGTCGTTGAACACGACCCGGAGCGGGCTCCCCAGGTGACCGGCGTGGTTCAGCGCTTCGTACGACATGCCCGAGGTCGCGGCGCCGTCGCCGATGATGGCGACCACGCGCGCGCCGCTGCCGGTGCGCCGTGCTGCTTCGACCATGCCGAGCGCGGCCGAGACCGAAGTCCCCGCGTGGCCGGCGCCGAACGCGTCGTACGCGCTCTCCTCGCGGCGCAGGAAGCCGCTCGGCCCGTCGGCCTTCTTGATCTTCATGAGGCCGCCGAGCCGTCCCGTGAGCGCCTTGTGCCCGTAAGCCTGGTGGCCCACGTCCCAGACCAGCCGATCGCGGGGGGTGTCGAGCAAGTAGTGGAGGGCGACCGTGAGCTCGACCGTGCCCAGGCTGCCGGCGAAATGACCGCCGACCTCGGACCCGACCCGGATCAGCTCGGAACGAAGTTCATCAGCAACTTCGCTGAGTTGCGCTCTAGCCAGGCGCCGGAGCGCCAACGGAGACGTGATTCCAGCCAGAAGACCCATCAGTTCGAAGCGGGGCGCGAAGGCGCGCCCGGCTCACCCTCCCCGGCGGTGTTGGACGCAGGGTTCCACTCGATATCCACAGGGGCAAGGACGACTGCCGACCGAAATGTGCAGATCGGTCAGCGAAAATAACCCTGTCGTTTCGAAGGGATGCACCTACAGTCGCAAACGCTGGCCCCCTCCCTGCAACACGAACGGCGGATATGATTGACCGCAAAGGAGAACCCGCGATGTCCCCCCGAAAGCTCCTGTCCGTGATCCTGCTCGCCGCGCTCCCGCTGGCGGGGTGCAAAGTCATCTCGGCGATCATTGAAATCCCGTCGGACCTCTCGGCCGGCTCGTCGCGCTCGATCGCCGGCTCGTTCGACGCGATCTCGACCTCGTCGGGCAGCGGCGGCAAGGAGACCACGCCGAACCAGACCAGCTACCGGCTCGACCTGCGCCAGTACACCGCGGCCTTCGCCCGCCAGCCGGACGGCTCGCGCGACGAGTTCGTGCGCGGGATCTCGCGCATCGCCGAGGACCACGCGATCACCCACTGGGAGTCCGAGGCGCTGACGCCGCGCGCGATCGGCGAGGGCCTGCACGACGCGAAGCTCTCGCCTGGTGAGATGGACGCCTTCGTCGACGGCATCGGGCGCGATCGCCCCGAAGCGCAGCTCGCGCTCGACGGTTACCTGCACCCCGGCAGCTGATGCGACTGCGCGCGCTCAAACTCGGGGCGTGGCTCCTGGCCGTGCTCCTCGCGGGCGACGCGCGGAGCGCGGGCTTGGGCTTCGTGTACGTGTCTGCGAACGTCGGCCTGGCGAGCGGCGGCCACGGGGCGCTGGTCGCCGGCGACACCGTCTATCACCTGCAGAACTCGCCCGAGGGGCTGCTCCTCTTGGTGCGCGAAGGCTGGTCCTCGTTCCACACCGTGTATGCCGAGCTCGAGAACCGGCCACTGGTGGTCGCGCGCCTGGACGCTGCGCCCGAAGTGACCGGCCAGGTCGAGGCGGCGTTCGCGCGGCTCTACGTGGCGCAGGAGATCGCGCTCGCCCGCCGGGACTCCCTGCGCGAAGACGTGGCCTGGCTCGAGGCCGCGGCCTCGGGCCGCCCCGCGCCCCCGCTGCGCGGTCTCGGGCTCGTCGACCCGCAGTCGCCGGGTGATCCCGACGCGCTCCGGCTGCGCGCACAGGCCGGCGACGACGCGGTCGCCGCGCTGCGCGCCGATGCCGAGCGCGAGGTCGAGTCCCTGTCGGCCGTGCCGGAGCCCGGCCGGCTCGAGACGCTGCGCGAGGCGCTCACGCTGCGCGAGGCGGCGCGGGCGCTCGACGCAGGCGATGCGCTCGACCCCGCGGCGCTGGCCGCGCTGCCCGCCGAGGTCGACTCACCGCTCTCGGCCGACGAGCGCGCGGGTCTCGAGGCGCTCGCGCAGCGCATGGCGGAGACGGTGCGCGAGCTCGTGGCCTCGAAGCGCCACGACCGCGGCTATGCGCTGCTGCTCGCGCAGGCGCGCGCGCTCGCCGCGCGCCGCAGCCTGGCCATCGGGCGACTGGCCGTGCTGGACGCATTCTCGGGCACGCCCGACGTGTCACTCGCCACGGACGCGAGTGACTCGGTGCGCGCCAAGTGGCGCGAGCAGGCCGCCGGGCTCTTGCGCCGCGCGCGCCAGGAGGTGCTGGCGAAGGGCGTGGTCGACGAGGCGGACTGGAACCTCGTGGAGGAGGTCGCGGCGATCAACGCGCGCGATGGCCGCGCCGACGCCGCGGGTCAGCTCTCGGAGTTCGGCCGGCGCAAGCTCCCCGCGCGCGCCCGGGCCGTGCCGACGCCCCCCCTCGTGGGCGACGTGGGCGCGGCGCTCGCTGCCGCGCGCGCGCGACTGACTGCCGCCGAGGCCGAGCTCGAGCGCCGCTGGGCGTACGACCTGGTGCACCACAACTGCATGACCGAGCTCGGCCGCACCACCGACACGGCCTTCTCCACCCCCGAGGAGGAGGTGCGCGCGCTGGGCGGAGTCACCCAGCCCGAGGGCCGCGCGCTCGGCTTCGTGCCGTTCGTGTTCTTCGACCGCGTGCGCGAGAGCCTGCGCGTGCGCGAGCTGGCTTACTTCCCGTCGCACCGCGAGCGCGAGCTCGAGCGCGTGCTCGAGGCGTCGCCCGGCCTGGCCACGCGCGCGCGTGAGTCGCTGGCGTACACCTCGTCGATCTACACGCCGCTGCCGCGCGACAGCGCGTTCCTGCTGTTCACCGACGACGTGTTCTGGCGCCGGCCCGTGTACGGCGGCGTGAACCTGTTGTTCGCGCTCGGCTACACCGGCTACGGCGTCGCGGCCCTGCCCTTCGACGGCGGCGTGCGCGCCAAGGCGGGTCTCGAGGGCATGCTGTGGAGCCTGCCCGAGCTGGGCTTCGTGAACGTGCGCAAGGGCTCGTTCGACTGGGCCGGCGAGTGAGTCAGCGCGCCGAGCGCAGCAGCACTTCCAGGTCCGGCCCGTCGGGTGTCGCGGCCAACGGCTGGGGCGTCGCGAACCAGCTGCGCTCGCGCTCGCCGATGCGTGCCGTGAGCTCGTAGCGCGCGCCTGCTCGGGGCACGAGCGCGAGCTCGAAGCCGAGCGGCACCGCGGAGCGGGCCACGAAGGCCTGTGTCGCCACGGGGCCGACACCGATCTGTGTCAGCTGCACGACCACGCGCGCGTCGGGCGGCAGCGCCATGCGCTCGCGGTAGGTGAGCACGCCGCGCACGTGCGCGGCCTGCGCGCGGCGATAGCGGCCGGCGAACGGCTCGCCGTCGGCCTCGAGCACCAGCGCCTCGGGCCCGAGCGACGCGACGCGCAGCCGCGCGACGCTCGACTCCACGCGCTCGGCGCTGTTGGTGGAGAGCACGAGCTCGCCGTGAGTCGCGTTCCAGGCCAGCCCGCTGCGCTCGGGCTGGCCGAGCAACGCCAGCGCGCCGTCCTGCCGGAGCTCGAAGCCTTGGGTGACCTCGGGCTCGCGCAGCCACGCGCCCGCGAGCTCGCCCCTCGGCTCGACCTGCGGCCTGCGGCAGCCCGCGACCAGCGCCGCCGCGCACAGGCATGCCGACAGCACGCGTGTCACCCTCATGCTGCCAGCCTATACTGCAGCGCCGATGGGGGGCGACTCGCGGACTTTGCGCGCGGCGCTGAGATGCGTGGTGCTGGCATGCGCGGTGCCGTGGCTCGCGTGCACGCCGCAGCAGCCGCGGCCTCCGGCCCAGTCACCGCGCTATCCGCGCTCGGGCGACTTCGCCCAGGAGCTCGGCTTCGGCGGGGGCACGCGTCACTACCTGCTGCACCTGCCACCCGACTACGCCCGGCACGTGCCGCTGCCGCTCGTGCTCGCCTTCCACGGCGGCGGCGGCGACGCGAAGGACTTCCAGCGCGCCGCCGGCCTCGACGCACAGGCCGACGCGCTCGGCTGGGCGGTCGCGTATCCCGACGGCAGCGGCAAGCTCGACCACCGCCTGCTCACCTGGAACGCCGGCACGTGCTGCGGCGAGGCGCAGGCCGAGCACGTCGACGACGTGGGCTTCGCGGTCGCGCTGCTCGCCGACCTGGCGCGCGACCTCGACCTGGACCGCACGCGCATCTACGCCGTGGGTCACTCGAACGGCGGCATGATGGCCTACCGGCTCGCCGCGCGGGAGGGGGCGCGCATCGCGGCGGTGGTCTCGGTGGCGGGGCCGGACATGAGTGACTCGTTCCCGAGCGGGCCGCCGGTCCCGGTGCTGCACATCCACAGCGTCGACGACCCGCGCGCCAGCTACGCGGGCGGCGAGTCGCGCACGCTGGCGTTCATCAGCCACCACCAGAGCTTCCGCTCCGTCGACGACACGCTCGCGCGCTGGCGCGGGCGCGACGGCTGCACGGGCGAAGGCAAGGTCGTCGACCAGCGCAAGCTCGAGTCACACAGCGCGGAGCTGGTCGACTTCGGGCCGTGCGCGAACGGCGCCGACGTGCTGCTCTGGCGCATGCACGGGCCGGGTCACGGCTGGCCCGGGGGTCACTCGTGGCTGTCGGCGCTGGTGATCGGGCCCGAGACGAAGGTGATCCGCGCGGCGGAGGAGATCTTCCGCTTCCTGCCGCGCTTCAGCCGCCCCGACGCGCCGCCGCTGCGCTAGTCAGCCGTTGCGCGCCGCGGCGAACGCCGGCCGCGCCACGCACTCCTGCAGCCAGCGCTTCACGTTGGGCGACTTCGCCAGGTCGACCTTGGCGAACAGCGCCCAGGCGAGCACCGACGCCACGTTCAGGTCGGCGATCGTGAAGGTGGGGCCCAGCAGATACTGCCTGCCCGCGAGCGCGCCCTCGAGCACGCCCAGCGCCGGGCCGAGCTTCTCCTCGGCGGCGTTGGCCGCCGAGAGATCGCGCTGGTTGGGCGGCAGGAACAGGCGGTTCATGAGCACGACCATGAGTTGCGGCTCGAGCTCGGTCATGGCCCAGAAGCTCCACTGCACGGCGCGCGCCTCGTCCTCGGGCGTGGCCGGCTGCAAGCCGCCCTTGTCGTATTTCTTGGCGAGATACAGGTTGATCGCCATCGATTCGAACAGCGTGAGGTCGCCGTCCACGAGCGCCGGGATTCGCCGGTTGGGGTTGATCGCCTTGTAACCCGGCGATTGCGTCTCCGTTCCGATGTTGGTGCTCACGAGCTCGTAGGGCACGCCGAGCTCCTCGAGCGCCCAGAGCGAGCGCGCCGCGCGCGACTGTCGAACGCCGTAGAGACGTACCACGTGAACTCCTTGCCCCCGACACGAGCATACTCGCTTGCAGCCGAGCGCGTGCGGCGGCCCTAGACTCGCGGCGTGGACGGGTTGCCGTGGCTGGGGGTCGCCGGCGCGATTGCGGGCAGCGCGCTCGCCTTCATCGCCGAACGACGCGGCAGGCGGCGCGCCGCGCTGTGGCTGCTCGTTCTCGCGGCGCTCTGCCTGCGCATCCCACCGGCGTGGCATCTCGGGCTCTCGCCGTGGGACGAGCGCTACCACGCGCTGGTCGCGCTGAACGCGTTGCACGACCCGTTCGTGCCCGAGCTCGTCGCGCAGCCGCTCAGCGAGCCCGCGGTCGACGACTGGAGACACTCGCACGTGTGGCTGCACAAGCCGCCGGGCATGACCTGGCTGATCGCGCTCTCGTACCGGCTGTTCGGCGTGAACGAGCTCGCGCTGCGCGTGCCCAGCGTCGTGCTGTCGAGTCTGCTCGTGCTGGTGGTGTTCGCGATCGCGCGCCGCTTCGCCTCGGCCGAGGCCGCGCTGTTCGCGGCGGCGCTCGCGGCCTGGAACGGCTGGGTCATGCTGCTGGTGGCGGGATACCGCGCCTCCGACCACGTGGACGTCGGCATGACGTTCGCCACCGCGCTGGGCGCGCTGGCGGCGCTGCGCGCGGCGGAGTCACTGGACGATCGGCGCGCGCTCGTGCGGCGAGCGCTGGGGGTCGGCGCACTCACCGCGGCGGCGTACTACGTGAAGGAGACTCCGGCGCTGGTGGTGCCGGCGGTGCTGTTCCTCGCCTTGCGTGCGCGCGGAGCGAGCTGGCGCGCCTCGGTCACGGTCACTGCAGGGTCACTCGCCGTCGCGGCGGCGCTCGTGCTGCCGTGGCTCCTGTACACCGCGCACGCCTTTCCCGAGCTCGCGGCGTTCGCGCGCGCGCGCGGCGCGAGATACTTCTTCCACGTGGTCGATGGGCAGGGCGGACCCTGGTACTTCCACTTCGCGAACCTCGACAGCGACTTCAGCGTCCTCGGCCTCCTGGCCATCGCCTGGCTCGGTGTGCAGGCGGTTCGCCGCCGCGAGCTGCGGCCCCTGGCGGGCTGGATCATCCTCGTCTATGGCGTGTTCACGCTGGCCGCGACCAAGATGCAGGCCTACCCGATGGTCGCGCTCCCGGCCGTGCTCTGCGCGCTGGGCTGGTTCGCCTGCGACGCCGGACCCGTGCGCTTGCGTCCGATCCTCTGTTTGCTGCTCGCCGCCTACGTCGTGATCTCGCCCGTGACGATCGCCGGGCCGCAGGCCGACCGGCCGCGCGACCCCCTGTGGGCCAGCGAGCTGCGCGGGCTCGGGCAGGAGGTCGCGAAGCTTCCGCCCGGGAAGCGGCTCGTGTTCGTCCCCGACTCACCGATCGAGTGCATGTTCTACACCGGCGCGACTTGTATCTCGGGGCAGGCGACCGCCGAGCAGGTCGCAGACGCTCGGGCGAAGGGCTTCGCGGTGGCGGTCTACGGCGCGGCGGACCTGCCCGGAGTCACTGCGATCCCGTTCGACCCGCGCGCCCTGCCCGCGCGCAGGCTCGCGGCCGCGCTGCGCGCGCGCGCCGCGAAGGACGTGGCCGTGTTCAACGCGCGCGACGCACGCCAGCTCGAGTCGTATCTCGGCCGCTCCATCCACCACGCCGACGTCTCGGCCGAGCTGCCTCGCAAGTCACGGCGGCTCGAGCGCAAGCAGAGTCAGGGCACGACGCTGATCGTGCTGCTGCAGCCGGGCACCCCTCAGCCCGAAGCGGTGAAGTCCGAGTTCCCCGATGCCGTGTTTCTCGAAGACGCCAGCTACGCGCGCCCGCTAGACTCGAAGGCGCCGTGAAACACGCCGGCCCGGCCGCGCTGGACACGATCGACGATCTGCTCGGGCGCATCCGCGCGCACGCCTCGCTCAGCGAGCGCAAGCGCGGCACCTTCTACCGCAAGAGCTCGGCGTTCCTGCACTTTCACGAGGACCCGGCCGGCATGTTCGCCGACCTCAAAGTCGCGGGCGAGTTCCAGCGCTTCCGCGTGTCGACCCGCAAGGAGCAGTCCGACTTCCTGAAGCAGCTCGCCGCGGCCCTCGGAGACACTCGGGGAAGCGCCTGAGGTAGCATCCGAGCATGGAAGAAGTCCGCTACGAGGCGCCCGACTCGATCGCGCGCGCCGTCGCGCTGCTCGGCGAGAGCGGCGCACGCGTGCTGGCCGGCGGCACCGACTTGCTGGTGCAGATGCGCACGGGCCGGGCGGCGCCGCGCGTGTTCGTCGACGTGAAGCGCATTCCCGAGATGGCGCGCATCGAGCTCGGCCCTGCCGAGCTCTGGCTCGGCGCCGCCCTGCCCGCGGCCGAGATCGTCGAGCACCCCGAGCTGGGCCGCGTGTTCCCGGGCCTGGTCGAGGCGGTCGACCTGATCGGCTCGACCCAGATCCAGGGCCGCGCGTCGGTGGGCGGGAACCTGTGCAACGCCTCGCCCGCCGCCGACACCACGCCCGCGCTGTGCGCGGTGGGCGCGCGCTGTGTCATCGCGGGCCCGCGCGGCCAGCGCGAGCTGCCCGCCGAGAGCTTCACGAAGGGGCCGGGCACGAACGTGCTGGAGCGCGGCGAGCTGCTCGTGGGCTTCCGCATCGCGCGTCCGCCCGCGCGCGCATCGGACGCCTATCTGCGTTTCATTCCGCGCACCGAGATGGACATCGCGGTGGTGGGCGCGGGCGTGGCCGTCGTGCTCGACGCGTCGGGGGTGTGCAGCGCCGCGCGCGTCGCGCTCGGCGCGGTGGCGCCCACGGTGATCCTGGTGCCGGCTGCCGCCCAGGCGCTGGTCGGCTCGCGCGGCGACGACGCCGCGCTGGCCCGGGCCGGCGAGGCGGCGAGCGCCGCGGCGCGGCCGATCTCGGACAAGCGCGGCACCGTCGAGTACCGCAAGCGCATCGCGGGCGTGCTGGTGCGCCGCGCCGCGCAGGCGGCGTTCGCGCGCGCGCGCACAGGAGTCAGTTCGTGAAGCAGCACGTGCGAACCACCGTGAACGGCGAGGCGGCCGAGTTTCTATGCGCGCCCGACCAGAGCCTGCTCGACGCGCTGCGCGAGGAGCTGCACCTCACCGGCACCAAGGAGGGCTGCTCCACCGGTGACTGCGGCGCCTGCTCGGTGCTGCTCGACGGGCGGCTGGTGTGCTCGTGTCTCGTGCTGGCCGCCGAGGCATCCGGGCGCAGCGTCGAGACGATCGAAGGCGTGTCTCGCGGTGCCGAGCTGCACCTGTTGCAGAAGAAATTCCTCGAGCACGCCGCCCTGCAGTGCGGCATCTGTACGCCGGGCTTCATCGTGGCGGCCAAGGCGCTGCTCGAGCGCAATCCCGACCCCAGCGAGGAAGAGACCCGCTACTGGCTCGCGGGCAACCTGTGCCGCTGCACGGGCTACGACAAGATCATCCGCGCCGTGCTCGACACGGCCGCGGAGCTGCGAGGAGACCCCCGATGAGCGAACGGAAGTTCCGCCAGGTCGGCACGCGGCCGGTCCGGCACGACGGCCTCGACAAGGTGACGGGCCGCGCCCAGTTCGGCGCCGACTACTCGGCGCCCGGCATGCTCTGGGGCAAGGTCTTGCGCAGCCCGCACGCGCACGCGCGCATCCGCGGCATCGATCTCTCCGCCGCGCTCGCGATCGACGGCGTGAAGGCGATCATCACCGGGAGTGACTTCCCCGAGCTGAAGTCCGAGCACGGTGGCGGCGGTGGCGAGGGCGCCGGCGACATGCGCGACCTCGCGCTGAACGTGATGGCGCGCGACAAGGCGCTGTACCACGGGCACGCGGTGGCGGCGGTGGCGGCCACCAGCGCGCACATCGCCGAGGCGGCGTGCGCGGCGATCCGCGTGGACTACGCGCCGCTCGAGCCCGTGCTCACGCTCGAGCGCGCGCTCGCGCCCGACGCGCCGATCCTGCACGACGACCTGCGCGCGACCGGCGACGAGCCGCTGCCCAAGGGCCCGACCAACGTGGCCTCGCGGCGCGAGATGGGGCGCGGCGACGTGACTCGCGGCTTCGCCGAGGCCGACGTGGTGGTCGAGCGCGAGTTCCACACGCCCATGGTCCACCAGGGCTACATCGAGCCGCACGCCGTGCTGGCGCGCACCGGCGAGGACGGCCGCTCGGTGGTCTGGTGCTGCACGCAGGGCGCGTTCATGGTGCGCGCCTACTCGGCCAAGGTCCTGGGTCTCTCGACCGACATGATCAAGGTCGTGCCGACCGAGATCGGCGGCGGCTTCGGCGGCAAGACCACCGTGTATCTCGAGCCGCTCGCGGTGCTGCTATCGCGCAAGTCGGGCCGGCCCGTGAAGATGGTCATGACGCGCGAAGAGGTGTTCCGCGCGACGGGCCCGACCTCGGGCACGCACGTGCGCGTGAAGATGGGCGCCAAGCGCGACGGCACGCTCACGGCCGCCGAAGCGGTGCTGGTGTACGAGGCCGGCGCGTTCAAGGGCTCGCCGGTCGGCGCCGCGATGATGACCGTGTTCGCGCCCTA
>Ga0335084_10002025_pt1 | contig 19293 bp, 17 predicted proteins | sample Lox_Sample_44_FD_206721 | JGI IMG/M metagenome (GOLD analysis project Ga0335084, IMG submission 206721) | Soil microbial communities from Loxahatchee National Wildlife Refuge, Florida, United States - Lox_Sample_4.4 | ecosystem: Environmental > Terrestrial > Soil > Wetlands | place: USA...
AGGGCGCTCGACCCCTGCGCGGGTTGCGCAGTCGCCACTCCCAAGAAATGCTCTAGAATGATCCTCTTGGCCGGTGCCGGGAAACCTACATCCGGGCTGCCATCCCAAGGAGGTTCCCATGCTCCAGACCGCAGACCTGACCATTAAGCTCAACCCGAACGACGACGTGGTCATCGCCCGCGTCGAGCTGCCCGCGGGGACCGAGCTGATCAAAGAGAACGTGCGCGTCGCGGTCAATGTGCCCGCCGGACACAAGGTCGCCATCTGCGATGTCGCGGAGGGGCAGCCGGTACACCGCTACAACCAGATCATCGGTTTTGCCACCCGCCCGATTCGAGCCGGAGAGCACGTGCACGTGCACAACCTGGCGATGGGCGACTTCCAGCGCGACTACGCGTTTTGTCAGGACTACAAGCCGACGCAGTTCGTTGCCAACCCGGCAACGTTTTTGGGAATCCATCGCCCCGACGGGCGCGTAGCCACGCGCAACTATGTCGGCGTGGTGAGCAGCGTGAACTGCTCGGCACACGTCTGCCGCATGATTGCCGACCATTTCAAGGGCGAGGCCCTGGCCGACTACCCGAGCATAGACGGCGTCGTGCCGATCCACCACAAGACTGGCTGCGGCATGGGGTCGACTGGCGAGCCGGTGGAGTTGCTGCGACGTGTGCTCGCAGGCTACGCCACGCACGTCAACATGCACTCGACGCTGATGGTGGGTTTGGGCTGTGAAGCCAACCAGATCAATGACCTTCTGGCAGCGCAGGGACTCAAGCGCACCCACCAGCTGCAGACGATGACCATCCAGGAGACGGGCGGCACACGCAAGACGGTGCAGGAAGGCATCGCACGCATCAAAGAGCTGTTACCGGAAGCAAACAAGGTGAAGCGCGAGGTGGCGCCGGTAAGCCACATTACGTTGGGGCTGCAATGCGGCGGATCGGACGGCTACTCCGGGATCTCGGCCAACCCGGCGCTGGGCGCCGCAGTCGACTTGCTCGTGCGCCACGGCGGCACCGCCATCCTCTCCGAAACGCCGGAGATCTACGGTGCCGAGCACCTGCTGACTCGCCGCGCCGTCGATAGCAAAGTCGGGGAGAAATTGATCGAGCGCATCAAATGGTGGGAGGACTACACCGTGCGCATGGGCGGTGAAATGAACAACAACCCCTCGCCGGGCAACAAGGCGGGCGGGCTGACCACCATCCTGGAGAAATCGCTGGGCGCGGCGACCAAGGGAGGGACTACCGCGTTGATGGCAGTGTACGAGTACGCCGAGCGCGTTACCGCCAAGGGCTTCGTGTTCATGGACACGCCGGGCTACGATCCCGTGTCCGCGACGGGTCAGGTGGCTGGCGGCGCCAATATGATCTGCTTCACCACCGGGCGCGGGTCGGCTTACGGCTGCAAGCCTTCGCCCTCGCTCAAGCTCGCCACCAACAGCGCCCTGTTCGAGCGCCAGGAAGAGGACATGGACATCAACTGTGGGGTAATTGTCGACGGCAAAGCGAGCATCCAGGAGGTCGGGCAGCAGTTCTTCGAGATGATCGTCAAGACCGCCTCCGGGCAGCCGTCCAAGAGCGAGATCTTCGGCTACGGCGAGGACGAGTTCGCGCCCTGGGTGCTTGGCCCGACGATGTGAAGCCCTAGATATGAGCGAGGACTACTCGAAGGACTTGTTCGAGTTCTTCCAGAAGATGTGGAATCCGACGTCTTTCCCGATCCCCGGCATGTTCACGCCGACCATGGACATCGGCGAGATCGACAAGAAGATCGCCGAGCTGAGCTCGGTTGAGAACTGGCTGAAGATGAACCTCACCTTCCTGCAGATGACCATCAAGACCCTGGAGATGCAGAAGTCGGCGCTGCAGACGATCCGGGAATCGACCAAGGCTGGTTCAAGCCCGCCCAAACCATAAGCTGGGCTCGAGCCTGCCCGAGCTGTACGGATCGGCGATACGAGGACTGGTCTTCGTCGTTACGCGGCGTGCGCCAGCGACTGGCTCTGTAGCGTTTGTTCTGCCTCGAGCGTCACGGCAACGGCGTGCACCGTCGATGCGATCCGCACCGCCGCCTGGATCTGCTCGGGGGTCATACCGGCGCGGCGTAGCACCTTCTCGTGCGCGGCGATGCAGCTGCCGCAGGCATTCACTGCCGACACCGCCAGGCACCAAAGCTCGAAGTCCTGCCGCGAGGCTCCAGGGTTGGCGATGACGTTCATGCGCAGCTTCGCCGGCAGCTTGCTGTAGTCTTCGCTGTCGGCGAGATGCAAGTAGCGGTAATAGACGTTGTTCATGCCCATGATCGCGGTCGCTGCTTTGACGGCGTTCAGGGTCGGCGCATCGAGCTTCGACGCGAATTCCGCCACCACCGCCTCGGTCACCGCGGGATTGCGTGAGGCGATGGCCGTGGCGATGAAGGTTCCAGCCTTCTGAACCTCGCTTAGGGCCGTCTCGTTAGCCAGATTCCCCAAGTTGAGCTTCAGGTCCTTGGCGTATTCCGGCAGCTGACCCTTCAACGTTTGAATCGACATTTCTGCGTTTCCTTGTTAACAGATGGAGCGGCGATTACGAGTCACCAATCACGAGTTACGAACAGCGACCTACGCGGCCTTCAGGAACTCGTCGCCCTTCTGCCAATTGCACGGGCACAGCTCGTCGGTTTGCAGCGCGTCCAGCACGCGCAGCACCTCTTCCGGGTTGCGGCCCACGCTCATGTCGTTCACCGACACGAACCGGATCACGCCCTGCGGGTCGACGATGAAAGTTGCTCGCAGCGCAACCCCTTCCTGCTTGTGAAGAACGCCGAAGCCCTGAGACAGTTCGCGCTTGATGTCGGCCAGCATCGGGAAGGGCAGGGCCTTCAGGTCCGGGTGCGAACGCCGCCAGGCCAGGTGGACGAATTCGCTGTCGGTGGAAACGCCGTAGATCACCGCGTCGCGGTCGTTGAACTCCGTGTTGAGCTTGCCAAATGCCGCAATCTCGGTGGGACAGACGAAGGTGAAGTCCTTGGGCCAGAAAAATATCACCTTCCACTTGCCCGGACTGGACGCGTCGTTGATGGTGCTGAAGGCCTTGTCCTGTTCGGAGGACACCACTGCCTGGAGATTGAAGCTCGGGATACGGTCGCCTACGGTCAGCATATGTCTGCTCCTTCGGTCAGGTTGGTCGGGTACGAAGCTGTAGTTGGGCGCACTTTGCGGGACCGCAATTGATCGATCCAATGATGTTTTTCGTTTAGACTGATCGAGCAAACCGATTACCGGATCTATGACTTCTACTGCCTTGCCGTCGCTGCGCCAGCTGCGTTACCTCATCGAGCTCGCCGACCGCCTCAACTTCCGCCAGGCCGCGGAGGCGAGCTTCGTGACGCAGTCCACTCTGTCGGCGGGGATCAAGGAGCTGGAGAGCCTGTTGGGCGTGCAGCTGGTGGAGCGCGACACGCGCGTGGTGCGCATCACGCCAATGGGTGACGAGGTGGTGGCCCGCGCCCGCCGCTTGCTGGCCGATGCCCAGGATCTCGTCTCCACGGCGAAGGGTGCGGCCGAGCCTCTGACTGGGCGGATGGGCCTGGGCCTCATCCCGACGATCGCACCGTTTCTCCTGCCGGGGCTGCTGCCTGCGCTGCGGCGCCGCTATCCGGACCTCCAGCTGCACCTGCGCGAGGACCTTACTGACCGATTGCTTCAGCGGCTGCGCGCAGGTCAGCTGGACATGGCATTGATCGCGCTGCCCTTCGAGACCGGAGAGCTGCTCGTGCGCGAGCTGTTCAAGGATGAGTTCTGGTTTGTCGCGCGCGAAGATGATCCCCACGCGAAAGACAAGGCGGTGGCCGTGAAGGCGCTGGACGCGGGCCAGATCCTCCTCTTGGAAGAGGGTCATTGCCTGCGCGACCACGCCATCGCCGCCTGCGGCAATCGGCAGGCGAACGCCGAGTCGCGCATCGAGGCGACCAGCCTGAACACGCTGGTCCAAATGGTCGAAGGCGGCCTGGGGGTGACCCTGCTCCCGGAGATCGCGCTCAAGGCGGGCCTGCTGAGGGGCACCCGGTTGATCGCTCGCCCCTTCGCGCCTCATGTCCCCTCGCGCCGGATCGCGCTGGTTGCACGGACTAGCAGCGCGCGGCGCCGCGACTTCGATCTGTTGGCGGATTTCATCGCCGAGCACGAGAGAAGGCAGCACGCTGCGCACGTGCCGTCGCGGCGGGCAACAGCGAAGAGTTCCACTTGAAACCCGAGCCCGTCGATCTCATGGCACCAGCGGCACCGCAGCCGGCTGCCGGGCTGCGCCGCCTGCGTCATCTGTTGATCTTGTGGGACTTTGTCGCACCGTACCGCGCCCGCATGCTCGGTGCCGCGATCGCTTTGCTGGTGGCGGCGGCCTGCTTTCTGATCATCGGGCAGGGACTCAAGCGCGTCGTCGATATGGGCTTTGCACAAGGCGATGCGACCGCGCTGAACCAGGCCTTGTTCGCGCTGCTGGGTGTGATCGTGGTGATGGCGAGCAGCACCTATATCCGTTTCTATCTCGTCTCATGGCTGGGCGAGCGCACGATCGCGGATCTCCGTGGCGCGGTGTTTTCGCATCTCTTGGAGCTGTCGGCGGGCTATTTCGAGCAGGTGCGCACCGGCGAGATCGCTTCCCGGATCACCGCCGACACCGCTCTACTCGAACAGGTCATCGGGACGAGCGTGTCGATGGCGGCGCGCAACACGCTGCTCGGCATCGGCGCCCTGGTGATGTTGGCGCTCACCAGTGGGAAGCTGACGGCCCTCGTGCTGCTCATGGTCCCGGTGGTGATCGCGCCCATCGTGTTGTTCGGCCGCCGGGTGCGACGCCTGTCGCGCGCCAGCCAGGACCGCGTGGCCGACCTCGGCGCGTACGTGGACGAGACGCTGCACGAGATCCGCACCGTGCAAGCGTACGGGCACGAGGCTGAGGATCGGCGGCAGTTCGGTCAACGTCGGGCGGCCGCATTCGAGACCGCGCTGGGGCGTATCCGCCAGCGGGCGGCGTTGGTGGCGGCCGTGATCCTGCTGGTGTTTGGCGGCGTCGGGATCATCCTCTGGATCGGCGGCCACGACGTTCTAGCCGGGCGCCTGAGCGCGGGCGAACTCTCGGCGTTTGTGTTCTACGCCGCGGTCGTGGCAGGCTCCGTGGGGGCAATCAGCGAAGTGATCGGCGATCTGCAGCGGGGTGCGGGCGCTGCTGAACGCCTGGTCGAGATTTTGCGCACGCGGCCGCAAGTCACCGTGCCGGCGGCGCCATTGCGATTGCCCGAGCCGCCACGCGGCACAGTCGAGCTGGACACGGTCACCTTCTTCTACCCCAGCCGTCCCGGCCAGCCGGCGCTGGAACAGTTCTCGATCAAAGTGGAACGCGGAGACAAGCTGGCGCTGGTCGGTCCCTCGGGCGCGGGCAAGACCACCGTGTTCCAACTGCTGATGCGTTTCTACGATCCGAGCGTTGGCGCCGTGCGGCTCGACGGCATAGACCTCAGACTGGCTGACCCGGCCGCCGCGCGCCGGCGCATCGCTTGGGTGCCGCAGGAACCGGCGATCTTCGCTGCCAGCGTGCGAGAAAATGTCCGCTACGGGCGGCCCGATGCGAGTGAGCAACAGGTCCGGCTCGCGTGCGATGCCGCCTTCGCCACGGAGTTCATTGAACGGCTGCCAGGCGGCTACGACGCAGACCTGGGGGAGCGCGGCGTTCGGCTCTCTGGCGGTCAGCGCCAGCGCCTCGCCATCGCGCGTGCGATTCTATCTGACCGCCCGATCCTGCTGCTGGACGAGGCAACCAGTGCGCTCGACTCCGAGAGCGAGCGCATGGTGCAGGCCGCGCTGGAGCGTCTCATGCAGAATCGCACGACGCTGATCATCGCGCACCGGCTTGCGACAGTGCGGCGCGTGGACCGCATTGCCGTCATCGACCGCGGCCGTCTGGTGGGGCTAGGCGCCCATGAGGCGCTGCTCGCCGGCAACTCGCTGTACTCGCGCTTGGCCGCGCTTCAGTTCGGTCTCTGAATTGCTCTGCTGAGCAGGCGGGCTGCATCGCGCAGCCGCCGTCCGAGAGTTTACCTTGCTGTTGCATTCGCGCCAGCCATGGGCTCGCGGCTTGCTTTTTTCCTTTCGGATCGAACCAATGCGGCGTGCGCCAGGTGGGATCCTGTTCGCACCAACACAGAACGAGAAAGTAAGCAAATGTCCACAGGGGAAGCGACAGCAGTCCCGCCGGCAGGGCGGGAAACCGGGCCATTCGACGTGCAGGGCGGTGGCGATGAGATCCGCACCGAGCAGGTGCGGCTGCTGTACGACAATGCGCTGCTCACACAGCTCGTCGCCCTGATCAACTCTGCCATCCTGGCTTTCGTGCAATGGTCGCAGGTGGAGCACGTCACGGTGGCGGCGTGGCTGCTCGGCATCGCGGTGGTATCGTTGGCGCGCCTCTCCCAAGCGTACGCTTTTCAGCGCGCGCGTCCCTCGGATCGAACAATGGGCAGCTGGCGCAACGCATTCCTCCTCGGCGCGGCCGCGTCCGGGATCATGTGGGGTGCCGCTGGCGTCCTGTTCTTCCCTGAGAACTCGTTCCCACACCAGGTCTTCACCTCATTCGTCGTGGCGGGGATGATCGCTGGGTCAGTCGCCACGCTTTCGCCTGTGCTGGCCGCATTTGTGCTGTTCGCGTTGCCCGCCACCGCGCCCATCGCGCTGCAGTTTCTATTGCATACGGGCGAGATCTACTTTTCGATGAGCGTTATGTGCGTGCTCTACGGATTGGCCATGATTGCCGTCGCCAAGCATGTGAACGCTGCTCTGCAGACCAGCCTGAGCTTGAGCCGCCGCAACACCCAGCTGATCGAAGTCCTAACCGAGTCCACGGTTCGAGCCGAGGCATTGAACCGCAGCCTCGAGGCTGAGATCGCCGAGCGCCGGCAGAAGGAGCTGGCGCTGCGGCAAAGCGAGGCCATGCTGGCCGATGCCCAGCGCATGGCTCACCTGGGAAGCTGGACGTATGACCCGTCCAAACGCGACGCGGTGTGGTCGGCGGAGACCTTCCGCATCTACGGCACCGATCAAAGCGACACGATTCCGTCCTGTCGGGAGCTCATCGCACGCATCCAGCGCAACGACCGCGCGCGCGTGCAGGGCTTGATGCGGCGCGCGTTGGAACACGGCCAGCCCTACGAGACGGAGTTTCGCATCCTCACGCCGGCCCAAGGCGTGCGCTGGGTCCATGCCCTGTGCCAGCCCGAGGCGAATCCCGTCGCGGGCGTGCACAAGCTGCGCGGAACCGTGCTCGATATCACCGAACGCAAGAGCCAGCAGCTGCAGCTCGAGAGCGAGCGGCGGGTGCTGGAAGCGATCGCTACCGGTTCGTCCCTGGCGGAAGTTCTCGACTTGCTGTGCCGCTTGGTGGAGGAGCAGTCCGGGTGGACCCTGTGCTCGGTTCACTTGCTGGGCCAGGACAGCGGCCACCTTGAGCTGGCGGCTGCGCCCAGCGTTCCGCTTGAGCTTCGCAATGCCATGGCGCGCGTGCCGGTCGGCCCGCGCGCCGGCTCCTGCGGCGCTGCAGCGTGGGGCAGACAGCAGGTGATCGTGTCGGATCTGGCGGGCGATCCTTTGTGGCAGGAGCTGCGGACTACGACCCGGTCGAATGGACTGCGGGCCTGCTGGTCGCTGCCGATCCCAGGCGGTTTGAACCCGGTGCTCGGCACATTCACAGTGTTCATCCGCGAGCCGCGCGACCCCTCGCCGGCTGAGACGGCACTGACCGCGCGCATCACCAACATTGCCAGGATTGCGATCGAGCGTCACCAGGCCGAACAGCGCATTCGACAGCTGGCCCACTACGACGGGCTCACCGGACTGCCCAACCGGGCCCAGTTCAACCAGGTCTTGGACCATGCCTTGAGCCGGGCGCAGCGTGCAGGAACCTCGGTAGCGCTGCTGTTCGTGGACGTGGATCGCTTCAAGAACATCAACGACACGCTGGGGCACGACGTGGGCGACCGCATGCTCAGGGAAGTGGCATCGCGCCTGCGCCAGTGCCTGCGCACCAGCGACGTGGTGGCTCGTTTTGGCGGTGACGAGTTCATCGTGATGCTGGAGGACGTCCCTGACAGCGAGCATGCCGCCAGCGTCGCTGCCAAGGTGTTGGAAGCGATTGCTCAGCCATTGGCAGTAGGCGAGCGCGAGCTGCACGTCACCGCCAGCATCGGCATCAGCACCTACCCCGCCGATGGGGCAGATCTGCATGCCCTGCAGAAGCACGCGGACATCGCCATGTATCGGGCCAAGGAGCAGGGCCGCAACAGCTGGCGCTACTACTCCCCTCAAGCCGACACTCACAGCGTGGAGCGGCTGACGCTCGAGACCCAGCTGCGCCGCGCGCTCGAACGCGAGGAGCTGGTCCTGCACTACCAGCCGAAGCAGGATATCGTGTCCGGCTGCGTTACCGGTATGGAGGCCCTGGTGCGATGGCAACACCCGGACCATGGGATGGTCGCTCCGGCAGACTTCATCCCCCTGGCGGAGGAGACTGGCCTGATTGTGCCGATGGGCAAGTGGGTGTTGCGCAAGGCCTGCGAGGATACGGCACAGCTCGTGCGCTCACACCGGATGGGGGCCCTACGCGTAGCGGTGAACCTTTCCGCGCCTCAGTTCTCCGATGATCACTTGATCGAGCTCGTGAGCGAGACGCTGCGCGAGTTCGGCGTCGAGGCCTCGCTACTGGAAGTGGAAGTCACCGAGAGCATGGTGATGCGCAATGCGGAGCATGCAGCGCGCCTGCTCGCGCGGCTCAAGGTCATGGGCGTGCATGTGGCGATGGACGACTTCGGCACCGGTTACTCCTCCCTCGCCGGTTTGAAACGCTTCCCCATAGACACGATCAAGATCGATCGCACCTTCATCCAGGGTCTGCCTGGCGACAACGACGATGCGACGCTGACCAAGGCCATCATCGCGATGGCTCACAGCCTGCGGCTTAAGACCGTAGCCGAGGGCGTGGAGACGCGCGAGCAGCTGGAGTTTCTGCGCGGGCACGGCTGCGACGAGATCCAGGGTTACTACTTCAGCCCGCCGCTGCCGTTTGATGGGCTGGTGGCGATGCTGCGTAAGCACCACCCGCGACCGCCGGTGATGGAAGCGGCAGACGCGCGCACGATTGCAGTCTGGCCCTGAGACCGGTACGGGGGAATTGCTAGCCTGCCTTGGAAGCGGCCGGCCCTCTTGTACAAACCTAAACAAGCTCCGCATACTGACAGCGGGAAATGCTTCCGCTTCGTGCCCGGCTCGAGCCCGGACACCAGGCCGACGCAACCGGTGACTCAGCCGCGCAAGGCCCGTGGGCCGTCAGCGCCGTTTTGACAGGACTCCGGTGAAGTAGCTAGGTGCGCTATATCTTGTAAAATATAACGCACTTCAGTCTGATGCGGAGTTGCCAATGGCTGACACAGTACGGGCCTCTGCACTGACCACTTGCGAAGTCGGAGACGGGGGCACCCAGTTGCGGTTGCACATGTTGGACGAGGTCGGGCGGCAGGTGACCTTGGAGCTTCCTGCCGCCATCGCCGGGTCGTTAATTGTCACGATTCTGTACCTGATGGGACAGTGCCTGCAGCAGCTCCGCGGGGAAGCAACCCGCCTGGTCTTTCCAATGCAGTGTTGGTCGCTGGAGGGCGCCAGGGAGACGCAGCAGTTCATTCTCACTCTGCAAACGATGGATGGCTTCAGCGTGGCCTTCGCCGTGTCGATGGACGATGCTCGTGGACTGGCCGAGGCGCTGCAAGCGCATTGTCCGTCGGCAGATGTTGCCGGCCAGGCAAGGATCCTGAATTAGTGAGTCGAGCGGTAGACTCGCCTTCGTGTCTTCTCACCTCGACTGTCTAGAGCACGATAAGATAGAGCTGACGGCGGACCGGATGCGCAAGCCATCCCTTTTGGTCCGACCCTGCGAGGTATTCTCATGATCCGAGAGTCTGCAGTCTTGTCCAACGTCCTTCGGCCGTTTCTATCGGCGGGGTTGATCATTCTTGGCTTGGCTCCCTCGGTTTCGGGCCATGGTCAACAAGACCTCTCAGCCGCTCAGCTACGCGTAACTGGTATGGACGGTTCCCAGCACCTGGTAGCAGCCGAAGACTGGGGGAAGTTGCCGCGAACGGCTGTCAAGGCGCAGGATCATGGAGGAGCCGTCGTCACCTTCGAAGGCGTTCCTGCCCGCGAAATTCTCAAGCTCGTTGCCGCTCCGCTTGGACATGAACTCCGCGGCCAGCAACTGTCGCTCTACGTCGTTGCCGAAGGTGCGGATGGCTACAAAGTCGTCTACGCGCTGCCCGAATTCGACGCGGCCTTTACCGATGGTCTGATCCTTATCGCGGATCGAAAGAATGCTGAAGCCCTTCCGCCTCAGGAAGGGCCGCTTCGGCTGGTGGTGCCCTGGGAAAAACGTCAGGCGCGATGGGTCAAGCAATTGACGGTGCTGACCTTGGCACGGGCTCCGTAGAGCGAGCGCGGGAGAAGTAACCAGTCGCGCACGCGCGACTGCCCTGAGCTTGGCAAACAGGATCGCTATCCAGAACCGGCCCGTGCCAGAATCAATTGGTTATGGGGCTTTTTCGGGCTTTCGGTGTTTGCCGGACGAGGCCGAACCCATTGCGGCAGCACGGCGTCAACAGCCGGACATCTGGTAGCCATCGATCTGACTGAACTGCGCGGCCCAGCGCTGTTCGGGGTCCAGCTTTCCCGTCGCGTCGCGGTAAAGGGTTAGGTTTCCGGCGAGGAGCTGGAAGACTGGCGTGAGTTCAGGAATCTTCACAAATTTGTCTCCGACCTCGCCCGCGGTGGTAAACAAGTGGTCGAAAGCTGTTGCAAGCTGCCGGCCGCATTTCGCCTTGTTGACCTCGTCAACTGCGTTCGCGAATCGTTGCAATGCCGCCATGGATTCGTGCAGCTCCTTGCACCTGCTCGCCGCCGAAATCACGTCGCTTAAGGTACGCTGGATGGAGCCAAGCGCACTGGAGGCTCCGGACATCGCGTTGCGCAGGTCGTCGTCGGTGACGACACTCCGCGCCCGGTCGGCGAGATCATGCGCGAAGGCAACCGCCGAATTTAGCCGCACGACGACCTCGGTATCAGGACAGGGCGCGGGCCCGCTGAGGGTAAGCGTGAACGGGCACCATCCATCGCCGGACTTATTGCGCACGTAGGGGCACTCCCCAGACTTCGCGTCCTTGACGGGGTCGAACCGCTCGCTGCGGTAGTAGCCTTCGATTTGATTCTTCCTCACACTGATCGTGTAGAAGTCCGTCTCAAAGGTCGTCGGCATTCCGCAGCTTTTGATGAGCTCCTGGGCGGCTGTGCAACGGACCATCTTGCCGCGCAGGTTCGTCCCATCGAACGTCGCGTCCTTTAGATAGAATTTGCGGTGGTCGCCCGTTGGACAGTTGGGTTCAGCTCCGAGAAACTCCAACTCGATCTCTCCACCGGCGGGATTGAAGAGGCTTAGTTCCTGGCCCTCATCGTTCTTCCAGTCGCGGGAAAGCTCCGAAGGCCATGGCACCTGCTTGCCACTCGACGGCGGCGGTGGCCAATCCGGACAGGGCGACCTAGCCTCTACATCTCGCGGCAGCAGGAAGGCGGCGGTCGCAACAAATACCAGCGAAATGGCGAGCGACCTCACTATGACTCCTCCCGTCGACATGTCTGGGTTCGGTTTGCGACTAGGACAATTCAGCTACGATACTGGTCACGCACTTACAGATCGCGTACCGATTACGCTCCCTTGGCGGTTGTTACCAACGAGGCGGCGTCCGAACTGCAGCTGGCTTCGGGTAAGCCGGCGACGGCTCTCATCAAGGCCAGTCAAGTGATCTTGGGCGTCGCTGCCTGAGTTGTCGACTCAGCGACTGCTGGGGGCAGGCTTCCTAGAACGGGCCAGAAAAGAAAAGGGCAGCCGCGTACCCTGCGATTGCCCTTACTTCAGCAAACAGCCTCACTACTGCCCAGAGCCGGGAGGTGCGGCCAGCGGACTGCTTCGCCTTTGAGTTGAAACCTGGCGCGCTTTAGAACCGGTCGAAATTGGCCGGTAGCCGGATCACGGTCACCGGATTGTCGTGGTTGTTTGGCGAAGTGGCTGCCAGCTCCGGAATCACCAGCAGATAGCTTCCGTCGGACATCTTATGCACCGCGATGTCTGCCGGGCCGGCCAATTTGATGTCCTGATCGTAGGTCAGCGTCATCGGCACGCCGCAGGGCGGGGTCACGACAACGCTGCTGGTATTCTTGATTTCGGTATCCAGACGCACGCTGCCGGCGAAGTCCATGCCATCCAACGCGCCCAAGCCCGTCGCGAATGGTGCAGGCAAATTCCCGTTTCGAAAGTCTGATTTCGTCACGCGCTACATGCCGCCGCCGGTGTTGACGTGAATCGCACCATCGGGAGCGACCTCGATCCCGTCCGGGCCCCCTTCGGGCACCGGAATGTAGAACACTGTTGCAGATTGGCCGTCCGCCAGCGCATCGAGCGAAGCGACTGGGAACATGTAAGCCCCGCCCCCTTGGTTGCGATGGGCGGGTTGAACGTGCCACCGGCGATCCCCGTATCAATCGCGTGTAGATTTCCCTCCTTCAACCGCGAACTAGACCGACGCCGGCGAGAGCCAACGTGAGCGCAGCGAGCAGCGCACCAATCAGCGTTTTATACATTGGAATCCTCCCGTTATTCAATGCGAATCGGCGCCGTCACCTCCGACGAGGCGCAGCGCATGATGGATCAAGAAAAAAGGGCAGCGCTCTTTCAGGACGCTGCCCCCCAACTCGAAGGGGGAACGGAGCTCATAGAAGCCCCAGGGTTGAATTTGGATACTTCCTCACCCCATTCCCTGTCGCTATATTCCACGCGATATAGCGTGCTTGTCAAGTAGTGCCACCGGCGGCCTAGCCGTTCGGAGACGCGTGTGCTAGCGGAGAAGCGCTTCCCTCGTCATCGCGTTGCTCGACCTAGCGCGGACCTAGAACTTCCAGGTGAGATCCAGCTGCAGGATCTTATAGCTCGTCAGTGGCTGAACCGTCGGGATGTCGGGGTTGCTTCCCGGGGTTGGACCGTTGGCGTTCAGGCGATGCGCTTGGCCGAAGCGAATGGTGGTGATGATCGCATCGGTGGGGCTATAGGCAAAAGCCAGGAACAAGCCCTGTAGATTGGTTCGACCTTCAAAGAAATCGGAGTCGATGAGGTGGGATCCAACGAGTTCAGATCGATCTGCTGCCAGTAGGCGCGCGCCTCCCAGGCGCCCTTCTTGGCGGCGTTCTGGTTCATGACCAGGCCCAAGCTCGTGCCCACTGAGAGACCCAACTGCCAGGCGAGACCCTGGCTGCCCAGGGAGGCATAGCTGCCTTGCGCGGCGCGCTGGTTCGCCTGGATGTTGTACGCCAGGTCCCCGAACAGCCGCGTATCGATGCCCCCAAACGGGTAGTTGATTTCCCAGGGGATCTCGAAGTAGCGCAGGCCGTTTATACCGTTGGCAAACGCCAATCCAGCAGGGGTCGTCGGTTGGGTATTCTCGGGGCCGAAAGCAAAGGGGCCTGCGAAGCCGTTGGTGTTCGGGTTCTGAGTCCCCATGAAGGCGTCGCCGTGGCTGAATCCCGAGTAGTTGTAGAAGGTCACCGCCACCTTGGCCGATTTTCTCTCCCCGAACTTGTAGTTCACGCCGCCCTGCCACGCGTATTGGTAGCCCTCATTGCTGGCGTAGCCGAGACCTCCGCTGTTGTCGTTGGGAGAGAACTGAGAGTAGACATACTGACCGAAGTTACCAAACAGGCTCAGCTTGTCGTTGAGCGCATAGTTGATCCGCTCCGCGAACCCCTCGGGGTTGATGTCCGGATCCCAAACCATGGGCGTGGTATACATGGGGTTGGGCATCTTGCCGGCTTGGAGTGTCAGCCAGGGCGTGGCGCGCCACCCCAGGTAGACCTGACCCACAGCGATGGCGCTGCTACCGCCTTTGCCGTAGGGAGCCACGCCTCCGGAGTTGGTACTCGAGTTGTTCCCGAAGGTCACCCACGAAGTGCGGGGATTGCCGTTTGTCTCCAGCCGTAGACCGTAGAACCAATCGTCCACGAGATCGCCGCGGATGCCGATGCGCACGGCGTAGCGCCACCGGTCCAGGGTCTCCGCGTCGGCGCCGTTGGTGCCGGGTATGGCGAATGTGGAAGTGCCGGCCCGGCTCTCATAGCGCAGCCGAACATCGCCGAACAGCTGGATGCTCTTGATCCCCGGGCTGGCATCGAACTTGGGCTTCTTGGCCGCCTCTTCCTGCTGCTTTTGCTCCTTCTCAGCTTGCTGCGCCGCCTGTTGCGCCTGGCGCCGCCGCTCGTTGCGCAGCTCGATCTGCTCTTCCTCGCGCGCCTTCTTCAGCGCCTGGTACTCGTCCTCAGACAGCACGCCCTTCTTCTTGAGCTTCTCCAGCAGCTCGTCCATCGGATCGGTGCTTTGCGCGCAAGCCGGGCTCGGAGACACGCTAACTGCAGCACATAGCGCGGTCATCGTGACGACGCCGCAAACTAACATCCACCTTCGCGCCCAGAAAGTCGATGGGCGCGCTGCCCCTTGACGGATCTGATGCATATTTTCCTCCCCGGTGCGCTTGTTGCTCCTTGTTCGAAAAGCCGCCCCTGCCCTTCGACGGCCGCCTCACAAGGCGCACGACACCTTGGATGCCCGCAGCGCACCCTCCCAGCGTTATATTTGTTGCGATATTATGACAGCGCTAGGTATTGAAGAATATAACGACTAGAATGTCAAGCTGAGCGCGTCGGCAGCGTTAAGCCGCGTCGATCGTCCACTCAACGGACAAGGTGGTCTCAAGAGGTCGCGCCATGCACAGCCGCGGGCGCGAATTGCAAGATCCCGGAGTAGTCGTGCTCAACTGCCAGGAGGAACCGCAATGAAGCTCAGTGCTCGCAACCAACTCAAGGGCGTTATCAGCGAGATTCGCAAAGGTGCTGTGACCACCATCGTCAAGATCGAAGTGAAGCACCCGGCCATCATTTCGGCGTCGATTACGAATGAGGCGGCGGAGGAGCTTGCCCTCAAGGTTGGCGAACAGGCGGTCGCCATCATCAAAGCCTCCGAAGTGATCGTTGGAAAAGGCTGATTTGGAAAGAAAGCCGCACTTCTCGCGTGCGCGGTCAGACGGCCACCTTGACCGCGGCACACTAGCTGCGTGGCTGGTTCGCCCGCCAGTGCCCACGATCGGCCTCGAATAAGACTCAAGGCGTCAAGAAGCCGTACTTGGCGAGTATTGCTTGACCCGTCTGCGAGCGAACGAAGGCGATGAAGTCGAGCGCGCGAGCTTCCTCGCCGAAACCGACAACAGCAGCAATCGGATAGAGGATGGGGCTGTCCAGAGGTACCGGGAAGGCCGTTCGCACCTTCACGGGAGCAGTTGCTGCATCGGTCGCGTAAACGAAACCGGCGTCGACCTCGCCGCGAAACACGTAATCCAGACTCTGGCGCACGTTCTGGGTGAAGACAAACTTCGGCGACAGCGGGCTCCACAAGTCTGCCTTGTCGAGCGCTGCTTTCGCGTAGCGGCCAGCGGGAACGCTCTCAGGCGTGCCCAGCGCGATTCTCTGCACCTGCGGCTTGGTCAGATCCGACAGGCTCGAGATGTCTAGCGCGGAATCGCCCGGCAGGACTACGACCAACTTGTTCGCAGCGAAGTTCACGCGCGATGAGCGCTGGATCAATTTCTGTTTTTCGGCGCGATCCATCGTATCGAGATCGGCCGAAGCGAATACATGCACTGGCGCGCCGCGTGAAATTTGCTGCAGCAGCTGACCCGAGGCAGCGAACGTGAACAGCACGCGCGTGCCCGGGGTCGCCTTCTCGTACGCCTTACCCATTTCCGTAAACGCGTTGGTCAGGCTGGCGGCAGCCGCGACCATCAGATCCGCCGCTTGAACGAGCGGCGCGACCGGTACGGCAAGCAGCAAGACCGCGCACAGTAGTATCCGAAGCAGTCTTAGACGCGAGCTCTGCCCGTCCGTATTGGGTTTGGCGCTGCTCCACAAAGTGGCTCGAGGGTCTGGTCTCATCAGAAATCTCCTTGTACGCGCAATGTGATGGCGTTCTCGTAGCTGGTTTGCTGTCCGTTGACAGTGACGGGCGTGTCGAACTCGGTGCGGATGAGGTTGATCATGAAGCGCGTGTAGAGGTTGGGCTGCCACTTGAGGCCCAGGCTGTATGCCTGGGCTTTGTTCGTGCCCTGCGTGATGTTGGGAAAGCTCGTGCTCGTGCCGGGGCGTCCCGTGAACTGCGGATTGCTGTTGTTGAAGTCGGTGCCATCGAAGTAGCTGTAGCGGAAGTTGAGTTCCCAAAGGCCCCAGCCACCCCCTTTGCCCCAGTTGAAGTTGTTGGCTGGCCGCGGCCGGACAAAGGTGCCCTCCCGATACCAGCTCGAATAGTACTCGCCGCTCAGCACCCAGCCGAGCGTTGCGTAGTAGGCCTTGAGGGTGCGGTCGAACTTTGCTCCCGACGAGATCACTGTCCCGGCGTAGTCGACTTGCACGTAGTCGCCCTGAACCTTGAAGTTCTTGACCGCGAGGGCCGCCTCGACGTCGACCACAGAGCGGTTGATGTTGCTGACCACCGCGGGCGCTCCGGTGGGATTGAACGGCTGCGGAATGAAGAAGGTCAGCCCGCGCGCCTCCGTCTGCACCGACGCTGCGCTGTAGGGCGTCTGCCCGTTTACGCCGCTGTTGGCTTGCTGGCTGGTCTGGTACGTACCGCCGAAGTGAATCACGTTGTCCGGCATCTTGAGCGCCTCGGCGAAGTTGTACACGAGCCTTAGCGTGGACATGAGACGGTCGCCTTGTACCTGCTGAGCGTTGCCTTGCAGCTCGTTGTTGCCCTGCCCCGTTGAGTTGGTCAACGCGGCGCTGTAGAACAGCCCCGGGATCGGCTCCCCGAACGCCATCGCGCCCGCGTCATAAGTCAGGTTCTGGAACAGGCTCTGGGTGAGCGCCCGCTCCAGGAAGTCGGTCTGAAGGTCGAGCATGGTATTGTCCAGGCCGATGTTGGGCTTGAACTGTCCGACGCGGAATCTCACGCCCGGCCTCCACCAGTTGAAGTCGATGTAGGCGAAGGTGAGCTGGGGCCCGGTCGAGGGGGCTGGGTTGGTCGCCTGGTTGGCGAATTCCTCTTCGACATAGACGTAGTAATAATCGAGAAACGATGCGCCCACGCCGATGCGAGCCCGGCGGACGCTGAACGTGTCGGCGTCCGCGAAGCTCGGCGAGTACGCGCGGTAATCGAGCTGTGCCCTGGCGCTCACCTGCAGGCGCCACCTGCCACGCGGATCCTCAAACACCAGCCCGGGACCCAAGTAGGCGCGCACGCCGTTCTGCTCCACCTTGGCCTCCGTGGCGGTCGCCTGCTCCTTCGTCTCGGCGATCTGGCCTTTGAGCTGGTCTACCTCCTTTTTCAGCGCCTCGGTCTCTGGCGATGGAGCGGCGGGCTTCTGCTTGTTGGCGGCCGCTTCTTCTCTCAGCTTCTTGAGCTCCTGGGTGACCGCATCCAGCTGCTCTTCCAGCTTCTTTATCCGCTCTTCGGTAGGATCCTGCTGCTGTGCGCGAAGTTCAGGAATTAGGGTGCAACAGACCCCTAACCCGCAGGCTACGAGAGCCAGCGGGACGTTTTTTTTCTTCATCGTCCCCTCCCAGAACAGCTTACGTTTCTTGTCTCGTGTTTCTACCTTCCGCTTAAGTCATGCTTTCTTTGTATATGACAGTATATAACGCCATGCCTGTCAAGGAAGCAAGTGAGACGAGAGCGCGCTTGTGTCGGTGGGTTGGGAGAGAAGGTGGCCCGCGTGAGTTTGCGGGAACCTGCTGCTGATGCAGACAAACCGAAAGGTCGATTTGGGCCTATATACGCATACGTCCTACGAAGTGGGCGAACGGCTGTCTATTATTTTCCCTCGAGCGGGCGGCCTAACAGTGTGGCGATCAGATCGTTCATCAGGACCGGCATGTCGAAGGCGTCGCGGTTCGTATAGATGAGCGCGTGGTTCGCTGGCGGCAGTGCGCTGGCGGCCGTGCTGGACGAAGTCGCGCTCGCTGCCATGGAGGGGTTACCGGTTGCCGCTCCATCATCGAGCAATCCGGCCTTGAGGAGAACGAACGCAGAATTGCCGGTCGCAAAGATCGACTTGGCCTCGCTCGCGGCCTGCTTCAAGAACGCGATGCCAGCCGGCTCGGCCAGTGCTCCCGCGAATGCTCGATTGCTCGGAAGATAAATCATGTCGTACTCGCAGACCTGGACCTGATCGATGAATCTGTCGAACGAAGCGCTGCGTTGTTCGCCGGAGGGCTCGAGCACCCTTATCTCCGTCTTGGCCGGGCGCAGCGCACCTGAGCTGCCTCCCCGAACGTTCTCGGCAGGACGAGGGACGATGATGTGTACCACGGCGCCTCGTTCGGCCAGGAAGTGTCGCGGTACCTCGAGGTCGAACCCGTCCACGCCATCTGCTGCCAGTATGGCGACCCGATAGCCACGGAGCCGATCAGGATCGTCTACGGGTTGCAGCAGAAAGCGCATCAGCTGCGCATGGGGTGAGACTACGCTGGTTGTTGCACCACTGCTGGGGGGCTTGATCGCGCCCCTCTCCGGGGCCATTGCGCTCGCGCTGCCGAGCAAGCACAGCAGCGAAAACGCAGTCAGTGCCGTTGCAATCATCCGAAGCTGTGTGAGAAGAACTCGACCGTGCTTCACATGCAAGCTATGCAGTTCTCGGCGGATACGCACAGCACGTTGGACCGGCACTAGTCGCGTCGACATTTGTCTCCTTCACTTCTCAACAGTTCACAGCAGGCCGCGTTGGGGCAACCGTGTGTTCTTGGTGCCCCTGTGTGCAGAAATGCGGCCAGCCTCACGGCAAGAACAAGATGCGCCCGCTCCTCTCCATCTCGCGCAGGCGCCGCTCGTGCTCAGGCATTGAGGCATCATGGCCACGGTCGGCTTGCACTGCGTCGTTTCGCGGGCTTGCAAACCATTTCAACACCACTGCGAGAACGTTTTTCATCGCCAGACTCCTCAGCGCAGCGCGCGGGCGCGGGACAGAAATGGGTCGCCGTCGAGATCGCGCATGCGCGCCTCGAGGTCTGCTAAGTCCGTCGCCTGTGCGAGATAGGCTTCCTGCTCCCGCATTTGCCTCTGCCAGGACCACATCTCCAGGCGGGCGAAGGCGTTTTGGAACCAGTTTCTCACCCGAGCGATAGGCCCCTTGCGTACCTCG
>Ga0335084_10002026_pt1 | contig 19288 bp, 20 predicted proteins | sample Lox_Sample_44_FD_206721 | JGI IMG/M metagenome (GOLD analysis project Ga0335084, IMG submission 206721) | Soil microbial communities from Loxahatchee National Wildlife Refuge, Florida, United States - Lox_Sample_4.4 | ecosystem: Environmental > Terrestrial > Soil > Wetlands | place: USA...
GCCATCCAGGGGATTCTGAACCAGGCCTTGGAGGAGAAAGCGAATCTGGTCAATGCTGCTGCCATCGCGGCTTCGCGAGGGTTGCAAGTCCACGAAGCCCGCAAGCCGAAACCCTCGAGCGGAGGCGCGGGCAGCGTGCTCTCCATTCTGGTGAAGACCCAAAGCGAAGAGCACATGGTGAAGGGAGCGGTTTTGCACAACGATAACCCACGCCTGCTGCACGTGGACGGGATCGAAGTGGAGGCGCCCCTGGAACGCAATCTGATCTACCTGCGCAATCGCGACGTGCCCGGCGTGATCGGCAAAGTAGGCACGATTCTCGGCGATCATAGGATCAACATCGCCGACTTTTCCCTCGGCCGGCGGGCAGGAGACGAGAAGCATCGCGAAGCCATCGCCGTGGTCCACGTAGACGGCAGCATTCCCGACAAGGTATTGGCCGAACTCAGAAGAGTGCCAGCCATCGAGCAGGCGAAAGCGATCAAGCTTTTTTAGAAGAATGCGGCCACGGATTAGCACGGATCAAAGACCAGAGAATTTATCCGTGGAGACCCGTGAAAATCCGTGGCCGGTTTCAGCATGATTTAATAAGACCTGGTCCCGCATCAAACCGTACGAGAGGACACTGGATGCGTAAATCGGCAAGCGCTGTGCTCGCAGTACTGCTCTTTCTTCCACTACGCAGCTTCGCCCAGGACGGCCACTTCGATGCCAGCATCAATGGCGCTGGAGTCTTCACCAGCCAGTCCAGCGGAAACGGCATCACCCAGAGCGCTACCAACGGCCTGAACGTCTTCGGCACCTTCCGGGTACGTTTTAAGTCCAGGCATTCGTTCGTCTTCAATTACGGGCGGGCGAAGGACTCGCAGATATACGAGACCGCTGGCGACAATTTTCACGTCCTGACCACCATCTCCGAGTACAGCGGCGCCTATGTTTTCAGCCCACTCAAAGCAGGAAGCTTGGAGCCCTTCTTCCTGGCGGGAGCAGGGGCGTTGCGGTTCAGCCCTCGTAGCACCTGGGTGTTTTTTCCAGATCTGGCGGATGGCACGCACAACCGCGTGCAAATCGATGTGGGCGCGGTGAAGCAAACGCAAGTGGCGTTTCTCTACGGGCTGGGTCTGGATTACCGCCTGCCGGTATTTTCAAGATTGGCGTTGCGCCTGCAATACCGCGGTTTTCTCTACAATGCGCCCGACTTCAAAGTGGACACTTCTTCGGGAAACGCCTTGAGCTTCTTCACTGGTGCCAGGGGACACATGGCCGAACCCTCGGTGGGGCTGGTATTCCGCTTCTAGAACGGCTGGCCACGGATTTGCACGGATAACCCCAATAACTGAGGCATTGTTTTTCTATCCGTGTTGATCCGTGAAGATCCGTGGCCGATTTAGGAGTTCAACGCGGCTTTGCGCAGCTTGCGGCTTTCCGCCAGCAGGGCCATGGAGTGCATGAGGTTTTGCAGCGTGACAATCCCTACCAAGCGCTGGTCTTCGACGACCGGAATGATGCTCAGGTTGCGCGCGGTCAGCTTGCGGAAGGCCGAGGCCAGCGATTCCTTCTTCTGTGCGACTTCGAAGATCCGGTTCATGACGGCTTGCACGTAGCCGTTCCCGTCGGCGCGCAGCGCCTGCAGAATCTTCTGCTTCGAAATCACCCCCACCATGTCGCTGCCGCGAATGACCGGGAAGTCATCCTGCAGGGAATGCACGGCCTTTTCCAGCGCGTCTTCCAAGGTGTCCGCCGGCGATAGGGTGGCAAAATCGGTCAGCATGATGTCTTCCAGCCGCACCGTTTCGAGCACCGACTGAAACACCGCCGAGCGCTCCTCGAGCTGTGCCGCAACAAACAGGAAGAACCCGATCATGGTCAGCCAGACAAAGGTCGGCCAGATGATGCCGACCAGCATGAACAAGGTGGCGAAGGCCTGGCCGATGGTGACCGCACGCCGGGTGGCGCGCACCGGGTCCATGCGCCGGCTGAACAAGGCCCGCAAGACCCGGCCACCGTCCATGGGATAGGCCGGCAGGAGATTAAACAATGCCAGCCACAGATTCGCCCAGACCAGGCTGCGCGGCAGGTTCGCGGAATTTACATAGGGTTTGGCCCAGAGTTGGATCTCAGGTGCGACCGCCAGCAAGATACCGCCGGCGGCAAAGGCGACCAGCAGGTTCACCACCGGTCCTGCCAGGGCAATACGGATGTCCCGTTTCCAGGTCAGCACACCCGGCTCGACCGGTTGCTGACTTTCGTCAAATACAGTGACTCCGCCAATGGGCAGCAGAATAATGGCTTTGGCGGGGACTCCTGCCTGCATGCCGACCAGAGCGTGCCCCAGTTCGTGGAGTACAACACATCCGAAGATGATTCCGACCAGCGCCAGCCCTCGGCCGGCACTTGCCGGACCACGGGAGGCAGACTCAGTCAGCCACACAAACAGCAGGAGGAAGAAGAAAGTTAGATGAATGCGGAGTTCGACGCCAAAAAGCCGTCCTGCTGGAATCGACCAATTTCTCATGCCAGATGCGCTAGCCTCACACCTATTCTATATAGTTTAGACGCCGCGGCAGGACCGGGAGTTTCAGTTTCACTAATCGAAGGTACTTGCCCGGACTAGGTTTGGGTAAGGCATGGCTTCGTCAGGCTGCGGGAAAGGTCAGGGCTTTGGGTGGAGCAGGGCCTTCGGCCCTGCAATAAGGGCTTACTAACGAGTGTGGCTTCCGTGTGTGCGCGAAGACTGAACTCTGGGCGAAGCGGTGGAACAGGCTGCTCAAGTTTCAGCCGCGAAGCAGCGGCATTTGATAGCCCGGCACGTGAGTGCCGGGAAAGGTGGGAGCGCCAGACCGAGTCCCGCAGGGACGGCACATATACTCGCACACTCTATTTGCGCGGCGTCTTCCAGCCGTGCCGCAAGCAGTACGGATCAGTGAACCCATGAGAGTCATCGCGGGAAAATATCGGAGCCGGCGCCTGCAATCGCTGCCGGGCCTGGATTTGCGTCCCACCGCCGATCGCCTGCGAGAGACGTTGTTCGACGTGCTCACAGCTGGGAATCCGGCGGCGCTGGAGGGAACGGTCTGGATGGACCTGTACGCGGGCACCGGTGCGGTGGGAATTGAGGCCCTTAGCCGCGGCGCGGGCAAGGTTTATTTTGTGGAGGTATCGGCGAAAGCCGCTGAGCGGATTCGAAAGAACCTGCAGACCTTGGAAATCACAACCGGATTTCAGATTCTCCAGAAGGATGTTACGAAGGCTCTGCGCGGGCTGGAGACGCACAACCTGCATGTAGATTTCGTTTTTCTCGATCCGCCCTATCGCCTGGAACAGGCCTACCGGCAGACGCTGGAGGCGCTCGCGGCGTCGAAGCTGCTGAAGCCGGGGAGCCTGGTCATCGCTGAGCACCAGAAAAAATTCGACCCGGGAGAGAAGTTTGCATCTCTACACAGATACCGGCTGCTGCAGCAAGGGGATGCAGCTCTCAGTTTCTACGGCGTTACCCCATGAACCATCTTTCCTATCACGAAGGCGAGGTCGCCGTGCAATCCCGCGTCGGGGTGGGTTCGGACGGACTGGGCGCGCAGGATATGTATCGCCCGACCATGGGCGCTGGAGTGCAGCATTTTCTGGCGGCCCAGCAAGTCTCTGTGCTTTCCTCCATGGACTTGGACGGCCTGGTGTGGGCCTCCCTGCGCTCTGGACCGCCGGGCTTTCTTCATGCTGTCGATCCGCAAACGGTTGAGGTCGGCGGCTACAGTCATCCGTATGATCCGGTCTTGCAGAATCTCACGCAACAGAGCCCCGCCGGGATGTTGGTCATCAATCTCGCAGCTCGACACCGGATTCGCCTGAACGGTGTAGCGCAAGTCGATGCCGCGGGCGGCATCCGTCTGGTCGTAAACCAGGTGTACGGGAACTGTCCGCAGTACATCCAGGCGCGCGAAGTTAAGAGTCAGGGCGCTCTTTCCAGCTTGCCTTCGCACCGGGCAAAGCAGCTCGACGAGGAACTGCGGAGCTGGGTAGAAAGATCCGACACGTTTTTTCTGGCAACGGCCCATCCCGAGTCAGGACTGGACGCCTCCCACCGCGGTGGCAAGCCGGGATTCGTCCGGGTCGAGGATGAGCGACATCTGGTATTTCCCGACTATTCGGGAAATAACATGTTCAATTCTCTGGGGAACATCTCCTCTTATCCCAAGGCGGGATTGTTGTTCCCCGACTTCGACAGCGGTGCTGGGTTGCAGCTATCCGGGGCCGCCAAGGTTTTGTGGGACGATTCCCGCACCGCCGAGTTTCCCGGAGCACGTCGCCTGGTAGCGTTTGAGATTGAGCGAGTGCTGGTACTGCCGCAAGCAACCCTCTTGGAGTTTGAGTTCCAAGGCTATTCGCCGCACTTGCGATAGGGGCTGATCCCGCCGAACGCAGACACTTTCCACTACATCAGCAATTCATTCGCCCGCCGCACAATCGGGTGCTGCATCTCCTGCAGATCGTTCTTGACCCGATTGAGCCCGTAGACGCACTGCTCAAAGTGGTTGGACAGGCTGGCGAACAACGGCGCGACTTTGGTGTACTCGAAGCAATCGAACTTGGAGACGATGTAATAGCTCTCTTTCCCGGCTTTCATCCAGTCTACGAAACCTTCCAGCCGGTTGCGGCGCAGACGAAAGTGATTGATGCTCTCGGGAAACATGCCGGTGAAGAACAGGGTGTAGTCGCCGATGTGCTTGCGCACCTGGCGCTCGCGGTCGAACGAGGGCGCGGGCCCGTACACGGGATTCGACTCCATCAGCAGCTCGCCCACGTCGGTCAGCTGTTTTCCCGCCGCCGTACGAATTCTGAAGAGTTGCTCGACTTCGCAAAACTCTGCCAGCAAGTGAGCAACATAATTGACGATCTCGGGGTTGCGAATGCCGATTTCCTCGGCGTAGTGCCGCCCGACTAGTTCCAGGAAGAACCGTTGCAACAAGTGTGATTCGTCGTTCATTCTTCAGGGCCCCCAACCCCGCTACCACGGCGGGATTCCGCGCGTTGCGCGCATTCTTACCCAGTCCGTGACGCCGCGCAAGTGACTTTTGTAAGTCGCGTACGTGGTCTTTCTGCTCGGTTAGAAGGTGGGTAAGCCGCCAAGGTTTTATCGCATTTCTGTTGGCAGTCAGCTTCGCTGGCTGCCAGCCGACAATTGGTTATCCAGCTACAATATCGGCCACGGAGGTACCGAAATCGTGGAACGAAAGAACATCTCCAGTGGTGCCCCTTGGGAACCGATCGTGGGGTATTCGCGGGCGGTCAAGGTTGGCAATTCCGTTTATGTCGCCGGAACCACGGCTACCGGGCCTGATGGCAAGGTTGTCGGAATCGGCGATCCCTATGCCCAGGCGGTGCAGACGCTGAAGAATATCGAATCGGCCCTACAGAGAGCGGGTGCCGCCATGAAGGATGTCGTGCGCACCCGAATGTTCGTCACCAACATCGCCGATTGGGAAAAGCTCGGCCGGGCACACGGCGAATTCTTTCGCGACATCCGCCCTGCCGCCTCGATGATCGAAGTCAGCAAGCTGATCTCGCCGGAGATGCTGGTAGAGATTGAAGTGGACGCGGTAATCGTAAACACGGAGCCGTGAATCGGAAGCCAGCCGCGCGACCGGGCCAGTCCTCAGGGAGTTACTGCCCTTGAAAATCTGGCCCGGCGGCAATGGCTGTGAACCGATCGCGCGATCTCGCCATCGAAGGGCTTCGATCCGATTCGTTAGTGTCCTACCACGGCGAAGGCTCCCAGGACGCCCGACGTGTTGACCCAAGAGCCGTCATTGAAGAACGCGAAGGGTTGCGTGGTCTGATTGGTGTCGTTCATGTTCCAGGCATCCCAGGTGTCGGCAGTCTTAGCAGTGGTTTGCACCACCACCCAATACTGCGTCCCGGCCGTGATCGGTGCGCCCTTGCCCGAAGACTTGAACTCCGTCGCACAGCAGCTGCCGAAGGGGGGCAGACCTGCAATGTCGAACTTCCCGATTACAGCACCGGGAAGATTGCCGGCGTCCGCGTTGAGACTGACGGTGGCGCCGTTGGTTCCGGTCACGTAGCCGACCGCGACTACGATCTTGGTCACCGTGGCATTGGCGGCAGGGGTGAAAGGCATTCCATCCGCGTAAGTAGCTCCGATGATGGAGTTGGGTCCGGAGATGGTCCATCCCGAACAGCACCAATAAACGCCCAGTGGGTAGTTGCTGAAGTTGTTGTAAATTACGGCGTCACCGGCATCCGGTTGGTAGCTTGGGGCGTAGAACTTGGACGCTCCCTTTGTGGCGGTCGTCTGGCGTCCGTCTCTGCTGGTGACGACCCCATTCTTGCTGGCCGCCTGAGCCGCTAAACTGACGAACAAAAATGTGAGCAAGCTGAGCAGTGTGAGTGTTTTCTTCACGACGATATCCTCCATTTTCTCGAAATCTGGGTTGGGCTGAGTTGAAACTCGAGTCGGGCGAAGTTGGGACACGATGGTTTGGGGCTACAGCGGCTAACTGCTCGCCTCGATCTGCGACAGTTACTCTCACTCGGTCGTCTCCCAACCGGCGGTACATACTACTGGTTTGTCATACAGGGGCGACAGGCCTGTAGCTCCTCTCACCCCGCTACTGGGAACAGCTCCCGGCTTTCAGGGGAATGGGCGAAAGTCAGGAACCGGAAAAAAAGCGTGCCCGGATTCTACACTCATCGACACCGTTGTCAACAACAGATCTCAAGTCTGGCGCGGCTTTTCAACGGTTTGGAGGGTACATTGTTGCAAACTTTTGCGCATGCTCGAGCACGACAAGGACGGTACCGCCATCGGACTTGGGCCCGACCATGTGATCCTCGCTCTTGACATCGGCGACTTGCGCGTCATAATGCCCAAATCCAGAACGAGTTCGAACCGGGCATGGAACACGTTCCGCTCCTCGAGTGCGATATGGGAGGTGGCTATGGGTCTTCTTGAGTTGTGTGACGCCGAGGCGGCAGTGGTTTCGGTGGAAGCCAGCGTGGCCGATGCCGTCCGAACTATGCTAGAGCTGCACGTGGGTGCGGTTGCCGTAGTGGACAGCGATCGGCGAGTGGCGGGCATCTTTACCGAACGCGACATCCTGCGGAAGTTTGCCCTTAGCCGGCGCGATCCGGAGAGCACCTTGGTGCGCGAACTGATGACACCGGCCGTGGAACTGGCCACCGCGGAAACGGGCGCGAGCGAAGCCCTGGTCACCATGGTGGAGCGGCACTTCCGCCATCTCCCCGTGGTGGACAACCAGGGCAGGCTGCTGGGGATGCTCTCCATCCGCAACCTGTTGCAGTGGCGAATCGATGACTTGAGCCGGGAACTGGGATCGCTGGAGCAGTACGTCAGCAACGACTCTCCCGGAGGGGACTAGCGTCCACACAAGTGCCCGGTGGAAGGACACGGTTCCCACAAGGAGAGCAGTACAGCCGCATTTTCCTGGGTGATGCGCGAGCTTGCGGAGTAGATTTGGGCAAGGGCGCAAAGCAAAAGGCCGACCTTCCGGCCGGCCTTCGCGTAGCGAATCCGAAAACTACTTCTTGGGGGCGATCGCGTCCTTGGTGGCCTTGGCGACGCGGAACTTCACCACCGTCTTGGCCTTGATCTGAATCGGTTCACCGGTCTGCGGGTTGCGTCCCATGCGGGCCTTGCGGTGTGCTTTCACTAGGCGGCCGAGCCCTGGGATGACGAACACGCCGTTCTTCTTGGTCTCTTTCACGGCGGTGTCGGTAAGGTGTTCCAGAAATGCAGCGGCGGTCTTATTGTTGGTCTCGATTTTCTCAGCGAGATGACGCACCAGTTGGGTCTTGGTCATGCCTGAAGCCATGAATCCTCCTATCGGTGGAACTCTGATTTTCCTGCGATGAATCGCATCTTATACCAGGCCTCCTGTGGAAAAACAGCGTTTTCGCCGCATTTTATGCGGTTTTCCCCCCTTGGGAACCTCAAAAGCCCACAAAAATCGCTATTGCCAGCGACCTCAAGCGTCGAAGCGCCTGTTTTCAGCATGTGCCGGGAGTCTGCCGGTGGGGAGGAAGGCGAGGTCCTCATGTCATAATGAACCTCTAGAGAGGAATCCTCGTGAGTTGCGCCATCTGCGAAAAGCGCAAGGAAAAGCGCTTCTGTCCCGCCGTCCACGGACGCATCTGTCCGCAGTGTTGCGGCGAGCAGCGCGAGGTGATCCTCGACTGCCCCAGTGACTGCGTCTATTTACAGCAAGCCCGTGAGCACGAAAAGCCGCGTCCCTTAAGCGATTTGGACCAGGCTGCCTTGTTTCCCCAAGTTGAGATCGGGGACCAGTTCCTTTACGAGCACGAACACCTGGTTGTGGGTCTGACGTTTGCCTTGGCGAAGAGTGTGCGGGCGGATCGCAGCATGAACGATTCGGATCTCATTGCGGCGTTGACCTCGCTGGCCAGAACTCATGAGACCCTGGTGAACTCCGGGCTGCACTATGAAGCACCCATGACCAGCATGCTTCACCAGACCATCGCCGCAGAAGTGCAGAAAATGCTGAAGGAGTACCGCGAGGCCGAAGAGAAGCACCTGGGTTACTCGCGGCTGAAAGATTCCGATGTCTTGAAGGCGCTGGTCTTTCTCGTCCGCATGGGCCACGCTCGCACCTCGGGAAGGCCCAAGTCCCGGGCGTTTGTGGACTTCGTGCTCTCCCAGTTCCCCGAGAAGACCATCGCTGCTCCCGAGGAAGTGGGCAGCCGCCTCATCGTCCCGTAAGCCACAGGCTCGTTTTCGCAGATGGCGGTTGACAAGGCAATCTAGCCGTAGGTAATATTCAACCGAATGGTTGAATATCAGCAACAGGTCCTCGATGACGTCTTTTCTGCGGTGGCGGACCCTACCCGCCGCGCCATCCTGGAGAACCTCGCGCGCAGGCCCGCCACCATCACGGAGATTGCAGCACCGTTTCCGGTCTCGCTCAATGCCATCTCCAAACACATCATGGTGCTGGAGCGCGCCGGCTTGCTGCAACGCGAGATAAGGGGACGTGAGCATCTCTGCCGCGTCGTGCCGCGCCCTCTGCAGGAAGCCACCGACTGGCTCGAACGCTATCAGCGCTTCTGGGAAGAACGGCTGGACGCGCTGGAGCGCTACGTCGCAAAGAAGATGAAGGCAAAACGAAAGGAAAGAATGCATGCCCACTGAACAAACCTACCGGATGTCGGTCCGGCGGCGGATACCCGCCCCGCGGGACGTGGTGTTTGAGGCTTGGATTGATCCACAGGGCATCCGCGAATGGATGCTGCCCGGGGATGCGATATCGGCGAACGCCGCGCTCGATGTGCGGGTCGGCGGTTCCTACCGGATCGTCATCCGAAGCAAGGACCAGGAGCACGTTCACACCGGGACCTACCAAGTGGTTGACCGTCCCTCGAAGCTGGTCTTTACCTGGACATCGCGGAACGACTCACCCGCAACCCTGGTCACGGTGGAGTTCCTCGACCGGGGACAGGAAACCGAACTGATCATCACCCACGAGCGCTTCCTGCAGGCCGAGACCACGAAGCGGTACGAGGGCGGGTGGGGCCGGATCGCGGAGAGGTTCGCAACCTATCTGGCGAACCCTTCTTCGAGGGCCTCATGAGCCTCACGAACCGTCGGACTTAACTGAGCCATACTGCTGGCGCAGGGGGAACCGAAGATGGCAGACTTGTTGCACGCTATCCAGATCGATGCTTCGCCTAAGGATGTTTACGCCGCGTTCGCTACCCAGAAAGGGATGCGCGGTTGGTGGACCGCTGACACCGAAATGCAGGAAAAAGTCGGTGGCAAGGCGGACTTCGGCTTCGACAACCGCGGCACCGTCTTCCACATGGTCATTGAGGCGCTGGAGGCGGACAGATGCGTCCGCATGTCCTGTACCGGGGGCGATCCCCAATGGGCGGGGACCCAGCTCGAGTGGAAAATTGAGCCCAAAGGGAGCAAGACCAACCTGAGCTTCAGCCACCGCAACTGGCGCGACAGCACACCCTACTCTGCGTCCTGCAATTCGACCTGGGGAGAGCTGATGCACCGCCTGAAGGCCTTCGCGGAAACCGGGCAAACAAATCCCCGCTGGACGCGGTAGCTCTCTCTCAACATACGAAGTGGGCCGCGCTAAACCTTCGACCTGCGCACTGCCTGCCCCGCCGGCAACGCATCTCGCAGCTCGCGAATTGTGCGCTGCAGCACAGGATGCCGCACCTCCGGCGCGATCTCCGCCAGCGGTTCCAGCACAAAGCGGCGGTCGTGCATGGCGGGATGGGGAATGGTCAGATCCTTCGTCTCGACGATCGAGTCTCCAAACAGCAAAATGTCGATATCGATAATTCGCGGACCTTTCTTTTCGATCCGGCGCCTGCCCATCTGCTGTTCGGCTTCGAGGATGCCCGCCATTAGCTGCCCGGCCGTCTTCTCCGTGTGCAGCTTGATGGCGCAATTCAAAAACCAGGGCTGAGCGGCAAATTCCACCGGCTCGGTTTCATAGAAAGACGATGCTGCAACTACCTCGCCCAATTCGCCCAGGCGCTCAATCGCCAAACCCAGGTTCAAGCCGCGGTCCCCAAGGTTCGAGCCGAGCGACAAATAGACGACGTTATGCACGGGGAGTAGTTTCTAGGTTCTGGCTTTCGGATTCAAGTTTCCAGAGAAGATGCAGGCCAAGGTATCCAGCTTGAGACTTGCGGCCTTACCCATCCACCCGGCACGCTAGACCGATGCTTTCCATTCAGACCAAAATTGACCGTGCCCAGCGGTTGCTGCGCATGCTGGAGGAAGACGCCCCTCTGCTGGAAGTCCGTGTGGCCCCCCTGGCTCCCGAGCATCAGCAATCTGCGAAGGCCTACGCCGCGCAACTTACTGCCCACACCCGGGCCGAACTGGAAAAACTCATCGAGCAGAACTCTTTCTGGGATTCCAACGACTGCACTCCGCAAGCCGCGGATTAAGCGCTCCCATCTGTGCCTTGGAGGGTGGGATTAGGCCATCTGCCCCGCGCTCGCGTGGAAGGTCACGGGAACGGCTTGGCGGGTTTCTTCCAGCGTGGTCTCTTCCCACAACGTACGGTCCCGCAACAGCAGCGACACCAGGGCGGTGTGCATGGCATGACCGGCACGGTCGGCCACTACGTTACCCAGGATCTGCTTCCCCAACAGGGCCAGATCTCCGATGAGATCAAGCACCTTGTGCCGCACAAACTCATCGGCATAGCGCAGAGGGGGATTCTCCACACCATTGCGGGTCAGCACGATACAGTTCTCGCGCGAGGCGCCACGGATCAATCCCATGTTGCGCATGGCTGGTTCGTCTTCGCGGGACCCGAAGGTGCGGGCCGGGGCGATCTCCCGCAGGTAGTTGCCATCTTGCAACTCCACTCGAAATGTTTCTTTGCCGATCAAGGGGTGAGGGAAGTTGATGGTGTAGGAGACGGAATAGCTGTCCGCGGGATAAACGGCAATGAATTTGTTTCCTTCTCGCAGTTCAACTTCGCGACGGATACGCAAATAGGTGCGCGGGCGGCGCTGCTGGCGAATTCCCACCTTCTGAATGAATTCCACAAAGGGCCGGGCGCTACCATCCAGGATGGGAAGCTCCAGGTTGTCCAGTTCCACTATCGCGTTGTCGACCCCAGTCCCGAAAAATGCGGACAGGAGATGCTCGGTAGTCGAGATCAGCACGCCTTTCTTCATCAAGCTGGTCGCGTAGCTGACGCGGGCGACGTTGCGGCCAATGGCCTCCACCTCGAAGCCATCCAGATCGATCCGGCGAAACACGATGCCAGAGCCGGCGGCGGCCGGCAGGATGCGCAGGTTAACCGCAGCACCGCTGTGCAAACCCACTCCGGAGCATTCCACGGCGGCACGAATTGTCTGTTCGTGTTTCAGGCTAAAGTTTCGCTATCTGTGGCGGTATGAATAGATTACCGCCTGTATGCGGAACCCCGTCTGTGGCAAATTAGCCACACTGTCGTGGGAATTAGCCAAACCCCACCCTGAAAAACCGGCTAAAGCTAAAGCCAGCAGGTACTTAACCGGGGGAAACAAGAAGATTACTTCCGCGAAACCGGCTTGTTTGGGTCCCAGGTCACCACGGCGTTGAACAGGGAATCTTTCATGCCGGTGTTGAAGCTTACCGAGTTCAAAAAATGCTGGCTGACCATGTCGCCGTTGTAGTACCGGCTGCGGATGAAGGGGGTCATAATGCCCTGCACGGCGCGGTAAGCATCGTACACCTCGCTCTCGACGTTGCGCTCTTTATCAGTGGGATCGCGCCAGGAGTAAGTTTTTTTTACCGGCAAGAATGTCCGCGAGTCGATGTACAAGGTCACACCTTGGTTTTGGGAGTTCAACAGGGTGACTTGCTGCACATCCTTTTGCTCGGCCACCGTAGCACCCTCGTAAAACAGTGCCACCCCGGGCTCGTGTAGCCATTTTCTCAGCACCACATCCAGCGCATACTGGCGGCGGCGAATGACATTGCTCACCGTCTTCGGATCGTCCGCACGCGTGCCTCGATAGGTGATTTCAAAGCCCTGGTCACCGCGGTAGACATACACAATATCGCGCTTCTTGGTCAGTTCGACCCGGTCTTTATCGGGATACTTGTAGAACTCCCAGAACAGCATTCCAGGGCCGCCGGATTCTCCGTGATGCATGCTGTACGCGCGGCCCTCCAGGCTGACGTCTTGGATGTTCAAGTAGGCCTCTCCGCCCAAGGCTTGAATCGTCTGGTCGAGAAGCGCTTTCGCCTTGTTGGCGTTTTCCTGATCAACCGGGATGGACTGCGGCGATGCCGGCGATGTGGCAGGCGTTGCCTGGCTGAAGGCAAGCGTTCCCAGGAGTAGAAGGAGGACGACGTATTTCATGTTACCCAGGAAGATAAGACGCTCCCCGATGAATTGTAGCTGCCTGGTTGTTTGAAATCGATGGAGGCCGGACGTCCGCGCCCGCCTTTGCCGTGCTAGCCTGCCAGCACCGCCCCGCCGTTCACGTTGAACACCTCACCGGTGATGAACCCTGCTTGCGGGGTGCACAGAAACAGGATTGGCCCGGCGATCTCCTCGGGCTTGGCCACGCGTCCCAGAGGAATGGTCGCGAAAATCGCCGGCCGGCTCTTGGGGTCGTTCAGTGCAGGAATGGACATATCGGTCTCAACCCAACCCGGCGCCACGCAATTTACATAGATGCCATCCTGCGCCAGTTCTGTGGATAGCCCTTTCACCAGACTAATCAGCGCGCCTTTGCTGGCGGCATAATCGCAGTGGAAAGCCTCGCCACGCTGCCCGGCGGTCGAGCTGACCAGCACGATGTGCCCCGGCTTGCCCTGCCTCTTCATCTGGGAGACGGAATGCTTGAGGAGAGCGAAGACGCTATCCACATTGATCGCCAGCGTGCGGCGCCACTGTGATTCGGACATCTGGTCGATGGGGACATCTTGCGGCTCCCACACCCCGTGATTGGCAACCAGGATGTCGAGCCGTCCAAACTTCTTGACTGTGGCTGCCACCAGCCCAGCCGCGCTATCTGTGCCCAAAAGATTGCAAGCGACCGTGGCACAGCTAGCTTCGCCGAGCTCCTTGACCAGCTCCTCGGCGCGCTCCCGCGCCTTCTCGTAATTGAACATGACGCGAGCGCCGGCGGCGACGAACAGTCGTACTGTGGCAGCACCGATACCGCGCGAGCCGCCAGTGACAAGCGCAACTTTATGGTCCAGCGACAGAGAGACGGACATGAATGATAGTTTCTAGTTTCCGAAGTGGGGTTGCAAGGGGGGTGGCAAGAACGGTGGTGAGAACCTTGAAACGTTGAGGTCGCCGAGAACCGCCGCAGCGTCCGCCGAGGAAGCCAGAAGCCGTTTTCTTCAGCCGCCCAGGCTCGACGGGGCCCGTTCGCTTTTGAGTTCACGCGCTAGGATCCGGACCAGCATCCCGTCGTAGCGGGTGCCGCTCAGCCGTTCCAGTTCCATCAGGGCCTGCTCGCTACTTTTCGCTGACGCGAAGGAGCGCTCCGTAGTCATGTTGACGTAGGCGTCGGCAATCGAAAGGATGCGTGCCCAGAGCGGGATCTTTTCACCGCGAAGCCCCGCCGGATAACCGCTTCCATCGAAGGCCTCGTGATGATGCTCCACTGCTTGTTGCAGGGGCTCGCCGCCGGGAATAGTGCCAAGAATCTTGGCTCCTACCTCTGCGTGCAGCTTTACCAGATAAAATTCGTCTTCTGTGAGCGGTCCGGACTTGTTGATGAGGCGATCGGGGACGAAGATTTTCCCCACATCGTGCACCCGGCCGGCATAGGCAATATCATCCACGTCTTCAGGCGAGAGGCCGAGAGCACGCGCCACCAGTTCGCTGTACCGGGCCACCATTTCCCCGTGCCCGGTCCCGTTGCGTTCCCGGAGTTCCGCTGCGCGCGCCAGGGCTTCGATGGATTCGCGCAAAGCTTGTGGGTTGTAGTCTTCCTCTCCCTGCTCGCCGATACAGAGTTTCTTGAGCGTGGTAAGGAGTTCATCCAGGTGTTCCGGGCCAGTGTGCTCCCGCTGCAGAAAGCCCTCGATATAGGCGGAGATTTGCTGCCGCTGGACGGCGCCCGTTTCGTCCGCCTCAAATTCATCGGCGATGGAGACGCGATCGCCGCCGGCATGCTTGGAAACATACATGCCCGAATCGGCGACCCGAATGATGTCCTCCACCGACAGACCGTGCACCGGGAAGCTGGCCACGCCAAAGCTGCCGGTGATGTGATGCTCCTGCAGCATGGGATCGCTCGAAAGCCAGAGGCGCAGGCGGTCCGCCAGGCTTTGCGCCTGCTCGATTCCGGTTTCGGGCATTAGGATGATGAATTCGTCCCCCCCGTACCGGGCCACCACGTTCGACTGCCGGCATTTTTGCTCCAGCAGGCGCCCGACGCGGGCCAGCACCAGGTCGCCCTCCAGGTGGCCCAGGCTGTCGTTCACCTCCTTGAACTTGTCGAGGTCGATCAACACCACCGAAAAGGGGCGTCCGGAGCGAGAAGCGCGCTTCCATTCCGAAGTCAAAGCTTCCCAGAAGAAGCGGCGGGTCTTGATGCCGGTGAGCCCGTCGGTGATCGATTGTTGCTGCAGCTTTTGGAAGACAAAGGAGTTGTGCAGCGCCGTCGCCAGCAAATCGGCCAACGTGTTCATGATCAAAACATCGTCGGGAGAGAAGGCGTCCTCCTGTTTGCTTTCGACGTTGAGCACGCCCATCAGGGTTTCGCCAAAGGTGATAGGAATGGAGAGCACGGCCCGCGAATCCGGAAGAACGCCCTGTAAGTGGGCCTCTCCGGTGGTTTGCACCAGGGCGCTTTCGCCGGTTCGCGCCACCCGGCCAAGGATCCCCACACCGAGCGGAATCCGCTTGCCCAAGGCTGTGGCGGTCGCACCCGCCTCCGCCTTGATCTCAATGTCCTTTCGTGTGTAGTCAAAAATTCCGATTCCGATGTGGTCGAAACGAAAGTTCTTCTGGATGTGGCCCACAATCTCCAACAGCATCTGTTCCGCGTCCTCACTGGAAATCGCGGTCTTCGAAATGCTATTGAGAAATGCCAGCTGCCGGGAGCGGCGTTGCTCCTCAGCGAACAGGCGGGCGTTTTCCACTGCAACCGAGACCTGGCCGGCCGCGGTCTGGATCACTTCCAGGTCCCGCTCCTCAAAAACATGCTCGCGTTCCATGTTCATGGCCGCCATCACACCCGCGGGCTTGCCCCCGAGCAAAATGGGGGCCCCGCAGAAGCACTTGGCTGGCCGAGGGGGAATGTACGTTGTCCCCAGGCGCTCCCGTGCTCTTTCCAGGTCGGAGTGGATGAGCACCGGTTGCCCGGTGCGCAAGATGTATTCGGTCAAGCCGTTGTCGACTTTGCGGGAACGCTTAGGAAGGACTTCTCCTTTCTCAACTTCGAACTCAAAGCGGATCTCGTCTCCCTCCTGAAAGGCGACATAGAAGTCACTGGTCTCGAAGATCTGTCCCAGCTCTTTGTGGACCGTGCGCAGAATTTCATCCTGGTCGAGGCGGGAGCTGATGGCCTGGCCGATCTGCGTCAGCAGTTCGTATTCCTTGGTGCGGCGCTGCGCATCGTGCATCACTACGTAGTTTTCCAGGGTGAGTCCGATCTGCAGTGCCAGGCCGATCAGCAGACGCAGGTTCGAGGAGCCGAACATGCGGCGGGCGGCATGAGGGAAAAAGATGATCCCGAAATTATGTTCGCGGGTTTGCAGGCTGACTGCGGTGATATGGCGAACGTTCTCCTCGGCCATGACCTGGCGGAACTGCTCAAAGCGCGCCCCCGGAAACGCGGGCAGCGGTTCTGACATCTCCGCAACATTGTGGAAAGTGACAAATCCGCCACGCCGGTAGGAAAGTTCAGAAATGTATTCCCCGGCGCCGGTTTTCTCCATTTTGCTGATCAGCTCAGGAGAGAAGCCGCGTTGCACGGAGGGAAGAGTCGCGCGCCACCGCTCGGAGATGTAGATCAGGGCCCGTCCTGTGGGCAAGGGTGCCACCAGCCGGTCCAACATGCTCTGCAGGCTGGGCACCAGGTCCTCGGCCGACAGCAGCCGCTTCGGATCCACTCCCAGGGTGGAGAAGGCCAGCGCATTTTCCTGCACTGCATTGCGCTCGTTTTCGAACAGCACCATCACCATGGCAACGCCCAGCAACATTTGCGGGATGGGTCCCAGAAAGTGTCCCGCGGTGCCGAACATCTGCATGAAAGGATTGCTCAGCTCGCCAAAGATCATCAGCACAGCCCACAACGCCAGCGAAACCGCCAGCAGGGTAAAGGCCAGCGAATTCTTGCGATGAGCATGCCGGTAGAAATAGAAAGAACAGTACAACAACAACACTCCCATTCCCACGTCGAGGGGCAGATGCGGGGTGTGGGACGCGGAAGAATAGAAGCTTTCGCTCGCGACCAGGGTGCGCAAGTTCCACCAGGCCAGGGCCACTCCGGCCACGCCCAGAGCCAGATCGTCCCAGCGCGGGCGGTATTTTTCGCGCATCAGCCGGGTGGAGACGTAGATGCAAAGCGCCATGCCGATCAGCAGCATCGAGCCCACAAACGAAGTCAGCAGCGTGGGTTGGTGGAAGGCGTCCCAGGCGTCGACGCCGTAATGCAGCGTGTAAAACGCCCAGGCCAGTTGCCAGGCGCCAAAGTATTGCTGCCGGCTTTGTTCATAGAGATAGGTAAACAGCAGGAACAGCAACAGGGCCACGACCCCGGGGACGATCACCATGCTGGCGGCGAGACTGGTCATGACGCTGGGGGATTGCTCCTCTACGTGGTTCTGTTCGGTAACCGTTATGTTTTCACACGAGTTCAGTCAACACAATACTTTAGATGACCTATCCTGGCAGACTGCGTTCTGTTAGTAACCTGGCAAGGTTACTAAAGGCACTCGCCGGCGCCCGCTTGACGCTGTTTTCCCCCCGCCCGTAACATCGAAGGCGACCACCTTTCATGAACTCTCCCTCGCATCCAGTGGCCTCAGGGCCGGGCCCCCGGGTCCGGTTTGCGCCCTCTCCGACCGGCTTCCTGCACGTCGGTAGCGCCCGAACCTTCATCTTTAACTGGCTTTATGCCCGCCACAACCGCGGAACCATGATTCTGCGCCTCGACGATACCGACGTCGAACGCAATACCGAGGCCTCAGTAAGTTCGATCTTTGACGGGCTGCGCTGGCTGGGCCTGGGCTGGGATGAGGAATACAAGCAGTCCGAGCGCCTGGAACTGCATCGCAAGATCGCGTGGGCGATCTTCGAGAAAGGCCTGGCATACCGGGATTTCACCCCGGCACATGCCGGGGATAGCGAGAAATCGGGAGCCCAAGGTGCGTGGCTCTTCAACCCCGGAATGCCCGACCTCTCCCGTGCTGAAAGCGACCGCCGGGCAGCCGCCGGAGAGCCTTTTGCTCTCCGTTACCGCGTGCCGCGCGGGGCCGGGCGGGAGGTGCGCTTTAAGGATGCGGTCTACGGGGACCAGGTCAAGGCCGCCGCCGACATTGAAGACTTCGCCCTCCTGCGCAGCGACGGCATGCCGACCTACCACCTGGCCTCGTGCGCCGACGATGCTGACTTGCGCATCAGCCACATCATCCGCGGCCAGGACCACCTGACCAACACCTTCAAACACGTATTGATCTTTGAAGCGGCCGGGGTCAATCCGCCCCAGTTTGCCCACTTGCCGCTCCTGGTAGCACCGGATGGAACCAAGCTTTCAAAACGGAAACATGGCCCTGTAGTGAGCGTGACCACCTACCGCGATGCTGGCTTCCTGCCCGAGGCCTTCACCAACTTCCTCTGCTTGCTGGGTTGGTCGCCCAAGGATGATCGGGAAAAGATGTCGCAGCAGGAACTGGTGGACGCGTTTTCGCTCGAGGGCATCAACCGGGCGAATGCGGTGGTGAACTTCAAAGAGCCTGCCGCCACACTCGAAGAGACCTTCGACCCCAAAGCCATCTGGCTGAATGCGGAATACATCCGTGGCCTGGCCGTGGAGGACCTCAGCGCCCGCCTGCTGCCCATAGTGCGAGAAGCCGGATTCAACCTCGATCCCGCCAAGATGCTGAGGATCACGCCCCTGATCCGCGAACGTATCAAGTTGCTTCGCGACGTGCTGACCGCGGCGGATTTCTTTTTCGTGGACCAACTGCCACCCTATGACCCCGCTGAACTCATTCCGCAAAAAGGTGACGCGGCCATGGCAACGAAGGTGTTGCAGAAGGCCCGTGACGTCCTGGACAAAACCGAGTTCAAGCACGATCCCCTGGATCAGGCTCTCCGTGCAGCGGCGCAAGAGCTTGGAATCAAAGCCGGGCAGATGTTTCAGCCCATTCGAGTCGCCGTCTGCGGCAGAAAGAACGCCCCGCCGCTGTTTGAGACCCTGGAAGTGCTGGGGAGGGACACGACCCTGGCGCGGATTGAGCAAGCAGTGCAAAAGATCCAGTAACTTGGCCACCCGGCCCCGCAAACCTTCCTGCCGCCCGCCCGTCCAATGCTCTGGCTTGTCCGTGAACCGGTTGCTAAGATCTGATACCGCCCCTCGGTTCCCATGAACACACTGCTTCAAGACATTCGTTACGCGCTCCGGCTATTCGCCAAGAGTCCGGGGTTCACCGCGGCTGCCGTGTTGTCGCTGGCCATCGGCATCGGAGCCAACACCGCCCTCTTCAGCATCACTAATGCCCTCTTGTTGCGCCCGCTTCCCTATAAAGACGCTGACCGTCTGGTAATTCTCTGGAACCGCTCACCGGGCCTCAACATCA
>Ga0335084_10002029_pt1 | contig 19287 bp, 18 predicted proteins | sample Lox_Sample_44_FD_206721 | JGI IMG/M metagenome (GOLD analysis project Ga0335084, IMG submission 206721) | Soil microbial communities from Loxahatchee National Wildlife Refuge, Florida, United States - Lox_Sample_4.4 | ecosystem: Environmental > Terrestrial > Soil > Wetlands | place: USA...
CTGAAACGGGGCAACCCTCTTTTGCCGCCTGGGCCGCTTGCTGAAACTTGGCGGCATCGATGCCCGGGACCTTGGCGCGCACGGTCAAATCCATGGTCGTGATCTTGAATCCCGCGCCAACCTTGTCGATCGTGCACGCCGCGGTGGTCTCGACGCGGGTCGCGGGCGTGCCGCCCTGCTCGAGCCCCGCCGACAGCGCCATGCTGTAGCACGCCGCATGCGCCGCGGCGATCAGCTCTTCGGGATTCGTTCCCTTAGCGCCTTCGAACCGTGTCTGGAACGAATAATTGCCGCTGAACGCGCCGCTGCCGGCTTTGAAATTTCCCTTGCCGTCCTTGAGCTTCCCTTCCCACACCGCACTTGCTCTGCTGGTCGTCATGGTTCCCCTCCTCAGTGTAAGCCGCTCCCCGCGCTGAACTGCTTCACGAGCTCACCCAAGACCGCCTTCGCGTCGCCGAACAGCATCCACGTGTTGTCCTGGACATAGAGCTCATTATCGATTCCCGCAAAGCCCGGATTCTTGCTGCGCTTGACGGCGAGGACGGTGTGCGCCTTGTCCGCGTCGATGATTGGCATGCCGTAGATCGGCGTTTGCTTGGCATAGCGCGCCGCCGGGTTGACGACGTCGTTGGCGCCGAGCACCAGTGCCACGTCGGCCTGGGGCATCTCGGGGTTGATCTCGTCCATCTCGACGAGCGCCGTGTACGGAATGTCGGCCTCGGCGAGCAGCACGTTCATGTGTCCCGGCATGCGGCCTGCCACTGGATGAATCGCGAACTTCACGGTGATGCCACGCTTCGTGAGCGCGTCATACAGCTCGCGCACCTTGTGCTGTGCCTGCGCCACGGCCATGCCGTACCCTGGAATGATCACCACCAGGCGGGCCTGTTCGAGCAGCTGCGCCGCGCCTTCCACCGTTTCCTGTTTCCAGGATTTCTGCTCCCCGGTTGCCTGGGCGCCAACTTTCACCTGCCCGAACGCACCGAACAACACGTTGACGAACGAGCGGTTCATCGCCCGGCACATGATGATCGAGAGAATCAGCCCGCTCGAGCCGTCGAGCGCCCCCGCGGTGACGAGCAGCTTGTTGTTGAGCGCGAAGCCCATCGCGACCGCCGACAGCCCGGCGTACGAGTTGAGGATCGAGATGACGGTGGGCATATCCGCCCCGCCGATCGGGATGATCAGCAAGATCCCGAACAGGAGCGACAGCGCGGCGACCGCGAGGAACGCTTGGCTCGCCCAGGGCGCGGTCGGATTCGCTGTGACCATGGCGCCCAGCGCGATCGCGATGACGAGGACGCCGATATTCACGAAGTTCTGTCCCGGATAGGTCACGGGTCGCTGCGGAATCCACCTCACTTCCTGCAGTTTGCCGGTGGCCATCAGGCTGCCGGTGAACGTCAGATAGCCGAGGATCACTTCGGCCGTGAGCGCGGCCGTGCGGAAATGTGTGAGCTGTCCCCCGCCTTCTCCCAGGCCGAGGAAAAATTCCGCGGTGCCGACGAGGCCCGCGGCGAGCCCGCCGAACGCGTGCGACAAGGCGGTCCGCTGCGGCACCGCCGTGAGCGGCACGCGGGAGAGCGGAACACCGACGACGAATCCGGCGGCGATGGCGAGCACGATCCAGCCGTGATGGATGATCTGCGGCTGGATCCAGGTGGCGAGCACCGCGACCAGCATGCCCGCCACGCCCGAGATCACGCCCTTTCGCGCGGTCTTGGGATCGTTCATCCAGTTCAGCGCCAGGATGAACAGCGAGGTGGCGACGATCGCCGCGAGCTGCCCGATCGCGGAGGCGATCATTTCTTGAACATCTTCAGCATGCGATCGGTGATCAGGAATCCGCTCACGATGTTCGTCATCGAGGCGAACAGCGCGACGGCACCGAGGATCCGGATCACGGCGGGGTAGTCCGCCCCGGTGACGACAAGCGACCCGACGACCGCGATCGCCGATATGGCGTTCGTCAGCGACATGAGCGGCGTATAGAGCAGGCGGGACACCCGGCGAATGACGCCCAGGCCGATGAACGTCGAGAGCACGAACACGAACAGCATCGACCAGTAGTCGATCGCCTCGGGCTGCGGGGCCGCGGCCTGCGCCGCGACCGCTGTGACAGCGGAATCGATCACGCTTTCCGTACCTCCCCGGCGTGCGTCACGCACGTGTCCCGGATGATTTCGTCGTCGAAGTCGAGCGCCAGCGCGCCGTCCTTGACGACGTGCTGCAGGAAGCTCGACACGTTGCGCGCATACATCTGGCTCGCATGAAACGGCAGCGTGGCGGGGACGTTGAGCGGCCCGAGAATGGTCACACCGTTCTGCTGCACGGTCTCTCCCGGCCGGGACAGCTCGCAGTTACCGCCGGTTTCGACGGCGAGATCGACGATGATCGATCCGGGCCGCATGCCGTGCACCGCGTCGGCGGTGATGAGAATCGGAGCGCGCCGGCCCGGAATCGCCGCCGTCGTGATGACGATGTCGGCGTCTTTGACCTGCTGGGCGAGAAATTCGAGCTCGCGGCGATGCGTGTCTTCCGACAGTTGCTTGGCGTACCCCCCGGCGGCCTCCGCCTGCTCGCCGATGTCCATCGCGAGAAACTTGGCGCCCAGGCTTTCCACTTGTTCCTTCACGGCCGGCCTGACGTCGAACGCCGATACCAGCGCACCGAGCCGCCGCGCGGTGGCGATGGCCTGCAGCCCCGCGACCCCGGCGCCAAGCACGAGGACCCGCGCTGGCGGCAGCGTGCCGGCCGCCGTCACGAGCATGGGAAACAACCGCCCCGCCGACGCCGCGGCGAGCAGCACGGCCTTGTAGCCCGACACCGTCGCCTGGGACGATAGGACGTCCATCGGCTGCGCCCGGGTAATCCGCGGCAACAAGGCGAGGCTGAACGCGGTGATGCGGCGCGCGGCAAGCTGCTGCACGATGTCCTTCACCGCGGATGGCTGAAACACCGCGACGAGGGCCGCCCCTTCGCGCAACCGCGAAACTTCGGCAGTCGACGGCGGCTGGAGCTTGAGCACGACGTCGCTCTGCCCGAACACCTCGGCGCCCGCCGCGAGGGCGGCGCCCGCCGCCCGGTAGGCGGCGTCGGGAAACGAAGCGGCAACGCCTGCTCCGGCCTCGATTGTGATCTGGAATCCCGCCTTGGTGAGTTTCCCCGTGGCGTCGGGAGTCAGGGCGACACGACGCTCGTTGTCCGCGGTCTCTTTCGGGACCCCGATCTTCATGACACTCCTCCACTGGCCGACAGGGCGCGTTGGCGGGTGGGGAAAGTAACGAGACTACGGGAGGGCGAGTAAGGCCTCGATCTGCTGCGGAGGGACGGCGCCGGTCTGGCGGCCCGCTTCGCGCCCGTCTCTGAACAGGATCAGCGTGGGAATGCCACGGATCCCGAATCGCATCGCCGTGGTTGGGTTGCGGTCGGTATCGAGCTTCAGGACGAGCACCTCGCCCATGCGCTGCCGGGCGATATCGTCGAGCACCGGCGCCATGATTTTGCAGGGGCCGCACCAGTCGGCGTAGAAGTCGACCAGCACGGGCACCTGGGCGTCGGCGATGACGCGCTCGAAGTTCGCGTCGGACACGGCGAGCGGCCGGTCGAGCAGCAGCGGACGCCCGCAGTTTCCGCATTTGGGGCGATCGTCTACGCGATCGAGCCGCACTCGATTGAGCGTCGAGCAGAACGGGCAGGCCACCGTGGCGGTGCGCTCGGTCACTCGAGCACCGCCTCCGCCTCGATTTCCACGAGCATCGCGGGATCGACGAAACCCGAGACCTGTACCATCGAGGTCGCGGGGCGAATCGCGCCGAAGAATTCCCCGTGCGCGCGTCCGACTTCCTGCCAGTGGGTGATATCGCGCACGTAGATGCGCGTGCGCACCACGTCGGCCAGCCTGGCGCCGGCCTGCGCAAGCGCTCGCTCGATGTTGCGGATCGTCTGCACGGCCTGCAGGTAGGGATCGCCCGGACCGACGATAGTGCCGTCAGACTGCGTCGCCGTCGTTCCAGACACGTGGATCATTGAACCGACCCGCACCGCCCGCGAGTACCCGACGAGGGGCTCCCACGGCGTGCCGCTCGAAATGTTCTTCCTGGTCGGACTCACCGCGGCCACGTCATGTCCACGCACGCAAAGTAACGCAGCATCACTTCGGATATGTGACGCGATGTCGTTCGTCCACCGTCGCCGAGGCATGCAGCACGTGCGGACGCGGGCTCCCGGCACCGAGGATGTGCTGCACCTCGATCCCCCGCGCCACGAGCGCGTCGGCGATGAGCTGGCGGTGGCAGCGCCACGGGACGGCCTCCGCACACAGGATCGCGGTCGCTCCCCGGGAGCCGAGCTGCACCAGCCGCTCGAGCGCGTCCTGAAACTCTGGCGTCTCCATGTAGTCGGCGTAACCGCGAAACTGCGAGTTGCGCCACGCAGTGTTGGGGGAATCGGGCACGGGCGAGCGCCGCCCTCCCAGCGCGGGCTCGTGGCGGTACGTCACCGCGATGGCGGCGAGCTCGGATGCAAGCGCTTCTTTCGAGAACTGCGGGTGGCGTTTGGATGCGGGGAAGCGGCGCACGTCCACGAGCTGTGTGATCCCAAACTCGGTGAGGAGATCCTGAAATTCCTTGAGCGAGCGCGTCGAATGGCCGATGGTGTAGATCACGATGAGAAACTAAAGGCGTCAGGCGAAGGGCGTCGAGGGAGAACGTCAGGAAGAGATTTTGGACGCAATTTCCGGATAGAATGATTCCTACGAATTCCCTATAGTTGTCCTTGTGACGACCCGCCCTGCTATCGACCCCATGTCCCCCGCGCACCGCTGGCGGATCGTCCTCGCCCGCGATCCGCGATTCGACTCGAGCTTCGTGTACGCAGTCCGCTCCACACGGATCTTCTGCCGGCCCACCTGCCCCAGCAGGCGCCCCCGTCGCAATCAGGTCGTGTTCTTCGATGAGCCGGCGCTCGCGCGTGAGGCGGGATTTCGACCCTGCCGTCGTTGCCACCCCGATCAGACCGGGCGGAGGGATCTACTTGCGGGCGTCGTGGAGCGAGCCTGCCGACTGATCGAGCGGCAGGTGGACACACCTCCCGATTTGCGCTCTCTGGCTCGGCAATGCGATACGAGTCCCGATCGCCTGCTGCGGGCCTTTCGCCGGATTACCGGCGTCACGCCGCGCCAATATCGAGACGAGCGCCGAGTCGCCAGACTCAAACACCACCTGAAGGAGAACCGCGGCGTGAACCCTGCCCTGTACGATGCCGGCTATGGTTCGCCGAGTCGGCTGTATGAGCGTGCCGGCGCCCAGCTCGGCATGACGCCCGCCTCCTACGGACACGGCGGGCGGGGGGCGCTGATCCACTACGCGATCGTGGACTGTCCGCTCGGCCGGCTGCTCGTGGCCAGCACGGAGCGCGGCGTCTGCCGCATCAGCATTGGATCGAACGATCGAGAGCTGGAACGCGACCTGATTCACGAATTCTCGAGCGCACGCATCACGCGCGACGCGAAGCGCCTCGCGACTACGCTCGCAGTTCTCGCGGCGTTCTGGAATGGCGGCACCGCCGATCTGCCGCTCGATATCCGCGCGACGGCGTTTCAACGTGAAGTGTGGGAGCTGCTCCGCAGGATCCCGAGAGGCACCACCCGTTCGTATTCGGCCATCGCGCGCGCGCTGGGCAGGCCCCGGGGGGCCCGGGCCGTGGCGCGGGCGTGCGCGAGCAACCCCGCGGCACTCGTCGTTCCGTGCCATCGGGTGGTCCGCGAAACCGGTGCGCTGGGCGGCTATCGCTGGGGAGTAGCCCGCAAACAGCGGCTCCTCGAGCGCGAAGGAGCGGTGGTGAGTATGTAATATTAAGAATGCCATCCGAAGCCGAACACCAATACCGCGATTACACCACCGATCTTCGTGTTCTCACCGTTACCGTAATCGCCACCGCAATCGGCATCCTCGCGGTGCTCGCTGCGGTCGTGCTACAGTGGCTGATCGGGTTTTTCACAAATCTCTTCTATTTCCATCGCCTCAGCATCGAGCTCGTCTCTCCGGGACGGCACCCGCTCGGGCTCTGGTCGGTGTCGATCCCGGTTTTCGGCGGCCTGGTCGTTGGATTCATGGCTCGGTACGGATCCGAGAAGATCCGCGGCCACGGCATTCCGGAAGCGATCGAAGCAGTGCTCATTGGGCGCAGCCGGATCGAGCCGAAAGTCGCCGTCCTCAAGCCTCTCTCCTCGGCGATCGCGATCGGCACCGGCGGGCCGTTCGGCGCCGAAGGTCCGATCATCATGACGGGCGGCGCGGTCGGATCGCTGGTGGCGCAGGCATTTCATCTCTCCACACCGGAACGTAAGACCCTGCTCGCCGCCGGGGCGAGTGCCGGCATGGCCGCGATCTTCGCCACGCCGGTCGCCGCGGTGTTACTTGCCGTCGAGCTGCTGCTGTTTGAGTGGAAGCCGCGCAGCTTCATACCGGTCGCCGCCGCGGTCGCGATCGCCGGCGCGCTACGGGTCGCCATCCTGGGACGTGGACCGCTGTTTCCCGTCGCTCCACACCCATCCCTCGATTCGGCGGAGCTCATCGCGTGTGTGGGGCTCGGCCTGGCCGCGGGAGTCGCCGCCACCGCCATCAGCGCCATGGTCTACCGCAGCGAAGACGTTTTCCGCAAGCTGCCGATCCACTGGATGTGGTGGCCGGCCATCGGCGGGGTCGTAATCGGCATCGGCGGACTGTTCTTTCCGCGGGCGCTGGGCGTGGGCTACGACACGATCCACGACATGCTCCTGGGCAACCTCGTGGGAACGTTCCTGCTGGGCCTCCTCGTCACGAAGGCGGTGATCTGGGCGGTTGCGCTCGGATCGGGCAGCTCGGGGGGCGTGCTGGCGCCGCTGCTGATCATGGGGGGAGCCCTGGGGGCGCTCGAGGCACACTGGTTTCACGGCACCCATCCGGGCCTGTGGGCGGCGATAGGAATGGGAGCGATGATGGCGAGCACGATGCAAGTGCCGCTCACCGCGATCGTGTTCATTCCGGAGCTCACGGGCGATCTCTCCGCGCTGCCGGCGCTGCTCATTGCCTGCGTCACCGGAAGCACTCTTACACTGCTGGTCATGCGCCATTCGATCCTCACGGAAAAACTCGCCCGGCGCGGGCAGCACGTCATGCGCGAGTACATCGTGAACCCGCTGCACACCTTGTGCGTCGCGGACGTGATGGAACACGACGTGCCCACGGTTCCTCCCGACACGCGCGTCGATACCCTGTTCCACTATCTCGCTAATGGTGATCCCCTGCTCGGCCGGCGCCAGGCGTGGCCCATCGTCGATGGCGCGGGACACCTTGTGGGCATCATCACCCGTGGCGATCTGATGGCGGCGCTCGAGTCGGCCGATGAAGCGCCGGAGGCGAAGAGCGTGCTCGAGGTCGGCTCATCCGACCTGATCGTCGCCTACCCCGACGAGCTGCTCGAGCAAGCCACCGCCCGTATGCTGCGACACGACGTCGGCCGGCTGCCCGTCGTGCAACGCGATGACCCCCAGAAGCTCGTCGGCTATCTCGGCCGCTCGGCCATTATGGCCGCGTGGTTCCATGTGGCGCGCGAAGAACGCGATCGCGAGCCGGGCTGGCTCTCCCACGGCTTCGGGACTCTGCGGGGCTTGCTGAAGCGCGTGATCGTCCGCCACCACTAGCGGATTTCACAATCCGCGCCGACGATCGTCGCGCTGCCGTCACCGCCGGATTTCTCGGCTGGACGCTCGACGCGTTCGATTTCTTCCTGGTCGTCATGTCGCTCACGGCCATCGCCCGTGAGTTCCACCGTTCGGATGCCGCCATCGCGTTCTCGATCGCGCTCACGCTGGCCTTCCGCCCGCTGGGAGCGCTGATCTTCGGCCTCATGGCCGACCGCTACGGCCGCCGCGTTCCGCTGATGCTCGACCTGGTGTTCTACTCGGTCATCGAAGTGCTGTCGGGACTCGCCCCCAACTACACGTCGTTCCTCGTGCTGCGCGCGTTGTTCGGCATCGGCATGGGAGGCGAGTGGGGCGTCGGCGCGTCGCTCGCGATGGAGAAAGTCCCCCCGCGATGGCGCGGCATCGCCTCGGGACTGCTGCAGCAGGGATATGCGGCCGGATACCTGCTTGCCGCGCTGTGCTATTTCGTGCTGTTCCCGAAATGGGGATGGCGTCCGCTGTTCTTCGTCGGCGGTCTGCCGGCCCTCGTCGCGCTGTATGTGCGCTCGCACATCGGCGAGTCGGAAGTATGGGAGCGCTCGCGGCATTCGAGCTGGCGCGACCTGGGACGGGCGATTGTCTCGCAATGGAAGCTGTTTCTGTATCTCACGCTGTTGATGGCGATGATGAACTTCGTCTCGCATGGCACGCAGGATCTCTACCCGACATTCCTCGAGCGCGACTGGGGCTTCCCCCCGGGGCGGCGCGCGGCGCTCACCGCCCTGTCGATGGTTGGCGCACTGGTCGGCGGTATTGCCTGCGGGTCGCTCTCCAACCGGCTGGGGCGGCGGCGCATGATGGTCTACGCGCTCGGAGCTGCGGTGCTCCTCGTGCCGCTGTGGGCGTATGCGCCGTCGGTCGCGCTGCTCGCGGTCGGCGCGTTCGCGATGCAATTCATGGTTCAGGGCGCCTGGGGCGTCGTGCCGGCGCACATCACCGAGCTGTCGCCCGACGGCGTACGCGGATTTCTGCCGGGATTCGCGTATCAGTGCGGCGTGCTCATCGCCGGCTCGATCGCGACACTCGAAGCCACGCTCGCCGCCCGAACCAGCTACGCACTGGCGATGGCCGTCACGGCCGCGGCGGCTTGCACGCTGTGTGCGCTGGTGACGGCCGTCGGACCGGAGCGGCGGGGGATCGCGTATGGCGAAGCCCCGCGGTGACGCGAGACGACGACGCTCACTGCAATCGCGCGATGACGAACTCCGTGTTGGCTCTGAGAAGCCAGTACGCGTTGTCCGTCACAGACTCCCACGCGCCCGCGGAATGCTTCCCATTCAGCTGACGCAAGAACGCCTCCAGCTGCTGCGCCGCCGGCTGCGGGTGATTGCGCGCGGCTTCGTCCCGGGCACCGGCAATCTTGTTGAGAAGACTGTTGCAGTCGCCGCGGTTCGTGATCCATCCCAGCGTGCAGGTCTGGATCTGCAGGTTGTAGAGGCGCCCTAGCAGCGCGCCGGCACTGAGATCCGAGACCGCGGCGATCCCGACGGTGTGGCCCGGTGGACCGTGTTGCGCCGCGCCCGGTGACGCCTCGGTCGCGGGCGGCGCCTCGGACCGCCCTTCCACCCAATAGCTCACGATATCGGGGAGACCGGATGCCGCCGTGAGGACGAATCCCGATCGAAACGCGCCGGGAAGCACGTCCGCGGCCGCGGACTTCGAGCGCCAGGTGGCGAGCGAATCGTCCGCCTTGGGACGTTCGAGAGCCCAATCGGGAGTGGGCGCGTCCATTCGCGCTACTGGCGCGCGAACGGACACCCGCACGACGCTCGCCGCTTGCCTGGGTGACGTGTTCGCCACGCGGTATCGCACGAAGATACTGTCGGCAATCGCGATGGAATCCGGAGACACGACTGCCATCGCGTGCCCCCCCTGACTCACGCCGTCCCGTGCCGACCCGATCGACAAGACCGCAGCGCAGGTGAGCGCCGAGAGTCTCGACACCGTTCACCCCCTAGGGAATCAACAACAGCTTTCCTGTCGTCGCCCGAGCCTCGAGGTTGCGGTGCGCCCTGGCGGCCTCGCGCAGCGGATATTCTCCGCCGATGCGCAATTTGAGCACGCCGCTCGCGACCCATCCGAACAGCTCGCTCGAGCGGGCCAGCAGCTCGGAACGCGTGGCGATGTAATCCTGGAGCTTGGGGCGTGTGAGAAACAACGAGCCTTTCTGGTTCAGCAGCTGGGGATCGAGCGGGCCGACCGGACCGCTGGACTGCCCAAACAGCACCATCATCCCACGCGGCGCGAGACAATTCAAGCCCTGCGCGAACGTGCTCCGCCCCACCGAATCGTAGATCACCTGCACCCCCCTGGATCCCGTCAACCGCTTCACCTCGGTTTCCAGATCCTGTTCCGAGTAGAGGATCACTTCATCCGCGCCCGCCTCGCGCGCGAGCGCGGCCTTCTCGCGCGTCGACGTCGTCCCGATCACGCGCGCGCCCCGTCGCTTCGCGATCTGGCACAGCAGGAGGCCAACGCCGCCCGCCGCGGCGTGCACTACGCAGGTCTGGCCGGCCGTGAGCGGGAACGTGGTGGTGGCGAGGTAATGCGCGGTCATGCCCTGCAGCATCGCCGCGGCGCCCTGCGTCGTGCTCAGCCCATCGGGCAGCACCGCGAGACGGTCTACCCGAACGCTCGCCAGCTCCGCGTACGACCCCTGAACGCCACAGTACGCGACGCGGGCCCCGGGTTGCACATCACGCACATCCGATGCGACCGCGGTGACCGTTCCGCTCCCCTCCTGCCCCGGCACAAACGGCGTCTGGAGCGGATACAGACCGGTACGCTGGTACACGTCGATGAAGTTCACGCCAACCGCTTCGAGGCGCACAATGGCGTGACCGGGAAGCGGCCGCGGATCGTCCGTGTCCTCATAACGCAGCACGTCCGGCCCGCCGGTCGAGTGTACGCGAATGGCTTTCAGGGTGCCTTCTGGCGCTCCCTCCCCGCCGGCACGAATCGCAGGTCCTGATAGTCGTAACTGAAGTCGGCCAGGGGCGAGACGGGTGCCATGACGAACTCGGCCACCGTCCCGTCAGGATTGAGGTGAAACGTGACGTACGCTTCGGCGAGGTTCGGCGTCCGCCAATGCGTGCGAAACGTATCGTACTGCCAGTGCTCGAGCTCGCCGGTAAACGCCGGCGAATGGGTGAAGCGCAGCACCAGCCGGCTTTTTTCCACGGTAATGGTGGCGTCCCCATACAGGGCATCTACATAGCGTCCCGTGTAGCTCGCGAGCGTGAGTGACGGGCCGGACGTCGAGTCCCGCGAACGCTGCGCCGCACGAACCGCCGAATCCGCTTGCGCACGATCCTGATCCGCGACCGTGGCGAACGCCTTCACCCAATCGACCCGCGGCGCGCCGAGGAATCCATCGAGCAGCTCGTAGGTCAGGGCATCGGGCAGGTCGCTTTCGCCGTTCGTCAGGATCACGATGCCGAGACGCTCGTCGGGAACGAGCGTGGTGCGGGAGGTCATGCCGGCGAGCCCGCCCCCGTGCCACACAATCTTGCGTCCCCGGTAGTCACGCAGCCTCCATCCGAGCCCATACGCCGCGAAATTGGGACGCAGGGGTGCGAGGAGGGGGTCGGGGTCTGTAATCGGCAGGATGGTTTGGGGCGACCACATCTCCCGCGCGTCCGCGGGGCGCCACAGGGTCCGGCCGTTGGCCCGCCCGGAATCGAGCTGCACCAGCAGCCATTTGGCGAGGTCGGTCACGTTCGAGATGATCGCCCCCGCAGGCGCGATGTTGTCCACCGTATCGAGCGGGACGATCCCCAGGTCCCGACCGAGCAACGCGTGGGGGGTTGCGAGGGGGTCCTGCGGCCGGAGATCCGCCACGCTGACCCGCGTTTCCCGCATTCCCAGGGGGTCGAGAATCCGGCTCTGCACAAACTCGCCCCAGCTCTTGGCGGTGATCGCGGGAATGATCTCTCCCGCCGCCGCGTACAGGACATTGTCGTACGCATAGGCGCTTCTGAAGCTCGTGACCACGGGGGCCGCGCGCAGTCGCCGGATGATCTCGGCCCGACTATAGTCCGCGTGGAGCCACAGCAGATCCCCGGCGCCGAGGCCCAGTCCGCTGCGATGCGTGACGAGGTCGCGTACGGTGAATTCCCGCGTCACCCAGGGATCGGCGAGCTCGAAACCGGCGAGATGGCGCGTCACGCGATCGTCCCAATCGAGCACACCGGAGTCGGTCAGCATCGCGAGACACGCCGTGGTGAACGCCTTCGTATTGGAAGCGATCTGAAACAGCGTGTGGGGATCGACGGGCGGGCGCTGTCCCACCGTCCGCACCCCGTAACCCTTGACGAGGAGCACCTTGCCGTTCTTCACGATCGCGACTGCCGCCCCGGGTACGTGGAACAGCTGCAGCGCGCGGGATACGTCGGCGTCGAATCGCGCCGGGATCCCGGACGCGCGAACCGGCACCGGGGGCGAGGGCTGCGCGAGACCGAGAAATCCTAGGAGGAGGGCTGCGGGTCCGAGAACGCTGCTCACGAACGCGAACAATATCGAGCGTTCCGGCCCGCGGGTAGGTGTTCCACGCTATCTTGCTGCCCTCCCTTTTCTGGCCCAGGTGATGGAGGTGACGGGATCGTGATGTGGCTCATCGCCGCGCTCGTGCTCGCCGACTCGACTCCGAAACATGTGAGGGTCGCCCTGTCGGCCGCCGAGACGCTGCACGTTGAGCGGAGCGGCGCGGGAGAGCCCCTCGTGTTGATTCCCGGGCTGTTCGGATCGGCCTACGCGTTTCGCAATATCGCCCCCCTCCTGAATGCGTCGGGATACGAGACCTTCATCATCGAGCCGCTCGGGATCGGCGAATCCTCCAAGCCAGCGACCGCCGACTACTCGCTCGGCGCGCAGGCGCTGCGCATCGCGGCGACGCTCGATACGCTCGGTGTGCGCCACGCCCTCGTGCTCGCCCACTCGGTGGGCGGAGCCGAGGCCTTCCGGCTCGCCTACCTGCGGCCCGATCTGGTCCGCGCCCTCGTGTCCATGGAAGGCGGGCCCTCGGAGACGGCGGCAACGCCGCAGCTCAAACGCTCCATGAAGTTCGCGTCCTGGATCAAGGTCCTGGGCGGCGTGCGCCTGATCCGGTGGCGGATTCGAAAGATGCTGGCCGCGTCATCGGGCGACGCGAGCTGGGTGACGGAAGAAGTCGTCGAAGGCTACACGGCTCCCGCGGCGCGCGATCTCGACGGCACGCTCAAGGCATTCCTCGGCGTCGCGGCATCGAAGGAACGCGACCGCCTTGCCCCACACCTCTCCGAGCTGCACTGCCCGGTGGTCCTCATGGTGGGAGGGGCGCCACACGAAGGCGACGTCGGTCACGCTGAAATGGAGCTGCTCCGCAGCTCGATTCCACAGGTGGCAATCGACACCGTGGCGGGCGCGGGACATTTCCTCTATGAGGAGCAGCCCGCGGCCGTCATGTCCGTGGTGCGCCGGACCGCGCAGGCACTGAACGTGGGTGTCATGGGTAACACCGCCGACCCGTGATCATCGCCCCGCCCCTGTGCGAATAGCGCTCGTCGCCGAAGACTACTACCCGCAGCTCGGAGGGGTGCCCGAGCACGTCCATAATCTCGCCGTCGAGCTGATCGGACGCGGGCACGCCGTGACGGTCGTGACGTCGCATATGCGCGGCGCCGGCGAAGACCCGCCGTTCGTCCGCCGGGTCGGCACGAGCATCGTGATCTACGCCAACGGCGGGGTGTCGCGCATGACGGCGGGCTGGCGGCTCACCACGCGCCTGGCCGAGATCTTCCGCGAGGGCCGGTTCGATCTCGTCCACATTCACGGCGGCATCGCGCCGACGTTCGGCCTCCTGGCGCCCGTCGCCGCATGGCGAGTGGGCCTCCCGGTGATCGCCACGTTTCACTCATGGTTTCCGCGCTCGGCGGGCTACCGGATGTTTCGACCAATCTGGCAGCGCATGATCGATCGCCATGCGGCGGTCGTGGCGGTCAGCCAGCCGGTCGTCGATGCGCTGTCGCGCTACTTCCACGCGAATTGGGAAATCATTCCGAATGGCGTAAACGTCGGGTTCTTCCAACCGAACGGCCGCCACCCCACCGACGCGTTGCGGCGCGGGCCCAGGCTCCTGTTTCTGGCGCGCATCGAGCCCCGCAATGGTCTCGGAACGGTGCTCGAGGCGATGCCGCGCATTCTCCAGCGTTTCCCCAACACCCAGCTGACCGTCGCCGGCGACGGACCGTGGCGCGCGCACTATGAACGACGTGCCCGCCCGCTCGGCCGAAGCGTGCGCTTTCTCGGACGCGTATTCGACCAGCGCCCGCTGTATTACGGCGAATCCGATCTCTATCTCTGCCCCACGAATCGCGCCTCGTTCGGCGTGACGCTGCTCGAGGCGATGGCCTGTGGGACGCCGCTGCTCGTGTCCGACAACGTGGGCTTCCGTTCCGTCGTGCGCGATGGAGCCGAAGCCCTGATCGTCCCGCACGACGACCCGCACACGTGGGCGGATGCCATCGTTCGGTTGATCGAGGATCCATCCCGGCGCGACGCGATGGGACGCGCGGGTCTGGCCAGGGCCGCCGAGTTCGCCTGGCCGCGAGTGGCCGACCGAACCCTCGCCCTGTACGAGCGAGTGCTGCGGTAGTGTTCGACCTGCTGCTGTTGGGAGGCGCGGCTGCCCTCGGTCTCGGAGGGGGGACACTCGCGCTGGGGGCGTACGATCCGGAAAACACGCTCTTCGGCCCGGTGATCGGCCGCGGCACCGGCGACCGGCGCGTGCTCTATCTGACGTTCGACGACGGACCGAACCCCACGGCGACGGAGGCGATCGTCGCGACGCTCGAGCGCGAGCGGGTGCCGGCCACCTTCTTCATGGTGGGCGAGCACGTACGCCGGTTTCCCGAGCTGGCCCGGCGCGTGGCGCAGGGCGGGTTTGAAATCGGCAACCATACCGCGAGCCATGTGAAGCTGCACGTTCGCGGACCCGCGCGAATCCGCGCGGAGCTCGACCGTGCGCATGACACCATCCAGACGACCACGGGGCGCTCGCCGCGGCTGTTTCGCGCTCCGCACGGGTATCGGAATCCCTTCGTCGCCCGCGCGGCTCGGCGCCACGGATACACGGTCGTCGCGTGGACCTTCGGCGTCTGGGATTCCGCGAAACCAGGCGCCGACGTCATTCGCCAGCGGGTCCGCGTGAAGTCCAGGCCCGGCGCCATCGTGTTATTGCATGACGGCGACGGGTACGATCCTCGAGGCGATCGACGTCAAACCGCGGAAGCCCTGCCCGCCATCATCGCGGACGCGCGGGCCGCCGGGTACGAATTCGGTTCGATAGCGGAACTGGTGGCGTGAGGGGACTGGGGGAGGGGGAAGAGACGTGAAGCGTTGGATGTGGGGTGTCGGGATCCTCGCGTGCGTCATCGCCGGGTCCATCCTCGTGTTCCGTTTTCCCTGGGATCGGACACTCGACGCACTGGAAGAGGTCAACGTCGGGCTGCTCGCGACCGCGTTGCTCATCAACCTGGCGTCCCCATTCGCCAAGGGGTGGGCCTGGCATCTCCTGCTCGGCACGGTGAGCCGCAACCGGTTCTGGATCGCGCAGGAAGCCAATCTCGTGGGCACCGCCGTGAACAGCATCGCCGCGGGAGTGAGCGGCGAGGCGGCGCGCATCACGCTCATCCGGCGGCGCGACGGCGTGCCCATCCGGGCCGCCGTGCTGTCGATCGTCTGGTCGCGTGGGGTCGAAGCCCTGGGCCTCACGTTGTTTGTGGTTCTCGCCCCTACGGTGCTCGAGCTTCCCCCGCCGCTCCGCGGGCTGCAGATCGGCGCGGCCGTGGCCCTCGCCACGGTGTTCCTGGTGGCACAGTTCCGGGGATGGAACGATCTCATTGAGCGCCTTCCCGAGGCGCTCCGGACGGGGGCCCGCGACTTCGCCGCCATGAGTCGCGGACCGCGACTGATCGCCCCCACCGCGCTTGCGCTCGTCTCCTGGGCCGCGGAATGGGCCACCTATCATCTGACACTCCACGCCGTACACATCCCGGTCGGTTACGCCGCGTCGTTTACGGCGCTGATCGCCGTCAACGTCGGCGGACTGATTCGGATCACTCCGGGCAATGTTGGGGTACTCCAAGCGGCCATGGTGGGAGCGCTCCTGCCGTTTGGAGTGGAAGCCGACCAGGCCGTGGCGGCGGGATTCGCGTTGCAGGCCATCGAAGTACTGCCCGTGCTGGCGATCGCCGTGGTCGTCGCAGGACGGGCGGGGCTCGCGAATCTGATGGCAGGCGCGGAGCTTCGCGAGCCGGGCTGAGTGCCACGGCGGGTGTATCTTTAGCCGCTCACAATCCAGGAACTAAAGAGGGAGTCATGACGCTAGAGAGTCGCTCGCTGCTCGTGCTTCTCGCCTTCACCGGTTCGCTCGCCGCCTGCGATCAACCTCCCGTGCAGGGGTTCGCCTTCGTCTCCGACATCAACGGGGCCTACCACGCCGAAGGTCCCATCGGGAGCACCGTGATCGTCGAGGGAATCCAGTTCGGTGATGTCCAGGGCTCGAGCCAGGTCTTGTTCTCGAACTCGTTGGGCTCCGCGATTCTCCCCGCTCCCGTTTCGCAGTGGAATAACACGTTCATCGTTGGCACGGTCCCCACCGGCGCGGTCAGTGGAGCGGTCACCGTGGACAACGGTAATGGCGCGAACACCCTCCAGATCTTCAACGTCACGCCCGCCAGCGCGTTTTCGCCCACGAGTATCACGTCGTGGACGAGCGCCGCGGCGCTCCCCGCCTCCGCGGTCGTCTCGGGTGCGGCGGTGGCCACCGGCAACATCCGTTCGGGCGGCGGCACGGTCCGCGCGATCTACGTCGTGGGCGGTGAAGGTTCGAGCGGCACGCCCGTGGCGAGCGTGTACGTGTCGACCATCCCGGCGGCCGGACCCATCGGCGCCTGGACCACTACCACAGCCATGCCGGTAAGCCTCACGTTTTCGGCAGCCGTCGTGGCCACGCCAGGCAACAGTGCCGATTCGTCGACCCAGGGCGGGCATTTGTTGGTGATCGGCGGCGCGACCGACTCCGCGGGGACCTCGACCGATGCCGTGTATCGCGGAACGATCAAGGCGGACGGCACCATTCTGGCCGGAAGCTGGAGTCAGTCGAGCACGTTGCCGGCCAAGCTGCACGCGATGGGTGCGACAATATTCCTGGGCCATCTCTACGTCTGGGGTGGCGCCGGCAGCAATAACACCCCCGTCACCAACGTGTATCGCGCCGTCATCCAGCCGGATGGCTCCATCAAGCCGGGTGACTGGACGTCGCAGCCCGGCCTGCCGAGCGCGCGTTCCCGGTTTGGCTACGGACAGTACAACGGAGCGCTCTACGTGTTCGGAGGCGACGGCGTGGCGCACTCGCCCAACGACAGCACGTCCGCATCGGCGTCGGCCACGGTGTATTACGCGAAAGTCGACCTGTACAGCCGCAACGTGGGAGCATGGGCCACGAATCCGAACAGCCTGCCGTCGGCGCGGATGGCCGGAGGCGCTGTGGTGATGGGACCGCCCGGCAGCGGCAGCGCCATCGTGTTCAGCGGGCTGTCCGCCTCCGGCAGCAATGACGTCTACGCGACGATCAACGCGGACGGCACGGTGGGCACATTCGCCAACCTGGCCGCCAATCTCCCGACCCCTGTGTACAACGCGGCCGCGACCGGATATGTCGACGGTAACGGCGGCTTCCACGCGCTGGTCGCCGGGGGCGCGAGCCGCACGGCACCCGCGACGAGGACGGGAGCGGTCGTCACGGCGCCGTAAGCTCCGCACTGGGCAGAAACCGCGGGGGACGGCGCACCTTGCTCGCCTGCTCGTACGCGAACGCCACGCGAACGAGCAGCGGCTCGCTGTACGGTTTCCCGATGAACGAGATCCCCACCGGCAAACCGGCGACGAAGCCCGCCGGCACCGTTATGCTCGGATAGCCGGATACCGCGGCGGGCGTCGAGCTCGACCCCACGAAGTGGTCGCCGTTGACGAGATCGATCGTCCACGCCGGATTGCCGGTCGGGGCGGCGAACACATCGACGCCGTATTGTGCGAACGCTGCCTCGAGACCCTGCGCGACCGCGAGTGTGCGGCACTTCTCCAGTGCCGTCTTGTAGCCCGGGTCGTCCAAGCCCCCCTTGGCATCGGCTTTCTGGAACAGATCCTGGTCAAAGAACGCGAGCTCGTCTCCCGCTCGAGTGTTGTTGAACTCGATCAAATCCCGCACGGTGCGGTACGGCACACCGGCGCCGAATTCCGCGAGATAGCGCTTCAGGTCGGCGTTGAACTCGTACAGCAGCACATCGAGCTCGGCGTCGTCGTACTCGCCCACGTGCGGGATGTCGGCCGGATCCACGATCGCCGCGCCGAGCTGCTTCATCGTGTCGATCGCGGATTGGGCGACCTTGTCGGTGGGCGGGTGATAGCCGAAGAGCTTGGTACGGGGGACGCCCACGCGCACCCCCCGCAATCCGTTCACGTCGAGCGCCGCGAGATAGTCGGCGCGACGACCGTCGGCGGCCGACGTCGCGGGGTCGCGCGCGTCGCTCCCCGCGATAACTCCGAGCAGCAACGCCGCGTCCGCGACCGTTCGCGTCATCGGCCCCGCTGTATCCTGACTGTGGGCGATGGGAACGATGCCCCAGCGGCTCACCAGTCCGAGCGTCGGCTTGATCCCGACCAGCGCCTGCGCACTGGACGGACAGACGATGGACCCATCGGTCTCCGTCCCAATGGCCGCCGCCGCGAGATTGGCGGCGATCGCCGCCCCCGACCCCGAGCTCGATCCGCACGGGCTGCGGTCGAGCGCATACGGGTTCCGGCACTGGCCGCCCCGCGCACTCCATCCGCTCGAGGAATGCGTCGACCGGAAGTTGGCCCACTCGCTCATGTTGGTTTTCCCGAGGAGCACGGCGCCGGCCCCACGTAACTGCTCGACCACGAACGCGTCGCGTGGTGCCTTGGCGCCGACCAGCGCGAGCGAGCCCGCCGTCGTCGCCATGCGATCGGCGGTGGCGAGATTGTCCTTGATCAGCAGGGGGATGCCGTGCAGCGGCCCGCGCGGGCCCTTGGCCTTCCGTTCACGGTCGAGCGCCTCTGCCAGCGCGAGCGCATCGGGATTCGCCTCGAGCACCGCCCGAATCGCGGGGCCCTGCGTGTTCAGCTCGGCGATGCGTGACAGGTACGCCTGGCACAGGGAGCGGGCCGTGTACTTGCCGGACTGCATTCCCTTGGCAAGGTCGGCGATCGTCGCTTCTTCGAGCTCGAACGGCGGTGAATCGGCAGCGGGTGCTCGAGCCACTGACATGGGGAGCGCGGCTACACCCAGCGCGGTCGCAGTTTCCGCCACGAATCCACGTCTGGTCACGACGTCGGGCATAGGCATTTCCGGACAAAGAGGGAGGGGAAAATAGCTCACGTTTTTCCTGGACGTTTTCCCTCGACGCCTCTCCTCGACGCCTGCCTTGGCGTCTTTAGTGTCCCTTGACGTATCTCCTCCCTGATGCGACCTTCCGTCCCGAGCGAAAGAGCCGCGGGCCGTT
>Ga0335084_10002030_pt1 | contig 19284 bp, 10 predicted proteins | sample Lox_Sample_44_FD_206721 | JGI IMG/M metagenome (GOLD analysis project Ga0335084, IMG submission 206721) | Soil microbial communities from Loxahatchee National Wildlife Refuge, Florida, United States - Lox_Sample_4.4 | ecosystem: Environmental > Terrestrial > Soil > Wetlands | place: USA...
GCGTAACCGATTCCGTCGAAGACATCCGCAATATGGGGCTATCCAGCGGAAAGCCCGCGGTCCTGATCATCATCTTCCGGCAGCCCGGCGCGAATATCATCGCTACCGTGGATCGGGTGCGCGCCACGTTACCCCTGCTCCGATCCTCCATTTCGCCCGCCATTGACGTAAGCGTGGTGATGGACCGCACGACTACGGTGCGAGCCTCGGTCCATGATATCGAGTTTACCCTGCTCATTTCCGTCATCCTGGTCATTCTGGTGGTGTTTGCGTTTCTGCGGACCTTCCGGGCCACCATCATCCCCAGTGTGGCCGTGCCACTGTCTCTGGTGGGAACATTCGGGGTGATGTATCTGCTGGACTACAGCCTGGACAATCTTTCCCTGATGGCGCTGGCTATTTCGACCGGCTTCGTGGTGGACGACGCCATCGTGGTGCTGGAAAACATCACCCGCCACATCGAGGAAGGGGTGCCTCCGGTGGCGGCCACCTTCCGCGGCGCCCGCGAGATCGGCTTTACCGTGCTCTCCATGAGCACGTCGCTGGTGGCGGTCTTCATTCCGATTCTTCTGATGGGTGGCATCGTCGGGCGACTGTTTCGGGAGTTTGCGGTCACTCTGAGTTCGGCCATCGCAGTCTCGCTGGTGGTGTCGCTTACCGTCACTCCCATGATGTGCGGCAAATTTTTGCGTTCGGCACAGAAAGAGAAGCACGGCCGGATTTACCAGTTCAGCGAACAGATCTTCGACTCCGCTCTCAAGCTCTACAGCCGCGCGCTGAAACTGGTTCTCCGCCACCAGCCCCTGACCCTGCTGATCACGATCGGGACGGCGGCGCTCAGCGTTTATCTCTACGTTATCGTTCCCAAGGGCTTTTTCCCGCAGCAGGACACGGGGCGCGTCATGGGATCGGTGCAGGCGGCGCAGGACATTTCGTTTGCCGCCATGCGGGAAAAGATGAAGCAGTTTGTGGCCCTGGTGATGAAAGATCCAGCAGTCGAAACCATTGTGGCCTTCTCCGGCGGCAACACTTCAGCCAACAATGGCCGTATGTTTATTACTCTAAAACCGCTCGCCGAGCGCAGGATAACCGCCGATCAGGTCATCGGAAGGCTACGCCGCAAACTGGCGGTGGTGCCGGGTGCGACCCTCTACATGCAATCGGCCCAGGATCTCACCATCGGCGGCCGCATGAGTCAGGCGCAATTTCAGTACACTCTGCAGGGCGAGAGCCTGAAAGACCTGAACTATTGGTCCCCTATGCTTCTGCAGAAGTTGCGTTCGCTGCCGGAACTGCGCGACGTCAACACCGACCAGCAGGACAAGGGGTTGCAGGCCACCGTGATTATTGACCGGGACACAGCGGCGCGGCTAGGTGTGGATGCGGGAGATATTGATAACGCCCTGTACGACGCCTTCGGCCAGCGCCAGGTGTCCATCATGTACAAGGCGTTGAACCAGTATCACGTGGTCATGGAAGTGGCCCCGGAGTTTTCCAATGGCACGGACGCGCTGCAGAATATTTATGTTCGCGCCAACAACGGGACGGCGGTCCCGCTGTCATCCTTTGCCTACTTCGGACCTTCGAACACGCCGCTGGCGGTCAGCCACCAGGGCCAATATCCATCGGTGACGTTGTCTTTCAATCTCGCCCCTGACGTCTCGTTGGGCGCAGCAACGGATGCGATCGACAAAGCGCAGCGCTCCATCAACTTTCCTCCCACCATCAACGCCAGCTTTCAGGGGACGGCGGCGGCCTTCCAGTCTTCGCTGGCCAGCGAGCCCCTGCTGATTCTGGCGGCGCTGGTCACGGTGTACCTGGTGCTGGGCATGCTGTACGAAAGCTACATTCATCCCATCACCATTCTTTCGACGCTGCCTTCGGCTGGTGTGGGCGCCATCCTGGCTCTGCTGCTGACTCACAGTGAGCTCAATGTCATGGGACTGATTGGCATCATCTTGCTGATCGGCATTGTGAAAAAGAACGCGATCATGATGATAGATTTTGCGCTGGAGACGGAACGTTCGGGCAGGACTCCGGCGGAATCGATTTACGAAGCGTGCATTCGCCGCTTCCGCCCCATCATGATGACCACCATGGCGGCGCTATTGGGCGGCTTGCCCCTCGCCCTGGGTACCGGAGTCGGGTCGGAACTAAGACGTCCTCTCGGCGTCACGATTGTCGGCGGACTGATCATGAGCCAGGCGCTCACCCTCTTCACCACGCCGGTCGTCTATCTTTATCTCGATCGCTTCCGCCTGATGCTGGCCCGCAAAAGCCATGTGGATCCGAACCAGATGGCTCCGCTCTCTCCCCGGCCCAGCGGGGCTGACTGACGGCGGTCGCAGCCCGTTCTCATTCCAGGTGAAGTCGAAGGAACCCATTCGTAAATACGGACCCGTCCTCTTGCCGGGCGAACCCAAGGTCCCTCGACTGCGCTCGGGATGACAGAGTTAGTGTTTGTGTCCGTGGCGGTGAGGATGGGAATGCACTTCACTGGGGGAATGCGCGTGACGATGGGCGTGGATGAGATTCGTGCTCAGCAGGAGCGCATGGTCGTTCAATATCTCTGACGGCGTGCCCGCTGCGACAATGCGGCCGCGCTGGAAAACGTGACAGTAGTCCGCAATGTCCTCCACCAGGTCGAGATCATGGGTGGCCGTGACCACCGTCTTGCGGCCACCGCTGCAACTCACCAGAAAATCGATCATCTGGCTCTCGCTCTTGGGGTCAAGCGCGGCTGTGGGCTCGTCCAGCAGGAGGACTTCGGGATCGAGGATCAGCACCGAAGCCAGCGCGACCCGTTTCTTTTCTCCGGTCGAGAGATGATGAGGTGAACGCTCCTTCAGGTGTGCGATCTCCAACTCTTCCAGCATCTCGGTAACGCGCATGCGGATTTGTTCCTTCGGGCAACGCAACTGCAGCGGTCCGAAGGCCACTTCATCGAAAACTGTCGGGTTGAACAACTGGACGTCAGGGTTCTGAAACACCAGCCCCACGCGGCGCCGGAAATCGAACTCGACCTCTCCGTTGAGCCGATCCTCGGCCAGGAGCTCACCCTTGAAGGCAACACTGCCCTTTTCCGGAAAACAAAGGCCATCAAGCATGCTGAGCAGCGTTGATTTGCCGGAACCATTTGCTCCCAGCAGAACAATTCTCTGCCCCGGCATGACGGTGAGATTCAGTCCGTTGAGCGCGGTCACTTCGCGATAGCTGTAGGTAACATCGCGTACCTCGAAGATGGGGACGGTCACGACTCTTCCTTTTTGCAGCCTTCGCGGATTCTCCGGTCCCAAAACCGGTGTCATCGTCCAAACCAGAAAGCCACAAGCGCTACTGAGATAAACAACGCCAGCACAGCCCAGTCAAACCAGTGGGTCTGAAATTCGTCCAGCACAAACACTTCACCTTGGAAGCCACGGGAGCGCATGGCCAGGTAAACGTCGCCGCTGAGCTGAATGGTTTTGGAGATCAGCACGCCCGCGCTGGCCGCGGCCGCCCGTCGCTTCTCCGGGCCGTCGAGCCGACCTACGATGCGGCTCTTGCGGGAGGTGAACATGTCCTGCGCATTTCGCAGCAGCAGAAAAATATAGCGATAGGTCATACCCAGGATGACCACAAGTACGATCGGCAACCGGAGCACGCGCAGCGCCTTCAGCACACTGCTCCAGGGAGTGCAGAGCACCAGCAGTACCGAGAAAGTCGCCGCCGTCTCCGCCCGGGTGATGAGGTACACGGCGGCGCGCAGTCCCGGCGCGGTCACGGTCCAGCCAAGAAGCGGCAGTCTGTATATTGCCTGTCCGGGCGTGAGGAACAAGGCCGGAAGCGAGATGAGTCCGGTGAAGGTGAGCACACCCAACCAGACTCTCTTCGCCAGCGTCGCCAGGGGAACTTTGGACAGCAACGCGAGCACGACTGCTATAGCAAATAGCGCGGCGATTAGCCACAGCCGTCGCGCCAGGGCGGCGATCACGATCAGGGGTAAGACGGCCACAATTTTGACTCGCGGGTCGAGCTTTTGCAGCAGGCCATCTTCCTTCGCCAATTCCTCCGCATAGAATGCGTACTCCAGCGCATCAACAAGAGACGCCAGACTGCGCTCCACTGCTCCTCGCGATTTCGTTCTGCCGCGGGTCATGGTGAAGTCCCGGACTCAATTGCCGTGCGTTTCTCGCTTATCCAGCCAATCAGCAAGAAGAACCCAAGAATGAGACCACTGCCGAACACGGCCGACATGACATAACCAAATGCAGGATGGCGCACAAAGGGAGGAGCATACTGGGGGAAAGGTGCGCTCCATAACGACGACAGTCGCGCCAATCCGCGCGGCTGTTTCGACGGAGGCGCGACGCGACCCGAGGCAGCCGCCATCTGTTGCCGCATTTGCGGGTCGGCAAAATCCTTTGCTCCCCATTCTCCCCAGGCCGTACCCGCCGCCAGAATTCCGAGGGGAGTCAAAAGCATGAGCAGGGCCAGGCGAATCCAAAGCGGACGCGTCGTCGTCCAGCCTGAGGGCGGCACACCTGCTTCAATGCTGCCTGCACTTCTCTTCCCCAGCAGCGCAGGATTCGTACGCTGCAGATAGGCAACCACCCCACCAGCGACAAACAGTTCCGCCAATCCAGCGAACGTAAGATGCCCCAGCGTCATCGCGGGGATCGCAATGTGAAGGGCGTAAGGAGCATAGAGAGGAGCGCCGCTTGCGTCCTTGAAAAACAGCGGCTGAATTCCCAGCTCGCATGCGGCAAGAAGTGCGGCAACGTTGATGGCGGCATAACCTGCCAGCCCAGCCGCCACCACCCGGCGAGGGGATGCGATCGCTGTTCTACCCGCCACCGCACGGTAGGTGAAATGCGCCACCAGCGAACCGACAATCGCCATGTTGAAACAGTTGGCGCCAAAGGTAGTGATTCCGCCGTCGCCAAAAAAAACCGCCTGGATCAGCAACGCAATGGACACAGAGAGCATGGACGCCCAGGGGCCCAGCACCACAGTCGCAGCTCCCACTCCCACCGCATGCCCCGTAGTCCCGCCCGGCAGGGGAACATTGAACATCATGATGACAAAACAAAACGCGCCGGCGACGGCCAACAGAGGTATCAAGCGGGTGTTCAGCAGTTGCTTGACACGCGCGAACGCCGTGTACCAGAAAGGTATGGCGGTGCCGTAGAGCAGGGCGCAGGTCGAAGGACTCAGATAGCCGTCAGGAATGTGCATGCGCCAGAGCCGATCGGTATCGATGAAATGAAGTAGAGCGGACCCAATGCATTGGGCTTCGAACCGGTATTTACATCGGTCAGGGTAGCACAAACATCATCTTCGTGTTACTCCACGGCGGCAGGGCTAATAAGAGCGGCATCGGGAAACCCAGTGTGAAAAAAAGGGCAAAGCCCGCTGTAGGCGGGTTGGACCAGTGGCTAACATTAGCCGCCTGTACCATGAATATAATGTTCGCAACACTCACGAGTGGCATGGCCCGCGCCGGTTTCACCGTGGGATTCACATTCAGATTGTGGGAGAGGTGAAAGCGGGGCCGGCGGCAGTCAGGTATTTGCGCTACTACGCGAATCCGCTCTCCAGCCCTGGGACACGATCCGCTGGCTCACGAACTGTTGACCCGCACTGACGGTGCGGATAGCCATCAACAGCTCTGATCCTGCGTCGATTTTCGCAACGTATCCGTGGCCGCCCATGCGCATCGCACTTTCCACTACCTGCAGCGAATCGTGCTGGCTTAGAAAGATGATGTGTGAATTCGGCGAGCTGCTGCGAATACGCTTTGCGGCTTCGATGCCGCTGATTCCCGGCAGGCTGATGTCGAGCAGGACCAGGTCCGGCCGCAGCTCTTTAGCCTTGAGGACCGCCTGTTCCCCGTCCGCCGTCTGACAAACCACGTCCAGAGTGGGATCACTGGAAAGAAGGGAACAAATCACCCGCCTGATCACTTCGTGGTCATCCACGACAAGAATACGAATTACAGACATTTGAGCCCTAATAAAAGAAACAAGCCTTCGGCAGTATGAATTGTAGCGAAGTTTTGCGGCTGGTTCACTACCGTACAGCATGTAGTTAGCCCTACAGTAAATGATGTAGAGCGGCGAATTCCTGTGGCCGCAAACGGAGCAAATGCTGTACCTGGCGCCCGTTTCGCCGGAAAACCCGAACTGCGCCTCCGGGCTGGAATGTGGAATTTCTCAGTCCTCGAACGTGGCCCGCGGTCAGGTTCGTCTCCGCGAGGATCGCTAGCTGGAGGATCGCGGCAGAAGGACTCTGACCCGGCAGCCCCGTTTGTCGGGCCGGTTGGTGAGTTCGAGGGAGCCACCATGCGCTTCCGCGATTTGGCGCGAAAGGATCAGACCGATCCCGCTTCCGGAAGGTTTGGTGGTGTAGAACGGAACGAAAGCGTTGCTGGGATTCAAGAGGCCTGGACCGTTGTCTTCTATGACCAGGGCCACAGTCTTGTCGAGCACCTTCCAGCCGATACTGACGGATGGCTGGAAACCGTTGGTTGGCGCAGAAACGTCGTGGCCGGGAGCCTTTGACGACGGACCTTCCAGCACAGCCTCGGCCGCGTTGCGCACCAGATTGATGAGCAACTGCTCGAGCTGATCCGGATCCGCCATCAGAGTCACCTCGGGTCCGGGAATTACCTGGACTTCGATACGGGTCTCTAAGCCTGCAACTCGCGTCACCAGGGGGGACAGGGTCGATTTCTTAAGGACAGGTGGCGGCATCTGCGCCAGTTGGCGATAAGCTTGCAGGAAGCGATTGAGCGACGCGGCACGGGCTTCGATGATACCCAATCCGCGCTCGAAATCCGCACGCTCCTCCGCGGCCAGCGTACTCTCGGAAAGACGCGCATGCAGGCTCCCGGCAATCGACTTAATGGGGGCCAGCGAGTTATTCAACTCATGGCCCATTACACGAATCAGGCGCTGCCAGGCAAGCCGCTCTTCTTCCCTCAGTGCCCGGCTCACATCGGAGAGCACGACCAGGGTGTGCGGCACTCCCCGCTGCCGAAACGAGCTTCGCCGTAAAAACCAGCGCGCATCGCTATTGAAGTGCAGGGGAATCACCGAGGCATTCTCGGCGGAGAGGCAGGTTTTCAATCCCAGCTCAGTGGCCGTCCTGCCGAGCAATCTCGGCGATGCCTGTTGCAGGAGTCTTTCACCGGCAGAGTTCACCAACCGCAGGGCATCGCCGGGATCGAAGGCAAAGAGGGGAATATCCACTTCTTCGACGACACGCTGCAGGAGAGCAGTTGCTTCAATCGCTCCGATGCGATGCTCCGCCAACAGGTCGGCAAGCATGTTGACTTCGAGCGAAAGCTCGCCAAGAGCATCATCCGGAACCGCCATGCGTGCGCGGAAAGAATAGTCCTCTTCCCGCAGAGCGCCGACCACGTTGGCCAAGGTCTGCAGGGGGCGAATAATCTGATCGTGAAGAGCGGCAAGGATCAATCCGCAGACGACGAACTCAGCGAAAAGCAGGGCCAGCTTCGACTCGATCGCCCAATCCTGCAGCCAGATCAGGACACCGCTGGTCAGCAATCCGGGGATGGCCAGCCACAACGAGGAGCGAATAATGCGGCGCTCAAAAGGAGCTCGGCGCGCTTTCCTGCGTTTGAACGGGTCAGTTTCACGCGGGCTAAAGCCCATACTTTTCCATTCGACGATAAAGCGCGCCGCGGCTCAGGCCAAGGGCTTCGGCGGCCTGGCTTACATTGCCCTGGAAGCGCTGCAGGGCCTTGCGAATCAGGATGGTCTCCACGGATTCGAGGCTCAGTTCCTCCAGGTTCTGCACCTGTGATCGCTGCAGTCCCACACCGAGGTCGCCAAATTGGATTTGCTCAGTGCGGCACATGAGGACAGCCCGCTCCAGCGTGTGCTCCAACTCGCGAACGTTGCCGGGCCAGGCATATTGCATCAGGACCTGCAAGGCTGATGGATCGAGTCCTCGTATCGCCCGACGGTAGCGGGAAGCATAATGCGACAGAAAGTGGAGGGCCAGAACTGGAATATCCTCACGGCGCTCGCGCAGAGCCGGCAAGTGGATTTCGACGGTATTGAGACGAAACAGCAGATCTTCACGAAACTGCCCGGCCTGACAGGCAGCCTGAAGATCGGAATTTGTGGCCGAAATGAGGCGCACGTCAATCCGCTTGGAGCGTGACGATCCCACGCGCTCGATTTCTCCCGACTCCAGCACGCGCAGCAGCTTGGATTGCTGGCGCATGGGCACGTTGCCGATCTCATCCAGAAAAATAGTGCCGCCATCTGCCAGTTCGAAGCGCCCGATGCGGTCAGTACGGGCATCGGTGAAGGCGCCTTTGACGTGGCCGAAGAGTTCACTCTCAAAAACGCCTTCAGCCAGACCACCCGTGTTCACGGCGACCAGCTGCCGCGAGGCCCGCAGCGACAGGACATGAATCGTGCGAGCCACTATTTCCTTGCCCGTTCCGTGCTCGCCGGTGATCAGTACATTGGCGTCGGAAGGAGCGAAGCGCGTAATGGCCTCCAGCACCGGGACCATCGATGGCGCGGTGGCGATGAACTCGGGACGCCCCTCAACGCTCAGCAGACGGTTTTCTGCGGCCAACCGTTCCGCTCGCTGCAATGCGCGATGAAGCTCGACCTGGGTCCGCAGAATAGAAAGCAGCCGCTCGTTCTCCCAAGGCTTCTGAATAAAATCCCGCGCTCCCCGGCGCATGGCCTCAACTGCCAGCTCCACGTTGCCCCATGCAGTCATGACGATGACCGGGAGCGTGTTGTCCATCGCGACAATATCGGAAAGCAGTCCCAGCCCTTCCTGTCCGGAGGTGGTGTCGCGCGTGTAGTTCAGATCGATCAACACCGCGTCGTAGGAAGAAGTCGCGAGGGCTTCGCGCGCAAGTTCGGGAGAGCGGACCACGTCAACCTCGTAGCCCTGAGGCTTCAGGAGCAGTTCAATGGCTTCGAGAATGTGCTGCTGGTCGTCGGCCGCCAGAATGCGGGGGAGTCCGGAGGGGCTTTGCGCCAACCCGGCGGAAAGCCCAGTCTCCCCGGTCTTGGTTGAGCTTGGCATGAGCTAAGGGCTCTGACTGGCGATGCTGCCGTTTTCGGCGTCCTGCATTCGTATTCCATTATGTTCCAAAGTGCTGCCCGTTGCACGATCCAGCTCAACTTTCGCCTTTTCGTGGACGGTCATGGCAGTCACCAAATCCAGCTCGGCGATGGAGAGGTCGCGCTGGGCGGTCATGATCTGGAAAGTCGATCCCGCCCCCAGCGTTTGCTCTTTCTGCATAATCTCGAAAGTACGCTGCGCCAGGTCCCGCGCCTTGCGCGCGGCCTCGACCCGCGCGCCGGTTTGCTCCAGCGCATATTGCGCGTTCCGAACTTCAATCCGAATCTGCTTTTTCAATTGCTCACGGCGGAGTTCAGCCTGGCGGTATTCCAGCTCCGAGCGGTACTGATCTGCCTTGGCCACGCGATTGCGGATGGGAATATTAAGACTCAGTCCAATGTAGTAGTCAGGGGAGGAATTGTTAAAGGCACTGGAGAGCGCTCCCGAGAAATCCGTCGGCACGTTGGAAGAATTCGGAGTGGGAAGGTTGTAGATCGGATTCAGGGGCCCCGCCAAGCCCGATCCTCCGTAGAAGCCAACCAGGGCCAGTGACGGCAACAAGGCATTGCGCGCCGCTTTCCCGCTGATTTGCCGGTTCACCAGATCGACATCAGATTCGGCAAGCTCAGGACGTTCGCGCAAGGCCTGAGCGATGAGATCCTGCACTGCCCCGGTGGCCGGTGTTTCGACCGTCTCGAAGTGGTCCACCGGAACTACCGGCACAGCTTCAAGCACGGGGTCGTCAAGACTCTTGGTGAGCGCGTTCTTGATGAGCAGCTCCTGCAGTTGCAGGCTTGTGCGCGCCACGGTCAGATCCTGATCGCGTTTTGAGACTTCAGCCTCGGCACGCATCACGTCCATGGCGGGAATGCTCTCCAGCTGAAGTTGCTTTCTGGCATTGTCGAGCGATTGCTGGGCAAAGGCCAGGGATTGCTCGTTGACCCGCGCCTGCTCATAGGCATTCACCAGGTCCCAGTAGATGTTCTTGATCTGGGTGACGGTCGCGGTCACCTGATCTTTAAACGCGATGTCGGAGATCTTCTTGTTGTTCTTGGCGATGGTCAGATAGCGCAGGTTGGGCCCAAAGCCGAATCCGGCCAGCAGCTGTTGCTGGAAGGAGAAGCGGTACATCGAATTCAGGACGGGAGACAGGTTGAAAAACGGGCTGTTCGTTGTCTGCCGGCTGTTGTTGAATTCCACGGTAAAACTGGTGCCGGTCGGAAAGGCCTGCGAGTAGGCAATACCGGCCTGTCCGGTGTTCGATTGCAGCGACGGCACACCGTAAATCTGTTGATTGGCCAAAGGTGTGGTCTGGTGCTCGGCGCCAATCGAGGCCGCGATGGCGGGATCGTAGGAGGAAACGGCAGTGCCGGCCCCCAGGGTGGATTGCACCAATCCGGACGCGCCCGCGCCGGCGCCACCCGCGCCGCCGGTCGTGCCACCCGCGCCCGCCCCGGGGGCTCCAGTGCCGAAGCCGCCAACTCCGCCGCCGGGAGTTCCCTGCACCACGCCGGCATTCACGCCGCGAAAAATCCCGCCGGCGCGCGTGCGCAGGATGTCCATATTGGCAATCGGCAGATTGTAGCGGGCGATGGCCAGGTCAAGATTGTTCTCGAGCGCCAGGCGGATGGCATCCTTGAGTGAGAGGTACAGCTTGCCATCGCGAATCAACTGGTCGAGCAACGGGGAATTCGTGAGGTCCGGACGGGGAACGCGGTCGGCCGAGTACGCGCCAAGCGGATTGTGCGACGACGGCATGTCATAGCGCACGGACGCGCTGGTCTGTCCGGAAGCTGTCCCGGTCACTGCGACCAGGAGCCATGCCACATATCGCGCCAGAAAGTTGGCCCGGAAAGCCAGGTCCTTCATTGCTTCACCGCCTCGTAAGGCTGCAAATCCGGGTTGGCCGTGTCGCCCACCATCCAGCCATCGCGCAACTGGATGGTGCGGGAGCCGTAGGCCGCATTGGCTTCGGAGTGGGTCACCTGAACGATCGTCGTTCCCTGCTGGTTGAGCTCACGAAAGAGTTCCATGATTTCCTTGGCCTGTGAAGAGTGCAGATTTCCGGTGGGCTCATCGGCCAACAGGAGCGCAGGCTTATGGATGACCGCACGCGCCACACCTACGAGCTGCTGCTGTCCTCCGGAAAGCTGGCTGGGAAACAAATCTTTCTTGGCAACGATCTGGAAGCGGTCCAGCGTGTCGGCCACCAGGCTCTGCCGCTGCCCGCTGGGGACGTCTTTGTAGGAGAGGGGAAGGTCAATGTTCTCGCGCACGGTCAGGTCGTCAAGCAGGTGATAGCTCTGGAAGACCATTCCGATGTTGCGTTTGGCCAGTTCCCCGCGCTGCTTGCGCTTCATCTCGTGGACGGCCTGCTCGCGAAACCAGTACTCGCCCTGCCACTGATCGTCGAGCAAGGCAAGCACATTCAAGAGGGAAGACTTCCCCGCTCCGGACGGCCCCATGAACGTAACGAACTCTCCCTGGCGAATCTCCAGATTGATGCGGCGCAGGACCCAGGTTTGCCCGGCTGCGGTTTTATAGCTGCGTTCGATATTTTTTAGCTGGATCATTTGGTTTCCCGATAAGAATTTTGTTCTCTCACTCGTACCGCAACGCCACCATGGGATCGACCTCGGTTGCCCGGCGGGCTGGGATGTAGCACGCGAGCAAGGCCACGGCTGACAGCAGAATCGCTACCACCGAGTAAGTCGCGGGGTCGGCGGCGCTGACTCCCATCAACAACTTGCCCATTGCGCGAGTGAGAAGCAACGCGACGACCACTCCCGCTCCAACGCCAGTAATTACAAGCCGCAATCCATGCCGCGAGACCAGCTTGATAATGTCGTTCTGCTCCGCCCCGAGTGCGATGCGAATTCCAATTTCCTGGGTGCGGCGCGTCACCGAGAACGAAACTACCCCATACACACCCACAACTGCCAGAACCAGCCCAAGGACGCCCATGGTCGCAGCCAGCGCCGCTGCCAGACGGAAAATAAACATTCCGGCAAGTCCATGCACGGTTTGGTCCATGGTGCGGACGTCAATCATGGGCAGATCGGGAGCCAGCTTGTTGATCTCCCGCTGCACGTTCTGCATCAGCTGCTCCGGCGGAATCGAAGATCGAAGCTGCAGCGACGCAAAGGCAGACGGATTCTGCGCAAAGGGAACATAGAAATAAGGAGTGGAATCCGGCGACAGAAAGAGGTACTGCCCATCGTGAGCGACACCGACGACTTCGATGAACGGGCCGCTGGCGCCTTTCAGGCTGAGGCGCTTGCCGATGGGGTCTTGGTTCGGCCAAAAGTGATTTGCCATGGCCTGGTTCACAATTGCTACCCGCGGCGCCTTCTCATTATCGGAGTCTTTGAAATCGCGGCCACGAAGAAGCGGGACGCGCATCGTGCGAAGGTACCCGGGGTCGATCCTGTTGGATGACACTCTAGGAGGCTGTTCTCCTGCAACCACTGCTTGGCCTTCAATGTAGAGCGGATCCGAATGGCCGGGAAGTGACATGGGCGCGGAGAACGCGACGCTGGCGGATTCCACGCCCGCCATCGCACGCACGCGCCCCACAAGGTCTCGATAAAAATCTATGCTGCGGGTCTCGCTGTAGCCAATCTGGCGCGGATCAAGCATGACATTAAGGACGTGGTCGGGATCGAAGCCCAGGTACATTCGCTCGGCGCGGCCCAGGCTGCGCACGAAGAGCCCCGCGGTCACCAGCAGCATCAGGGAACACGCGACTTGCACCACCACCAGCCCACTGCGGACGCGATTTTTCTCCAGTCCGCTGGAAGCGCCACGCGCTCCTTCGTGCAATATCGTGAGTATGTCAGTCCGGCCGGCGCGAAAGGCGGGCCAGAGGCCGGCAATCACTCCGGTAAGAACGGCGGCTCCCAGCGTGTAGGAAAACACCCTCCAGTCGAAGCTGCAATCCATGCTGTAGCCCAGGTTGGATGAGGTCGTAACTACGGGTTGGAGAAAGAAACCACCGGCGGCAATGGCCCACTTTCCCAGCAGCGCACCGGCGGCCCCGCCCAGCAGAGCGAGCAGAAGGCTCTCCGTGAGGACTTGCCGGATAAGGCGGACGCGGCCTGCACCCAGGGCTGCCCGAATTCCCATCTCACGCTGGCGCGCGGTTGCGCGGGCGAGAAGAATATTGGCCACGTTGATGCAAGCCAGGACCAACACCATCGCAGCCAGCCCGAGAAACAAAGCGGCGATTATGGGAACAAAACTGGAAACAAACGGAGCGGGCCGTGACCTCGACTCAGGAATGAGCCAGACTTTAAATTTCTCGTCCGTCGAAGGGTAGGCCGCCCCGAGGCGCCGGGCGATGACGTCAACCGATGCTTGTGCATGGTGCCGGCTGACGCCTGGCTTCAACCGGCCGAGCACAAACAATTCCCGATGACTGCGGTTGGACCAGAGGTCATTTGAGTTTTGGCTTTGCGCAACGAAGCTGAGCGGCAGGTAGCCATCCATCGCGAAGGCGAAGAAGGTGCCATGAAATTCCTTGGGCGTGACCCCGATGACCGTGGCTGGCTTGCCGTTGATGAGCACCTGCCGCCCGACAACTCCACGGTCCTCTCCGAACGTTTTCTGCCAGTAGGAGTAGCCCAGGACCACTTGAAGCTGGTCCCCGGCCTTCTCGCCCTCGCCCGGCAGGAATACCCGACCGAGCAGGGGTTGCACTTCCAGTGTCGAAAAATAATTGCCACTCACCGCACTGTAGGCGAATTCACTGGGAGTGCCGTGAGTGCTCAGGCCGGCAATTCCCGTCGCGTAGGCAAACACGTCGGAGAAAACGTCAGCCTGCCTGCGCACATCCGCGAAGTCGAGGAATGAGAATTTGGAGCCGTCCTCGCGGGGCGCGGCCAGAACGGTGATCTGTTCCGGCGCGGGTACAGGCAGGGGACGGAAGAGCCATCCATTCAAAACGCTGAATATGCCTGTGTTGACGCCAATCCCCAATGCCAGCGTGATCGCCACCACCACGGTGATGGCAGGCGTTTTCAGCAGTTGTCGAACTGCATAGCGCACGTCTTGAAGGCATCCATTCATCCGGAGTTTCCCTTCTCACTCGTATCGCAGCGCCACCATGGGATCGACATTCGTCGCCCAACGTGCTGGGATGTAGGCCGCCATTGAGGACGCTTCCACAAGGTACGCAGCCCGTAACGGACATCCTGGAGCAAACCAGTCATCTATTTATTCCTCAATTCTTCACTCGTAGCGCAGTGCCACCATGGGATCGACCTTGGCTGCGCGCCGCGCCGGGATGTAGCTGGCCATCAGAGCCACAAGAATCAGAAGCGCAGAAACCGACGCCAGGGTCAGCGGATCCGTGGCGCTGACCCCGTAGAGCAGGCTCACCATCAGGCGGGTAAGTGCGAGCGCCGCCACCAGCCCCACGGCCGCGCCAGCCAGCGCCAGACGGCCGCCCGTTCCCAGAATCAGCCGCAGAATTTCGCGGCGCTCCGCCCCCAGCGCCATGCGGATGCCAATCTCGTGAGTTCTCTGCCCCACTACGTACGAAATCACGCCGTAGATCCCGATGCTCGCCAGCAGCAGCGCCACCACGGCGAACACGCCCAAGACAATCATGGAGAAGCGTTGCGAGGCGAGAGACCTGGAAATGATTCCGTCCATCGATTGCACGCCAAACACAACCTGCTGGCTGCTCATCTGCGAACTGACGCGACGGATGGAGTCGAAAAGGCCTGACACGTTGCCGGAGGAACGAAGCATTACGCTTGATCCTGAAGGCGCCATGGCAATGAACTCATCCGGCATCTGCATACAGGGCAGGTAGAGCTGCGCGCGCGGGGTTTGTATATCGTCCAGACCGAGCCCCCACTGCTTTACGTGTCCAACCACGCCCACGATCTCAGAGGGCCCGGCGAAGTTGTTCACGTGGATACGCTTGCCGACCGGATTCTCATTGGGGAAATACTTTTTCGCAAACACATCGTCAATGACTACCACCAGAGGCGAGTGTTCATTGTCCTGTGAAGAAAAAAAACGGCCCCGCTGCAGGGGGATTCCCATTGTCTTGAGATAGTCGGGCTCGACGATATAGTCGATGGCCCAATTCATATCGTTATCGCTTGCGGGTTTTGGCTGGCCTTCGAGCCAGAACAACTGCTCGTCATCCGGGCCGATGGGAACCGCGCCCCAGGTCTGCGAGACTGCGCCAACACCCGGAATCGATGCTAGCTGATTATCCAGGTCGTGGAAGGCGGCACGGATCGCATCCGGGCTCGCGGTCGTCATCGCCGGGGGCAGCGAGATGCCGAAGCTCAACACATTATGCGGATAGAAGCCGGGATCGACGCTCCAGAGACGGGTCAAGCTGCGTATCATCAATCCCGCGCCGGCAAGCAACACCAGCGCCATGGCCATTTCGACGACGATAAAAATCCCCTGGGTGCGTCGCCGGGCACCGCTGACGCCCCGCCCGCTTTCTTTCAAACTTTGGTGCAGGCCGGGTCTGGAGGTTTTGAGCGCGGGAGCCAGGCCAAAGAGGATCCCTGTCACCAGGGAAATCGATGCGGCGAACAGCAGCACCCGGGCATCGAGCCCGATTTCTTCCGCCCGCGGCAAAGCAGTGGGTAGAAGTCCGAGCGCCGCTCTTGTGCACAATGCGGCGAGGATCAAGCCCAGAGTGCCGCCGGCAATCGCAAGCAAAACGCTTTCGGTCAGAAGTTGCCGGACTACGCGCCCCTGGCTTGCTCCCAGCGAGGCGCGAATGGCGAACTCGCGCGTTCTGCCAGCAGACCTCACCAGCAGCAAGTTGGCCACGTTGACACATGCGATCAAAAGCACGAAGCCGACCCCGGCCAGAAGCAGCAGCAGGAAAGGCCGAACCTCACCGGTCATGGCCTGCCTCAGCGGCATGACCTTCGCCCCAATTCCTTTGTCAGCGTCAGGAAATGCGGCGGCGAGATCTCGGGTGACGCGGTCCATATCCGCCTGCGCCTGCTCAAGCGTCACTCCCGGCTTGAGCCTTGCGGTTCCATGAATACCCAGGCCGGCGCCGCGCTTCTGCAGCAAGGGGTTGCTCCACTGCCCAATGGGAACGAATACATCCCGCCGGGCGGGAAAGGATGGCACCGCGAAGTGGAAGGTGGCCGGGACTACGCCGACCACCGTGTACGCTTTGCCGTCCAGAGTGATGCTCTTGCCAACGATGTCAGCTGCCGAATTGAATTTGCGCTGCCATAAACCGGCGCTGATCAGCGCGACCGGTCCGGCGCCTACCTCGTCTTCCCCCGGGACGAAGGAGCGGCCGATCTGCGGCTTCACACCCAGCAACGGGAACAACTCCGAGGAAACGAACTCGCCGCTTACCTGCACCGGCTCGCCGCTGCCGGTAAGGCTAAAGGCATAACTGCGGTAAATGGCCATGGAGGAGAAGGACCGATTCTCCTTCTGCCAATCACGAAAATTGAGATAGGAGATAGAGCCATAATCAAAATTCGGCTTGCTTTCGCTCAGCGTGACCAGGCGTTCAGGCTGCGGATACGGCAGCCGGTTGAGAAGCACGCCGCTCACAATGGAAAACAATGCAGTATTCGCGCCGATGGCAAGCGCCAGCGTTAGAACGGCGACCACGGTGAACCCCGGGGCCTTGTACAACTGTCGCAGTGCGTAGCGGATATCCTGCATCATCGCGGTCATCATTCATCCTCACTCGTTACGCAAGGCCGCCATGGGATCGACCCTGCAACAGAGTTCGCATATTTCTCCTCACTCACCTCGCAGCGCAATCAAAGGGTCCACGCGCATGGCGCGGCGTGTGGGAATGTACGACGCCAGCAGTGTGACCATGGCCATCACCATCGCTACCCCCGCGTAGGTCATCGGATCCAAGGGGCTGACGCCGTAGAGCTCGCTTGACAACAGCCGCGTAAGTCCGACCGCTGCCGCCAGACCAAGGACGATGCCGACCAGGGAGTATTTAGCGCCCTCCTTCATGACCAGCCAGAGAACGTCACGGCGCTGCGCGCCCATGGCGATACGGATGCCAATCTCGCGGGTCCGCTTCAACACCAGAAAAGCGAGAACGCCGTAGATGCCGACCATGCCCAGCATGAGCGCCAGGCCGGCAAAGGTGACGAAGAGCGACGTCGTGGAAGCCGGGGTGGAGACCGCCTCCGACATGACCGCCCGCATGGTCCTGATTTCGCTGACCGGCGCCTCCTGGTTCAAGCCAGTGACGATGCGGCGGAGCGTCGCCCCGGCCTGAGCTTCGTCGGAGCTGGTGCGCACTACGATGGTCATTTCGGCTGGCAACCGTCCGCCCTCCAGGGTGCCTTTGGGGCTTTGCGGCACATACAGCGTGCCTTGCATGAATTCCGGCTCACTGTGCTGGAGGTCGTAGGCACGCACATCGGCAACAACTCCGACGATGGTGCGCCAGTCCTTTTCTCCCACGAAGCGGATATGCTTCCCCACCGGACTCTCATCGCCCCAGAAGCGCCGGGCCGTCGCGGCCGCCACAACCGCGACCGGAGGATTGCCCGACGCATCCGAATTGGTGAACCACCTGCCCGAGAGCAGAGGGATGTCCATCACATGAAAGTATTCGGGGGTGACTACGTCGAGCCAGAAAAGCGGCGAGGTCTGCGCCGGAGGGATCACAAAATTTTCAATGTCCAGTGACCGCTTGCTTACTCGTCCTGCAAGAGGAAGACTGTTCACCAGCGCAGCGCCGCTCACCCCGGGAGCGGCTTGCACCTGTTCCAGCACATTGCGGTAGAAGCTGAGGCAGCGTGCGGGGTCGGTGCAAAACGATTCATTGGGAGTGATGCGCGCGGTCACAACATGTTCGGGCCGGAATCCTGGATTCATGTGGGAGAGCGTCCAGAAACTTCGAATCAGCAGCGCGGCCGCCGTGACCAGCAGCACGGCAAAGCCGACCTCCGCAATTGCGAGCGCACTGCGCAGATGTTGGGACACGGAGACTGAAGCACCACGCCCGATGGAGTTGAGAGATTGGGCAACCGCGGTGCGCGAAGTCTGAAGGGCCGGAGCAGTGCCGAAGATGAATCCAGTCAGGATCGCCAGCCCGCCGGTAAACAGAAGCACGCGCCAATCCATCTGCACGTCCGCGAGGCGGGGCGTATCGGGGGGCAACGCGACCTTCAGCAAGGAGAGTCCCGCTGCGGCCAAACCCAATCCGAGCAACCCGCCCAGAGAGGCCAGCAGCACGCTCTCCGTCAGCAACTGGCGGGCGATTCGCCGCGGGACTGCGCCCAGCGCCGAACGAATGCTTATTTCTTTTTCACAGCTGGCCGCGCGCGAGAGCGTCAGGTTGGCCACGTTTGCGCAGGCGATCAGGAGAACCACCGCGACCGCCCCCAGCAGCATGAGCAACCGCGTACGGACGTCGGCCACCATACCATTCTGCAGCCGCACCACACTGATATCAGCGTTCCAACTCGCCGGCATACGCCAGGGAAATAATGCTCCGACATGCGACTGAAACAGACGCACTTCGGCACGTGCCTGTTGCAGGGTCGCGCCCGGGCGAAGTCTTCCCAGGACCGGCATGAAGTCTCCCGCCCAGTACGCGACCGGATTTCGCGAATCGTTACGCAGGGGGATCCACAGCTGGGTTTTCACCGAGGGGAAGTGGAAGTCGGCCGGCATCACGCCCAGGACCTGCCGGCTCTCACCTTCCAGTTCGAGGGAGTGGCCGACAATACTCGAGTCGCTGCCGAAGCGCTCCTGCCATAGGGCATGGCTCAAAACGACGAAGTTGTCCTGCCCCGCGTTATCCTCCCCGGGAAAAAATGTTCGCCCCAGTGCTGGTCTTGGTCCCAGGATTGAAAGCAGTTCGGCGGAGACCAGAGTGCCGGTCAGCCGCACCGGGTCGCCACTCCCCGTCAAATTGAATTCGTGGCCTTCGGAGTAAGCAGCGACATCCATGGTGCGCATCTGCTCGCGCATGGCCACAAACGCGCCCTTCGGATAGGTGCCGGTGACACTGGTCAGTTGTTCGGGCTGATGATACGGAAGCGGAAGGAGAAGAATTCCATCCACCAAACTGAAGACAGCCGTATTGCCGCCAATCCCGAGGGCCAGCGTGAGCACGGCCACCACAGTGAAGCCCGGATTCTTCTGCATTTGGCGCAACGCGTACCGAATGTCCTGGAGCAGGCTGGTCATGGG
>Ga0335084_10002031_pt1 | contig 19281 bp, 23 predicted proteins | sample Lox_Sample_44_FD_206721 | JGI IMG/M metagenome (GOLD analysis project Ga0335084, IMG submission 206721) | Soil microbial communities from Loxahatchee National Wildlife Refuge, Florida, United States - Lox_Sample_4.4 | ecosystem: Environmental > Terrestrial > Soil > Wetlands | place: USA...
CGATCCACATCACGGGCGAGCGCACGAACAGGCGCCAGCCCGCGCCGATCCAGCTCACCCCGGAGCCCAGCGGCACGCCGCGGCCCGGGACGACGAGCTTCAGGTCCGAATCGGGCGCGTCCGCGCCGGCGGTTTCGCTCACGGCAGTCATGGCTTGCCTCCCATCGCGCGGGGTGCGCGCCGATCGAGGTTACTCCCGAAGGCCCACGTCAACAAGCACGGGCGAGAGAACGCGCACGAGCTCGCCCGGCGCCATGCCGAGCAGGTAGCCGCGCCGCCCGCCGTTGATGTAGATGCGCTCGAGCTCCAGCACGCTCTTCTCGAGGTAGACCGGCATCGCCTTGCGCGTGCCGAAGGGCGAGGTGCCGCCGATGAGGTATCCCGAGTGGCGTGTCGCCACCTCGGGCTTGCAGGGCGAGATCTTCTTCACGCCCGCGCTCCTCGCGAGCTCCTTGGTGGAGACCTTGCGGTCGCCGTGCATGAGGACCACGAGCGGGTCGCCCCGGTCGGTCTCCATGATGAGCGTCTTCACCACCGCGTGCTCCGGCACGCCCAGCATCGCCGAGGAGTGCGACGTGCCGCCGTGCTCGACGTACTCGAACTCGTGCTCGGTGCACGAGACGCCGTGTTTCGCGAGGAAGGCGGTGGCGGGCGTGGAGCGCAACGCCTAGCCCGCGAGCGAGCGCACCAGGAGCGAGCCGCCCGTGAGGAGCAGCAACCCCCCGATGGCGCGGCGCATCTGCGCCTGCGTGAGGCCCACGTGGATGCGGTGGCCGATGCGAAGCCCGACCCAGACGAACGGCACGAGCACCACGAGCCCCGCGAAGACCGCCGCGTGGATCAGGAGCCCCGTGATCGCATAGACGACCGCGCGGGTGAAGGCGGAGACCGAGATGAGGGACGACATCGTCGAGCGGATCTCGGTCTTGTCCTTCAGGCGCCCCGAGAGGTACGTGGCGTACACCGGGCCGCCGGCGCCGAACACCGTGGCCACCGCGCCCCCGACGATCCCCGCGGGAACCGACCACCACGCGGAGATGGACTTGACGACCGAGGGGTTCACGATGCTGTACACCCCTACCGCCACGGCAAAGATTCCCAGCGCGATGCGAAGGTACTTGTCGGGAACGCCGACCAGGACCGTCGCGCCGACCACGAAGCCCACGAACATGAACGGGATGATCCGCTTCATCTCCGCCCTGGCGACGTGGCGCCGGCCGTGCACGTGCATGGTCGAGGCGGACACGAGGTCGAGCAGCGCCATGAGCGGCACGAGGTAGGAGATGGGCAGGAAGTGCGCGAGGATCGGCACCGAGATCACCGTGGAGCCGAAGCCGCTCAGGCCGAACACGGTGTACGCGGTCGTGATGACCAGCGGTGCGAGCACGAGCAGCCAGGGCGAGAGCGACGAGAGCTGCTCGAGGTCGATCATCCGCGCGGGTGGTGCTTGCGGTGCAGGGCCTTCAGCCGCTCGCGCGCCACGTGCGTGTAGATCTGCGTGGTGGAGATGTCGGCGTGGCCCAGCAGCATCTGGACGACGCGCAGGTCGGCGCCGTGGTTGATGAGATGCGTGGCAAAGGCGTGCCGCACGGTGTGGGGCGAGATGGCGGTGCGGATGCCGCCCTTCAGCGCGTAGCGCTTGATGAGCCCCCAGAACGCCTGGCGAGTCATCGGGGAGCCGCGCGCCGTGACGAAGAGCGCGTCGGACTTGCGCGCCGCGAGAAGCTGCGGCCTCGCCTCGCGCTGGTAGCGGGCGATCCAGGCGGCGGCCTCTTCGCCCAGCGGCGTGAGGCGCTCCTTCGAGCCCTTGCCCAGGACGCGGATCACGTTCATGTCGAGGCTCACCTGGACGGTCTTCAACCCCACCAGCTCCGAGACGCGCAGCCCGCTCGCATAGAGCGTCTCGAGCATCGCGCGGTCGCGCAGGCCCTGTACGCTCGCCACGTCGGGCGCCTCGAGCAGCGCTTCCACTTCGGCTTCCGAAAGGGACTTGGGCAGGCTGCGCGGAATCCTGGGAGAAGCGAGATCGATGGCGGGGTCGTCGCGGCGCAGGCCTTCGCGCAGCGTGAACTGGTAGAAGCGCTTCACGGCGCTCACCAGCCGGCCCGTGGTCCGCGGCTTGGCGCGGCGCACTTCGACCTGCCACGCGAGGTGGCGCTGCAGGTCCGCTGGCGCGGCTTCCAGGAGCGAGCGGCCGCAGGCTTCCCCGAGCCACGCGGCAAGCTGCGAGACGTCGCGGCGGTAGCTCTCGAGCGTGTTGCGCGCGAGCCCGTCGTTCAGCCACAGCCCGTCGGCGAAGCGGTCGAGCACGCGCGCGTCGGCCTCAGAGAGCGCCTTCATGCTCCAGCAGCCAGCGCTTGATGGACAGCTCGAAGCCCTCGTCGCGCGACCCCATGAATCCGCCCAGCCCCGTGGACGCGACCACCCGATGGCAGGGAACGACCACCGGGATCGGGTTGGCGCCGCACGCCCCGCCCACGGCGCGCGCGGACGAGCGAAGCTCCGCCGCGAGCTCGCCGTAGGTGCGTGTCTTCCCCGCGGGAATGCGCTGCATGGCCTCCCAGACCGCAAGCCGGTGGTGCGTGCCCGCGAGCTTGAGGGGCAGGTCGAACTCGAAGCGCGGATTGTCGAGGTAAGCCTGGAGCTCGACGCAAGCGAGGTGTGCGATCGTGTTGCGCCTGGGCGCACGGGCGGGCGTCGACGAGGGCAGGAAGCGGATGCCGGTGACGTGCGTGTCGGTTGCCGTGATCCCGAGCGTCGCGAACGGCGTGCGCACGCAGGCCTGGAAGGATTGCACGCCGTGCGAGCCGTCAGGCATGCGCCTCTCCCGCGAGGCCGCGGATGCCGGCGAGGAGCTCGGCGGGGATTTCGACGCCTTCGCGCGCGGCACGCTCGCGGCTCGCGCGGCGCCGCTCGCCCGGCAGCCGGACCTCGGGATCCTGGAGCATCGCAGCGATCAGCGTTTCCACGCGCTCCGCATAGACGGCCTCGCCCGCGAGCGCGCCCGGGTCGATGGCGATGATCGCCTGCCCGATGCGCGTGGGGCGCCCTTCCTGCGTGAAGAAGCTGTCCGATTCGAAGCCGTACGCCGCGCCCGAGAGCGCGCCCACCAGCAGCTCCACGATGAGCGCGAGCATCGCGCCCTTCGCGCCGCCCGCGGGAAGCATCACGCCTTCGAGCGCGGCACGCGCATCGGTGGTGGGCCGCCCTTCCTTGTCGAGCGCCCAGCCCTCGGGAATGGGCTTGCCGTCGCGCGCGGCCACCATGATCCGGCCTCGCGCCACGGCGGAGAGCGACAGGTCGATCACGAGCGGCGGGCCCGCGCGGCGCGGGAAGGCGGCGGCGATGGGGTTGGTGCCGAAGAGCGCGCGCTTGCCGCCCCACGCGGGCAATGCCGCCGGCGAGTTGCCGAACGCGATGCCCACGAGCCCCGCGGCCACGATGGACTCCAGGTGGTACGCGGCGACGCCGAAGTGGTTGCTGTTGGTCACCGCGACGTAGGAGACGCCGTATTCCTTCGCGCGGCGCGCGGCCTCGCGAGCGGCGAGCGCGCATGCCTCGAAGGCGAGCCCCTGCCTCGCGTCGACCACCGCGGCCGCGCGCGAATCGCGCGACACGACGGGCACGGCCGCGCCGTTGGCGCGCCCGTTCTTCACGTGGCCGCAGTACTGCGGCACGCGCGAGGCGCCGTGCGAGGCGAGGCCGTCCATCTCGGCCGCGACGAGCGCGCGCGCGGTGGCCTGCGCCATGGCGGCCGTGGTACCGCTGCGCACGAGCGCGGCGGCGATCACCTTTTCCAGCTCCCCCGTGGCGATGCGCGCCACGCTCATGCGGAAACCAGCGTCTGGCCCGGGCGCACGCGGGTGAACTCCACGGGCCGCCATGAAACCGTGAACGCGCCTCCTTCCTTCCTCACGCGGCTGAAGGCCGAGCGATCGAGGTCCGCGGTCCCGGGATGGTCCGAGCGGAAATGGGCGCCGCGGGAATCGGTGCGCGCCAAGGCTGCGGTGCAGATGGCGGAGCTCACTTCCAGGAGGCTGTCGAGGTTAAGCCAATCGTGCCATGTGAGATTGTAGCGAAGGTCGCCCGCCTCGACGCCGGTCGCGTGCAGCCGCTCGCGCAACTTCCCGAGCGAGGCGATCGCCCGCGAAAGGCTCGCGGCATCGCGCACGATTCCCGCTTCCTGCCACATCAATTCGTGGAGCTCGTCGCGCAGCCCTTCGACGTCGCCGGGGGGCATCCCCAGCGGAACGCGCGCGCGCGCGACCGCCGCCTCGAGGGATGCCGCGTCGGGCTCGCGCCATGCGCCCTCGCGCGGCGTCCACCGCGCCATCGCGTCGCCGGCGATCGCGCCGAACACCGTCGAGTTCGCCACGCCGTTGCCGCCGAGGCGATTGGCGCCGTGCACGCCTCCCGTGTCTTCCCCCGCGGCGAAGAGCCCCTCGAGCGAGGTCCTGCAGTCGGCGCTGAACTCCACGCCGCCCATCATGTAGTGCGCCGTGGGGACCACCTCGACGAGGCCGCCCGCGAGGTCGAAGCCGCAGTCCTCGCAGCGCTCGACCATTCCCCTGAACTGCGCCCGCACGTTCGCCGGGCCCAGGTGGCCCATCGAGATGTAGAGGCCGCCGTTGGGCGTGGCGCGGCCGGCGCGCATCTCGGCGAACATCGCACGGGAGACCACGTCGCGCGTGGCGCGCTCGCCGCGCTCGTCGTAGGCGTGCATGAAGCGCTCGCGCGCGCCGTTCAGCAGGTATCCGCCCGCGCCGCGCAATCCCTCCTCGAGCACCGTGCCGGTCATGCGCGTGTCCGGGCCCGCGAGCAATCCGGTCGGGTGGAACTGCACCATCTCCATGTCGCGCAGCACGAGCCCGGCGCGCAACGCCATCGCGAGGCCGTCGCAGCTCTTGTCGCCCGAGGGCGTGTGGTAGCGGTACATGGTGGGCCCGCCGCCGGTGGCGAGCAGCACGGCGCGAGCCTGCACGAACACGAGGTCGCCCTCGCGCATGTCGATGAGAAGCACGCCCGCGAGCGCCCCGTCGGGCGACTTCACGAGCTCGATCGCCCGGTGCTCCTCGAGGCGCTCCACGCCCGCGGCCCACACCTGCTCGCCCAGCCGGTTCATGATCTCGATGCCCGTGAGGTCGCCCTTGTGCACGGTGCGGTCGAAGGTCTGGCCCGCGAAGGCCTTCTGATGGATGGTCCCGTCGGGATTGCGGTCGAAGAAGCAGCCAAGCTCGTTCTCGAGCTCGTGCACGCGCTCGACCGCGCGCGTGACGAGCGTCCAGGCGAGCTCCTGGTCGGGAAGCCACTTGCCGCCCTCGATGGTGTCCATGAAGTGGCGCTCGACGGAGTCGCCGGGCGCGAGCGCCACGTTGTAGCCGCCCTGGACCATGCGCGTGCAGCCGCACTTGCCGACGAGGCCCTTCACGGCGACGGTGACCGAGAGCGAGGGCTGCGCGCGGCGCGCGTGCAGCGCGGCGAAGAGGCCCGCGCCGCCGGCACCCAGGACCAGGATGTCGGTGCGGGCTCTTCTCACGCCACGGCCGGGATGCGGCGCCTCACGTGCTCATCTCCTTCGCGCCCCTGCTCCGGGACGAAGGAGCAATTCTACGCGCGGGCTTCCAGGACCCAGAGCCTCGCGAGGTCGGCGGTGCCGTCGGCGCCCTTCACGTCGCGCAGCGTCTGCGCGGCCTTGGCCCTCTGGCCCGCCTGCAGCTGCAGCTCGCCCAGCAGGAGCTTCGCGTCGTCGGGGCGCTTCAACCCGCCCTTGCGGATGCCCGCCTCCATCATCGGCAGTCCCTTGTCGGGCTTGCCCTCGAAGGCGTAGTTGGCGCCGATCTTCACGAGGTCGTCGCCATCCTTGGCCGCGGCGGAATCGCGCTCGACCGCGGCGCGGTTCTTCTGCGACTCGGCGAGGTCCCTGGCGACCAGGTCGCGCAGGCGCTGGTGGCGCGCGGCCTCGGGGCCGGTGCCGAGCGCGCCCGCCTGGTAGCCCTTGTCGACGACCACCTTCGCCTCGGCGGGAAAGCCCGCCTGGAGCGCGAGCTGCGCCATCTCCATGTAGTCGTTGGTGCCGCCGAAATTGCCCGTGGCCATTTTCAGGCGGTAGACGTGGATGCCCAGGCGGTCGGAGAAACCGGGCTTCTTCTGCACGCGCGAGAGGAGGTCCGTCCAGTACTCCTTCTTCGGGTAGTAGAGGACCAGCTTCTCGATGGCGGCCACGTAGCCGCCGGTGTCCTTCTGGCGCAGGTAGCAGTTGGCAAGGATCTGCAGCTCTTCCTCGGTCGCGTGCTTCTCCTCGGATCCGCCGTTGTTGAGCATCTTGCTCACGGCGTTGCAGTCGTTGCCGAGGTAGTAGCTCTGCAGCAGGACCGTGCGCATGGCCGGGTCGCTGCCGCCTTCCTTGAAGTAGCGCTGCGTCCACTTGGCCGCTTCCGCGTAGTCCTTCTTGTTGTAGTAGGCGACGGCGATGCCCTGCACCAGCGTGGTCGCCTCGCGCCCGGAGACCTTGCCGGAATCGAGGAGCGCCTGGTTGCTGCGGATGGTCGCGTCGTTGTCGCCCGAGGCCGAGGCGGCGGCGGCCTTCATCTGGGCGATGACCTGGTTCTCGAACGGCGTGCGGTTGGGCACGGCCTCGGCCTTGGCGATCTCGCCCATGGCCTCGCGCGCCTTGTGCTGCTTGATGAGGGCCTGCGCGGCCTGCAGCGGCTTGCCCACCTCGGGCCTCACCGTGTCGGCGGCCAGCGCGAGGTTGCCGCCCGCGGCGAGCGCGAGGCCTGCGCACAGGACGACGTGCGACGCAATGCGTTTCATCTGTTCGCCTCCGTCAATCGAGGAACTGCTCGGCTCCTATGAGGCCGATCTTGACTATGCCCAGGCGCTGCGCCGCCGCCATCACGTGCGCCACGTGCTTGTACGTGACGAGCTTGTTGGGGCGCAGGTGGAACTCGGGTTGCACGGGCAGCGCCGCGGCGCCGCGGAACTTCGCATCCAGCGTCGGGCGGTCGACCTGCTCGCCGTTCCAGAGGATCGCGCCGTCGAAGTCCACGTCGATCGTGACCACCACGGGCGGCTCGGGCGGAGGGGGCGGGTTGCCCACCGGCATGTTGAGCTTCACCGCGTGCGTCTGGATCGGGATCGTGATGATGAGCATGATCAGCAGCACCAGCATCACGTCGATGAGCGGCGTGGTGTTGATGTCCACCATCACTTCGGGATCGGCCGACCCGCCGCTGCCTACGTTCATTGCCATTTGCGACCGTCCTTCGCTAGCCGCCGATCGCCGTGCGCTGCGGCGGCTCGGTGATGAAGCCGATCTTCAGGATCGAGGCGCGCTGGCAGGTGGCCACGACGCGGCCCACCGATTCGTAGCGCGTGTCCTGGTCGGCGCGGATGTGGATCTCGGGCTGCGGCACCTGCACAGCCACCTTCTTCAGCCGCTCGAAGAGCGCCTTGGAGTCCTTCACGTACTCGAGGCCCCAGAACACGTCGCCGTCCCTGTTGATGGCGATCACGATGTTCTCGGGCTTGGTCTGCGTGGGGACGTTGCGCTCCTTGGGCAGCACGAGGGGCACGTTCTGGACCACCACCGGGATGGTGATCAGGAAGATGATGAGCAGCACCAGCATCACGTCGACGAGCGGCGTGGTGTTGATGGCGGCCATGACCTCCTGTTCGCCTTCGCCGACGTCCTGGCCGACGGTCATTGCCATGGGCTATCTCCTGCCTGCTTTCCCGATGGCTTAGCGCGCGACCGCGGCCGCCGGGCGCTTGGAGACGCCGCCGCCGCTCATGAGGACCATGTGCAGGTCGGCGCCGAAGGCGCGCAGGGACTCCAGCGCGATCTTGTTGCGGCGCACGAGCCAGTTGTAGCCCAGCACCGCCGGGACCGCGACCGCGAGGCCGAAGGCCGTCATGATCAGCGCCTCGCCCACGGGGCCCGCGACCTTGTCGATCGAGGCCTGGCCCGCGATGCCGATCGCGGTCAGCGCGTGGTAGATGCCCCACACCGTGCCGAACAGGCCCACGAACGGGGCGGTGGAGCCCACCGTCGCGAGGAACGCCAGGCCGTCCTGCAGGCGCGAGGACACGTTGTCCACGGCGCGCTGCAGCGACATCGTGACCCAGGTGTTGAGGTCGATCTGCTCGAGGAGCTTGCCCTCGTGGTGCTGGGTGGACTTCACGCCCGTCTCCGCGATGTAGCGGAAGGGGGTGCCGTCCTTCAGGTTGTTGGTGCCGTCGGTGACCGAGGCCGCGCCCCAGAACTTGTCCTGGACTTCGCGCGACTGGCGGAAGAGCTTGGCCTGCTCGTAGACCTTCACGAACATGATGTACCAGGAGCCCATCGACATGATGACCAGGATGATCAGCGTGCCGCGCGAGACGAAGTCGCCGCCTTTCCAGAGGGCCTCGAGGCCGTACGGGTTCTCGATGACCTCCTTTTCGGAGCTCGCGTCCTGGCCGGCGCCGGCGGGCGGCGCGGGCGGGGTCGCGGGCTTCGCCACGTCGGCAGACGCGGCCGGGGCGGCGGTCGCGGGAGCGGGCTGGGTGCCCTGCGCGTAGGCATTTTGGGGCGCCACGAGCAGCGCAGCCGCGGGCACGAGGCCGATGATCGCGGCCACGAGCAACGCCGGCAGTCTATTGGTGAAATTCATTGTTCGTTCCTCCAGGAAGGTGCGGATGCAGGCCCTTAGTCCTGCAAGTTGAAGACGATCTCGTACTCGCCGATGAAGCCGACGGACTCGGGTTGGAAGCGGCATTGCGACAGCGCGCGGACCACCTCGCGGTCGAAGATGCGGTTGGAAGATTCCCTGATCTCCACGTTGTTCACCGAGCCGTTCGGCGAGACGTGCACCCAGGCTGTGACCTTGCCCGTGATGCCCTGCTGGATCGCCTGGCGCGGGAACGCCGGCTGCGGGCACGAGGTGGCCTTGTAGTTCTTGCGGACCGCGGGCTGCGTCGGCGCGACTTCGTGCCGCACGACGGGCGGCGGGCCGGGCGGCGGCGGCGTGGTTGTTACAGTCGTAATGGTGGGCGCCTGCGTGACCGTGGGCACCTGGATGTTGATTTCCGGCGGCGGGATGAAGGGCGGCGGCGGCGCGGCGAGCTTGGGCGGCGGCGGCGGCGGCGTTTCCGGCGGCGGCTTCTTGATTTCCTCGATGATCTTGGTCTCGATGGGCGCCTTGATCACCTCGACCACGCGCCGGGCGAGGCCCGTCACGAGCGCATAGCCGATCACCAGGTGAAGGATGACCACCATCATGATGCTCGGCAAATGCTTCGCGGGATTGCGCTCGCGCTCTGCGTAATTCACTTCAACGACCTCCTAGGTGCTACGGGCGGGGTGGTCCCTCGCCTGCCTGGGCGTCTCCTCGTGGGAGCGCCGGGTCCGGGCGGCTTCCGGGGGCTGGACCCCGGGCCAGCTTTTGGAAAACGCGCGAGTTTACCCTACCCGGCGATTCGATGCCACCGTGTCAACACGGCGTCACATACCACTTGGCGGGGCCTTGACGCCCAGCCCGGCCAAAGTGTTCGCCCGCCGGGCGCGGGCCTTGCGGTCGACTTCCTGGTAGAGGCTGCCCCCGTGGCTGTCCATGGCCACCAGCAACGGCCCGAATCCGCGCACCCGGAACTTCCACAGGGACTCGGGATTGAGGTCATCCAGGTCCACGTCCTCGATGGCCTCGATCCAGGTGGTCTCGAGAGCCGCGGTCCCGCCGATCACGGCGAGGTAGGCGCCCCCCAGCTCCGCGAAGGCCCGCAGCGATTCGGCGCCCAGCCCGCCCTTGCCGACCAGCAGCCGCACGCCCATGCGCTGCATGAGCGGGCGCGTGAACCGCTCCATGCGCGACGAGGTCGTCGTGCCGACGCATAGCGGCTCGTAGCCGGCGGGATTCTGCGGCGAGGGCGCCACCTTGCGCACGTTGGGCGCGGTGTGGATCGCGGCGTGCCCGCGCATGTCGAAGCGCGTGGTGCGCCCGCGGTCGAAGAGCGCGATCTGGTTGGCGTCGCGAATGCCGAACAGCGGGCCTTCGAGCGTCACGGTGTCGTTCACGCGCAGCTCGCGCGCCTTCGCCTCGTCGATCGGCAGGGTGAGCGTGTGGTGGGTCATGGCAGGCGGCGCGGCACGCGGTGGCGATCGATCCACCAGCCCCACGGCACGAAGAGGTAGCCCAGCAGGGTGGAGGCCGCGAGCGCCGGCACCGACGGGGGCGGCGGGCCGAACGTCGCGCCCATATATAGGACGACCAGCAGCGCCACGAGCGCCCAGAGTGCGGCGGACCCCACGCGGTCCTTCGCCCGCGTGGCGCGCAGGTAGAGCGCGAGGCCCGCCGCGAGCGTGGCGAGCTCGAGCGCGAGCGAGATGGGCACGGAGTTCCACAGGCCCAGGCCGTGGCGTTGCGCTTCGCCCGGATACAAAGGCAGGTCGGGCCGGTGCACCACCCAGTCGAGGAACCAGTGGCTCACGACGATCGCGCCCAGCCACAGCGCCGCCGCGCGGTTGCGCCGCACGAGCCAGTACACCGCCGCGAAGGCCACGCCCCACGCGATCGCCATCGCGAGGCTGTGCGACCACGGGTAGCTCGTGAAATCGAGCGGCGTGACCTTCGTGATGCCGGGCACGATCTCGACGGTCTCGACGCCCGACAGGAGGAAAAGCGGCCAGACGCTGTCGAGGAATTCCGCGGCGAGGATGGTGGTGCCCAGCGATGCGGTCGGCGCGACTTCCTTCGCCGCGAGCGCCACGCCGAAATGGCCGAGGAACATGGCGCTAGAAACCGTACGTCACGCCCGCGGGCGTGAACGAGGCGCGCGCCCTGCGCGCCGAATGGCATTGCATGTTCACCGCGACCGGATTCATCGTGATGTGGGTGGCGGCGACCTCGACGTGCACCGCGAAGGCGGTGGAGTCGCCGCCCAGGCCCTGCGGCCCCACGCCCAGCGTGTTGACCGCCGCGGTGAGGCTCTTCTCGAGCGCGGCGCCTTCGGGATCCGGGCACGTGGTTCCCAGGGCGCGGGTCGCGGCGCGCTTGGCGAGCGCCATGCAAAGGTCGGACGTCCCGCCGATACCCACGCCCACGATGGTGGGCGGGCAGGTCTTGCCCCCCGCCTCGAGCACGCAATCGACCACGAACGTCTTGATCGCATCCACGCCCTCGGCGGGCACGGCCATCCTGAGCCAGGAATTGTTCTCGGAGCCGCTGCCCTTCGGGATCATCTCGATCTCGAGGCGCTCGTCGTCGCAGAAATCGAAATGGATGGGCGGCACGCCGGGGCCGCACGACGTGTGCTCGTTGCGCCGCGTGATCGGGTGCACGACCGAGGAGCGCAGCGGGTGCTCGCGCGTGGCGCGCTCGCAGCCGCGCCGGATGGCGCGCTGCAGGTCGGCCCCGGCGATCTCGACGCCGCGGCCGATGGTCACGTTATATATGGGGATGCCGGTGTCCTGGCAGAGGAGGTTCTGCGTGTCCTCGGCCACGCGGATGTTGGCGATCATCGTGCCGAGCACCTGCTTCGCGGTCGCGTCGCCCTCGGCCGCCGCGAGGCGCGCGAAGCCTTCCTTCACGTCGGGCGGCAGCACCTTGAGCGCCCGCACGTAGAGCTCGCGCGCGACTTCCTCGACCTGGGCCGGATCGACTTTCATCAGTTCGCCGTGAGCCCCCGCTCGTGGATCACCCTGGCCCAGCGCGCCGACTCCTCGCGGATCGCGGCGGCGAACTGCGCCGGCGCGTTGCCCACGGGCGCCATGCCCAGCTGCGCGAGCCGCGCCTTGAACTCCTCGGAGGCGAGGATCTTCGCGCTGTCGCGGTAGACCTTGTCGATCACCTCCTGCGGCGTGCCCGCGGGCGCCAGCAGCCCGAACCATCCGGCGTTCTCGAAGCCGGGCAGCACTTCGGCTGCGGCGGGCACGTCCGGCAGCTGCGGGTTGCGCTCGCGGCTCGTCACGGCGAGCGCGCGCAGCTTACCCCCCTGGATGAAGTTGATCGCGCCGCTCAGGTTCGCGGGCACCATCTGGATCTGCCCGCCCAGGAGGTCGGTCAGGGCCGCCGATTCGCCCTTGTACGGCACGTGCGTCATGTCGATGCCCGCGGCATACGCGAAGTTCTCGCCCGCGAGGTGCACCTGCGTGCCCACGCCGGCGCTGCCGAAGTTGACCTTCTTCGGGTTCGCCTTCGCGTAGGCGATGAGCTCCCGCAGGTCCTTGAAGGGCGAGGCGGCATTCACGACGATCACCTGCGGGCCGCTCGCGATGTTGGTGATGGGGACGAGGTCCTTCGCCGGATCGAAGGTCATCGACTTGTACATGTAGGGATTGGCCGTGACGATCGAGCCGGAGGCCATGAGGAGCGTGTAGCCGTCGGCGGGCGACTTGGCCACCACGTCGGCGCCGATGTTGCCGCCCGCGCCCGCGCGGTCCTCGACGATCACCGTCTGCCCCCACGCGTCCCCCAGCTTCTGCGCGAGCAGGCGCGCGACCACGTCGGTGGCGCCGCCGGCGGCGAAGGGCACCACCATCTTCACGGGTTTCGCGGGCCAGGGCTGCGCGGCGGCGAGCATGGGCGCCAGGGCAAGGGCGAGGACTGCAAGGAAGCGATCCATGAAACGGCTGCGCATCATTCCCTCCTTCGTTGGGCCTGTCCCAAGAGCATAACGCTCAGCGGGCGAGAGCGAACACGAGCCCCGCGGCGAGCGCGAAGGCCGCGGCCACGGCGGCGAGCGCCTTGTGCCACTCGCGCCAGGGCAGGAACTCCAGCGCAAGGATGCGAACGCCGCCCGCGAAATGCGCCGCCAGCAGCATGACCAGGCCCCACTCCGCCGCCTTCACCAGCGGCCGCTCGCTCCAGCGCAGGAATTCATCCAGCGCCGCCGCGCCGCCCAGGGCAAGGCCCAACACGAGGAAGTGCGCGGGCAGGAAGAGCGCGAGGCCCACGCCCGACAGCCGATGGACGATGAACGCCCACCAGCCGGGGTGGTTGCGCGCGGGCCGCATCACAGGACCACCGCCGCGACCGCGCGAAGGCCCAGGAGCGCCAGCGCGAGGCCGGCGAAGGCCGACGCGGCATCCGCGCCGGCGCCGCGCCATCCGAGCCACTCCGCCGCGACCGTGCGCAGCCCGATCGCGCCGTGCAGCGCGGCCGCGAGCACGAAGGCCGAATAGAACACGCCCCACGCGAGGCTGCCGTGGGTTCGCTCGAGGATCGCCTGCGCGGACAATCCCGCGCGCACGGCGAAGACGAGGGTCGCGAGGTGCACGAGCACGCACGGCGCGAGCAGCGCCGCGGTGGCGCGCTGCGCGAGCCAGAGCCGCGCTTCGTTCCTCGCGCTCACGATTCGCCCTCCCCGAGCGCGAACCCGAGCGTTGCGCGCTTCAGCCCCGCGATCGAGCGCGTGGGCGACAGGTGCTTGGGGCAAAGCTCGGTGCAGCTCATCATCGTGTGGCACGCGTGGCATCCGGCGTCGCCCGCGACGGCCGCGACACGCTCGCGTTGCGCCCCGTCGCGAGGATCGTTCGCGAGCGTCCACGCGCGGTTGAGCGCCGCCGGGCCCAGGTAGGCGGGGTTCCACTTCACGACGTCGCACGCGGCGTAGCACACGGCGCAGCCGATGCACTCGATGCCCGCGTCGGCTTCGCGCCGTTGCCTCGAGTCGGGCCGCACGCGCGCAAAATCAGCATCGCGCGCCTGCGTCGGGTGGAACCGCCCGCCCGCGCGCGACCACTTGTCGAAGAACTCGCGCAAGTCGGCGACCAGGTCCTTCACGACCGGGAGATTCGCGAGGGGCTCGATCACGAGGCGCCCGTCGCCGCCCACGCGGTCGACGTGCGTGCGGCAGGTCCAGCGCGGCTTGCCGTTCACGGTCATCGCGCAGGACCCGCACATGCCGACTCGGCACGCGAAGCGGTAGGACAGCGTGGAATCGAGGCGGCGCTGTATGTAGGTGACGACGTCGAGCACCGTCTGGCTGGGCCGGCGCGGCACCTCGAATTCCTGCAGCTTGCCCTGCGCGCCGCCGCGCCAGACGGCCACGCGCAGCATCACTTCCACGCGAGCACCCCGAGCACCATCGCGGCGAGGAAGAGCGTCTCGAGCACGACCAGCATCACGGGCCTCAAGCCCATGTCCACCAGCGACTTGAGGGAGGTCTTCATGCCGATGGCGGCGATGGCGGTGACCAGGCACCAGCGCGAGAGCGCGGAGCCCGCGTCGGCCACCACGGCGGGGATCCAGCCCAGGCTCGTGACGACGACCAGCGCCGCGAAGGCCACCGCGAACCACGGCAGCACCGGCGCCGCATGCGCCGCGGTCGAGCCGCGCACGTGCAGCGCGAGGCCGATGGCGACGCACGCCGGGAGCAGCATCGCCACGCGCAGCAGCTTCACGATCGTGGCCGTGTCGCCGGTCTGCTGCGAAAGGCTGTAGCCGGCGCCCACGACCTGCGCCACGTCGTGGATCGTCCCGCCCAGGAAGATGCCCGCGCCGTGGTGGTCCAGGCCCACCGATCCCACCACCACCGGATAGAGGATCATCGCGAGCGTGGACATCGTCGTCACGATGATCACGGTGAAGCTCGCGTCGCGCTCGGCGTTCTCGTGCTTGGGCAGGATCGAGGCGATGGCGAGCGCGGCCGAGGCGCCGCAGATCGCCACGGCGCCGCCGGTGAGCGTGCCCAGCGCGCTGCCCAGCGACAGGGCGCGCGCGATGGCGATGCCGGCCACGATGGTGAGCGAGACGGTGACCACCACCAGCGCGATCGTCCCCCAGCCGAGCGCCTGCACCTGCTCGATCGTGATGCGCAGGCCGAGGAGCGCCACGCCCACGCGCAGCAGCACGCTGGAGGCGAGCTGGATGCCCGCCACGCACCGGCCTTCCTCGCCGAGGAAGTTGAGCGCCATGCCCAGCAGCAGGGCGAAGAGCATCGCGGAAGCCTTGTACTGCAGCGACAGGAACGTGGCCGCGATCGCGACCACGCCCGCGACGGCCAATCCGGGTCCCGCTACGCGCAGGCCGTTCATGGGCGAAGCACGATCTTGGCGCTGGCGCTGCGCCCTTCGTGCAGGTCGCGGAAAGCCCGCGCGCCCTCGGCGAGCGGCCGCTCCTCGACCCACGCCAGGTCGCCGAAGGCGCCCGCGCGCAACGCGGCGACCGTCGCGCGAAGGTCCGCGGTCGAGTACGTGTAGGTGCCCAGCAGCGTGATCTCGGCGAGCGTGAGCTTGCGCATGTCGATCTCGCTCGCCCAGTCCTGCAGGCCCACGTGCATGATGACGCCGCCGGGCTTCACCGCCGCGAAGGCCGCGTTGCGGGTGGCCTTCGCGCCGACCGCGTCCACCACGAGGTCCACGCTCGCGTCTGCGACCGGCCCGGCGAGGGGATCGAAGGCGCCCACGCCCGCATGGCGTGCGACCGACTCGCGGCGCAGCGCGTTGGTCTCGGCCACGCGGATGTCCACGCAGCCCAGGTGCTTCGCGAGCAGGGCGGCGAGCATCCCGATGGCCCCGCCGCCGATCACGAGCAGCTTGCCCTCGGCGAGCGGCCGATGCATCGCCCGCATCGAGAGGTTGAGCGCGTGCAGCGCGGTCGCGGCCGGTTCCGTGAGCGCCGCGGTGCGCGCGTCCATGTCCGCGGGAATCTCCACGAGGCTCGAGGCCGGGATCGACATGCGCTCGGCGAAGGCGCCGGGGCGCGTCATGCCCACCATCGTGCGATTCGAGCAGAGGTTGTTGCGCCCCTGCACGCAATAGTCGCAGCGCCCGCACGTGATGAGCGGGTTCGCGGTGAACCGCTTGCCCAGGTTCGGGCCGGCGACCACCGTGCCGGACAGCTCGTGGCCGAGGATGAGCGGCGGGTTACGCCGCGGATCGTGGCCGTGGTAGGCGTGCATGTCCGAGCCGCAGATGCCGACCGCGTCGATCCTGAGCACCACCTCGCCCGCTTCGAGCGCGGGATCCGGCTCGTCGCGATAGGTGACCTCGAGGGGCGCGGTGTAGACGAGGGCTTTCATCGGTTCATTTCGCCGTGAACCCGCCGTCCACCGGCAGGGTCTGTCCCGTGACGTAGTCCGAGGCGGGGCTGCACAGGAACACCGCCGCGCCGTGCAGGTCTTCCAGCGCCCCGTTGCGGCCGATCGCGGTCTGGCTTGCGAGCGCCCGCGTGCGCTGCGGGTCGGCGTACACGGGGGCGGTGAGCGCCGTGGGGAAGAACCCGGGCGCGATCGCGTTGCAGTTGATGCCGTGGGGCGACCACGCCTCGGCCATGTGCCGCGTGAGCTGCACGATGCCGCCCTTGGCGGCGCCGTACGCGCTGCCGTTCACGAACGCGCGATACGACTGCAGCGACGCGATGTTGAGGACGCGCCCCCAGCCTTTCGCCTTCATGCCCGCAACGAGGTGGCGCGTGAGGAAGAACGGCGCCGAGAGCATCACCTCGATCTGCTCGTCCCACGCCGCGTCGGTGACGTCGTCGGCGTGCTGGCGATGGTTGAGGCCGGCGGCATGCACGACGATGTCGACGGTGCCGAAGGGCTTGGCCGCGGCGCCCGCGAGCGCGGCCAGGGCGCCCCGATCGCCGACATCGCCCGCAACACTGGCGGCGCGGGCGCCCGAGGCCGCGATGACCGCCTGCGCCTCGGCGAGCGGCGCCGCGCGCCGGCCGCAAAGCACGACCGCGGCCCCGGCCTGCGCGAGGGCCTCCCCGATCGCGCGCCCGATGCCCGAGCCCGCGCCCGTCACCAGGGCCACGTGCCCGTCGAGGCGGAAGCGGTCGAGGACGTTCGCCACGCGCTAGGCCTTCACCGGCTCGCCCAGCGTGAAGCGGTCCTGCGGGAAATACTTCCCGAGGCGCTCGTCGGCGGTGCGCGCGTGCGCCTCCATGCCCTCGAGCCTCGAGATGCGCGCGGTCACCTGGCCGATCTGCCGGTTCGCCTCGCGCGTCATGCGCTGCCAGGTGAGCGTCTTCACGAACTTGTGCACCGACAGCCCCCCCGAATAGCGCGCCGCGCCCTTGGTGGGCAGGATGTGGTTCGGGCCCGAGGCCTTGTCGCCGAAGGCGACCGTCGTCTCCTCGCCCAGGAAGAGCGAGCCGTAGTTGGTGAGCCTCGCGAGCCACCAGTCCAGGTCGCGCGCGTGCACCTCGAGGTGCTCGCTCGCGTACCGGTCCGACGTCGCGGCGACCTCCTCGCGCGAATCGCAGACGATCACCTCGCCGTAGTCGCGCCACGCCGCGCCCGCGGCGTCCCGCGCGGTGGGCGGCAGCGCCTCGATCAGCTCCGGCACGCGCTTCATCACCGCCTCGGCGAGCCGGCGCGAATCGGTGAACAGCCACGCCGGCGACTCGTGCCCGTGCTCGGCCTGCCCCACCAGGTCGACCGCGACCATTTCCGCGTTGGCCGAATCGTCGGCGATCACGGCGACCTCCGAGGGCCCCGCGAAGACGTCGATGCCCACGCGGCCGAACAGCATGCGCTTGGCCTCCGCCACGTACTTGTTGCCGGGCCCCACGATGATGTCCGCGGGCGTAGCGCCGAACAGGCCGTAGGCCATCGCCGCGATCGCCTGCACGCCGCCCAGCGTCATCACGAGGTCGGCGCCCGCGACCTTCATCGCGTAGAGCACGCAGGGATGGATGCCCTCGCCCTTGTACGGCGTGGAGCAGGCCACCACCGTGGGAACGCCCGCCTCCTTGGCCGTGGCGATGCTCATGTACGCCGACGCGATGTGCGCGTAGCGGCCGGTGGGGACGTAGCAGCCGGCGGTGTTGACGGGGACGAGGCGCTGGCCGGCCACCAGCCCCGGATGCACCTCGACCTCGAACTCGTGGATCGACTCGCGCTGCGCCCGCGCGAAGCGCCGCACCTGCGCGGTCGCGAACTCGATGTCGGCCTTCACCGTGTCCGGCACCTGCTTCGCGCGCCGCTCGATCTCGGCCGGCGCGACGACGATCTCGCCGTCCCACTTGTCGAGCTTCGACGCGTACTCGCGCACGGCCGCCTCGCCCCGGCGCTCGATCTCCCCGAGCATCGCGGAGGCGACCGCCTGCGCGTTGCCCGACTCGGTCTCGGGCGTCTTCTGCGCTTTCTTCAGGAACGTGGTGGCCATGGCGAGCCCCTGCCTTTCGTCAGTGCGTGTTGCCGGCGACGGCCTTGAGCTTCGGATCGGCCTCGACCCTCTTCATGTAGGCGTCGGTGATGAACGACGCCGGCGCGGGCGCCTCGGGAATCGAGCCCGCGGCCTTCATGAAGTCGCCGATCTTCGCGAACCAGCGGTCCATGTCGGAGCCCGAGGCGCCGCGGTTCATGGCCTTCAGCTGCCCGTCGAGGTCGAACACCGGGCGCGTATCGAACTCCTTGTTCATGGCCGCCTCCGAGATCGTGACGCCGCCCTGCTCGTAGAACGCCTTCATCATCGCGATGGCCTCCTTGCGATGCGCGAGCGCCCATTGCTGCGCGCGGATGTACACCGCGAGGAACTTCGCCACGCTCTGCGGCTTCTCCTTCGCGTAGTCGCCGCGGGCGATGAGGGCGCCCGGCACGATGGCGCCGCCGTCCTTGCCGTCGCACATCGTCTTCGCGCCCGCCTTCTCCTCCAGCGTGTAGGTGTTGGGCGCCCAGACGCCGACGAGCTCCGCGTTGTTGGACGACATCGCCGAGATGATCTCGGCCTGGCCCATGTTCTTGAGCGTGACGTCGGCCTTCTTCAGTCCGTACTTGGCGAGGCACGCCTGCACCGCGTAGTCGCCGGTGGAGTTGGCCGTGAGCAGGATCGTCTGCCCCTTCATCGAGGCCGGGTTGGCCGCGTACGCCGCCGCCTTGTCGCCGCGCACGAGCAGCGCGTTGCCGCGCGACTCGTCGTTGGTGATGCCGATGGTCACGATGCCGAAGCGCACGGCGCCAAGCACCGCGGGCACCGAGCCCGTCCCGCCCACGTCCCAGCTCTTGGCCGCCGAGGCGGCGATCTGCGGCACGCCGGCCGGGAAGGTGCTGAAGGCGGGCTTCAGGCCCACTTCGGCCCACCAGTTCTTCTCGGTGGCGATGTAGAACGGCAGCGCCCAGTAGAGCGCCGGCTGGTAGCTCACCTTGATTTCCTCCAGCGCCTGGGCGCGGGCGCCGGTGAGCGCGAAGGCCGCCGCCAGCGCGGCCAGGATCTGCGTCGTCTTCTTCATGTTTTCCTCCTCGGGTCAGTGCTCGTTGGGTTGCTGTTGCTCGCGAAGCAGCTTCCAGATGTGCGTGCGCAGGTGGACGAAGGAGGCCTGGTCCATCACCTCCTCGATGCGCTCGAAGCGGTCCCAC
>Ga0335084_10002032_pt1 | contig 19278 bp, 19 predicted proteins | sample Lox_Sample_44_FD_206721 | JGI IMG/M metagenome (GOLD analysis project Ga0335084, IMG submission 206721) | Soil microbial communities from Loxahatchee National Wildlife Refuge, Florida, United States - Lox_Sample_4.4 | ecosystem: Environmental > Terrestrial > Soil > Wetlands | place: USA...
ACGTAGTGTGCCCGGTGCCGGGATCGAAGCCTCGATTGCGGGAGCCGGTTACCGCATCGGGACGCAGGCATTCGTGTCGGCGCTGGTCGGTGCACCGAGCAGCGTGCCGGACGCAGAGAACCACATTGGGACCCGGGTCTGGCTGGGCCGGGAGCACGAGTGGCTCGCATACTTCGACTTCGCAGACCGCGTGCGGCCCGAAGCGGAGTCAGTGGTGCAGCGGCTGCGCAACGCCGGCAAGCAAGTGGTGATTCTTAGCGGTGATGCACTGCCTGCGGTCCAGGAAGTGGCGCAGCGCCTGAACGTCGAGAGCTTCGAGGCCGGCCTCTCACCCGAGGACAAGCAGGCTCGCGTTCAGGCGCTCCAGCAAGCAGGCGCTTGCGTGGTGATGGTGGGCGACGGCGTCAACGACGCACCGGTGCTGGCCCAGGCGCAGCTTTCGGTCGCCATGGGCAGCGGCGCGCTGATGTCCCAGGCCCAGGCCGACATGATCCTGCTGTCCGGGCGCTTGAACGGGCTGCTTGATGCGCTCGACATCGCGCACCGGACTCGGCGCATCGTGCGGCAGAATCTGGGCTGGGCCCTGGGTTACAACATGGTCGCCGTGCCGCTCGCGGTGGCCGGGCTCGTGACGCCCTGGATGGCCGGGATCGGAATGGCTTCCAGCTCGCTGCTCGTCGTCCTCAATGCGCTGCGGCTGATGCACGGCCGCGAGACGCCGATGCGGGAGGCGGCCAAGGGACCCCGCCGGTCGGCTGAACCGAGGCGTCCGGCCCGGACCTCATGGACATCCTCTACCTCCTCATCCCGCTTTCCGTAGTGCTGGTGTTCGTGATCGGCGCGCTCTTCTGGTGGTCGCTGCGCAGCGGCCAGTTCGACGATCTCGAAGGCCCGGCGCACCGCATCTTGCAGGACGATGACGACCCCAAGGGGGAGTAACGCGTGATGGGCTCCCGATCGCCATGAGCGTACTATATTCTGCGCCGTACGGGACGCGGGAGACGGGGCAGCGATGCCGTTCCCGATCCCGTTTGATCTAGATCAACTGAATCGACAAGCCGCCCGGTAGCATGCGCAAGGCGCGCATTCGGGCGCTCATGGGTTCTTGGGTACCGCAAGCAGAGGGAGGACACATGTCAGCACAGCCCGCGGCTCAAACGCAGGCGACTTTCGGCGGGCAGGAGTCGACCTACAACTACAAGGTCGTGCGGCAGTTCGCCATCATGACCGTGGTCTGGGGCATCGTGGGTATGCTGGTCGGGGTGGTGCTCGCGGCCCAGCTCATGTTCCCGGACCTGACCTACGGCATCCCGTGGCTGTCCTACGGACGGTTGCGGCCGCTGCACACCAATGCGGTCATCTTCGCGTTCGGCGGCTCGGCGCTGTTTGCCACCAGCTATTACGTCGTCCAACGCACCTGTCACGCGCGCCTCTTCCTCGACAAGCTGGCCGCGTTCACCTTCTGGGGCTGGCAGGCGGTGATCGTGCTTGCCGCAATCACGCTGCCGCTGGGGATCACCACTTCCAAGGAATACGCGGAGCTGGAGTGGCCCATCGACGTGCTCATCACGCTGGTGTGGGTGGCCTACGCCGTCGTCTTCTTCGGCACCATCGCCAAGCGCAAGGTGCCTCATATCTATGTGGCCAACTGGTTCTTCGGCGCGTTCATCCTCACCGTTGCGCTGCTGCATCTGGTGAACAGCGCCGAGATCCCGGTCACGTTCTGGAAATCCTACTCGGTATATGCGGGCGCCCAGGACGCCATGGTGCAGTGGTGGTACGGACACAATGCGGTGGGTTTCTTCCTCACCGCGGGGTTCCTGGGGATGATGTACTACTTCGTGCCCAAGCAAGCTGGCCGCCCCATCTACAGCTACCGGCTGTCGGTGGTGCACTTCTGGGCCTTGATCTTCACCTATATGTGGGCGGGGCCGCACCATCTGCACTACACCGCGCTGCCGGACTGGGCGCAGTCGCTGGGGATGGTGTTCTCGCTGATCCTGCTGGCGCCCTCGTGGGGCGGCATGATCAACGGCATCATGACGCTGTCGGGGGCATGGCACAAGCTGCGCACCGACCCGATCCTCAAGTTCCTGATAACGTCGCTGTCCTTCTACGGCATGTCCACGTTCGAGGGGCCGATGATGTCGATCAAAACGGTGAACTCGCTGTCCCACTACACCGACTGGACCATCGGACATGTGCACTCCGGCGCGCTCGGGTGGGTGGCGATGATCTCCGTGGGCAGCATGTACTACCTGATTCCGCGGATGTTCGGCAAGACCGAAATGTACAGCGTGCGGCTGGTGACGTTGCACTTCTGGGTGGCGACCATCGGGGTCGTCCTGTACATCGCGGCCATGTGGATCGCCGGCGTCATGCAGGGGTTGATGTGGCGAGCGGCAAACCCGGACGGCACGCTCACCTACACCTTCGTGGAGAGCGTCAAGGCCACCTATCCGTTCTACGCGATACGGTTGCTGGGCGGAATCCTCTATCTGTCCGGCATGCTGATCATGGCCTACAACGTTTGGAAGACGGTGCGCGGCGGCAAGGCCGTGGATGCGCCCGTGCTGATGCCGGCGGGCGCCCACGCGTGAGCTGACTGGAGCGAGACAAGCATGGCAACTCAAGCATCGGGTCACGAGTTCATCGAGAAGAATCTGACCTGGATGATCGTGCTGGTCATCCTGGTCGTGAGCGTGGGCGGCTTGGTGGAGATCGTGCCGCTGTTCTTCCAGCGCTACACCACGGAACCAGTCTCGGGTCTCAAGCCGTACAGCGCGCTGCAGCTCACCGGCCGCGACATCTACATCCGCGAGGGCTGCTACAACTGCCACAGCCAGATGGTGCGGCCGTTCCGCGCCGAGACCGAGCGCTACGGTCACTACTCGGTGGCCGGAGAGTTCATCTACGACCATCCTTTCCAGTGGGGGAGCAAGCGCACCGGGCCGGACCTGGCGCGCGTGGGCGGGCGCTACAGCGACGAGTGGCACCGCCTGCACCTGAACCAGCCGCGCGATGTCGTCCCGGAATCCAACATGCCCGGCTACCCATGGCTGGCCCAGACCGCGGCGGACGCAACCACGATCGAAGCCAAGATGCGAGCTCTGCGAGTGATCGGCGTCCCCTACAGCGACGAGGACATCGGGAAGGCGCGCGAGGAGCTGAGGGAGAAGACCGAAGCCGACGCGCTGATCGCCTATCTGCAGAACCTGGGCACCGCGCTCAAGGGCGTGAGGTAGAGCTTTGGATCTGACTGATGTGAGGGCGTGGTTGACGCTGGTGATGCTGGTCGTGTTCGCCGGCATCGTGGTCTGGGCCTACAGCAGCAAGCGCAAGAAGCAGTTTGACGAGGCCGCGCGCAGCGTGCTCGAGGACGACAGCACGCCGGCCGCGGACAAACGCCAGCAAGGGAGATGAGCGTGAGCGAGTTCACGAGCGGATTCTGGTCGGGCTACATCGCCATCATCACCGTCGTCAGCATCCTGGCGTGCGGGATTTTGCTGTGGAAGCTCACCACCAAGCGCCTGCCGGCCGGACAGAAGGTCGGCGTCATGGGCCACGTCTGGGACGAGAACCTGGAGGAGTACAACAACCCACTGCCGCGCTGGTGGCTGTGGTTGTTCTACATCACGCTGGTGTTCGGCGTGATCTACCTGCTCCTGTATCCCGGCCTGGGGAGCTTCCCCGGCTTGCTCAAATGGAGCTCGCACGGGCAGTACGAGCAGGAGATGACGAAGGCAAAGGAGAAGTACGCGCCGATCTATGCCAAGTATGCGGCCATGAGTATTCCGGAGCTGGCGGCCGATCCTCAGGCGCGGGAGATGGGGCAGCGGCTGTTTCTGAATTACTGCGCCCAGTGCCACGCCTCCGACGGCCGCGGCGGCAAAGGCTTCCCCAACCTGACGGACAAGGATTGGCTGTACGGTGGCGACCCCGAGACCATCGCCGCCAGCGTTACCAACGGACGCAGCGGCATGATGCCGCCTTGGGCCAAGGCCCTGGGCGATGAGGGCGTGAAGGATGTGGCCAATTACGTGCTGCAGGTCTCGGGACGCACCTTCGACAGCCTGCGCGCTGCGCACGGCAAGGAGCTGTACCAGCAGAACTGCGTTGCCTGTCACGGCCCCGACGGGAAGGGTAATCCGGCGCTGGGCGCGCCCAACCTGACCGACGACATCTGGTTGTACGGCGGCGGCCAGACTTCGCTGATCGAGACCATCGGCAAAGGCCGCAACGGCGTGATGCCGGCCTGGGGCGAGTTCCTCGGGCCGGAGAAGGTGCACCTGCTGGCGGCTTACGTCTACGGCTTCTCGCATCCCGACGGCAAGTAGTCCTGGCATGGACGCCCCGGTAAAGCTGCATCGGGCTACGACGACTGAGCCCGTGGAGCAGACGCTCTACGAGATCCGCCAGAAGATTTACCCGCGCGCGGTGACGGGCATGTTCGCCACATGGCGCTGGGCTTTCGTGCTGCTCACCCAGCTCGTTTTCTACGGTTCGCCCTGGCTCACCTGGAACGGCCGGCAGGCGGTGTTGTTTGACCTCGCGGCGCGCAAGTTCTACATCTTCGGGCTGGTGTTCTGGCCGCAGGACATCGTCTACCTCACCGTGCTGCTGATCGTCTGCGCCTACTCGCTGATCCTGTTCACCGCCGTCGCCGGGCGGCTGTGGTGCGGCTTTGCCTGCCCGCAGACGGTCTACACCGAGATCTTCATGTGGATCGAGCGCAAGGTCGAGGGCGAGCGCCTGGCGCGCATGAAGCTGGACAAAGGACGACTCTCCGCGCGCAAGTTCGCGCTCAAGGCCGTGAAGCACGGGCTGTGGATCGCGCTGGCCCTGTGGACCGGCTTCACCTTCGTGGGTTACTTCACGCCCATCAAGACCCTCGGACACGAGGTGCTGACGTTGAGCACCGGACCGTGGGAGAGCTTCTGGATCCTGTTCTACGGCTTCGCGACCTATGGCAACGCCGGCTGGATGCGAGAGCAGGTGTGCAAGTACATGTGCCCCTATGCCCGTTTCCAAGGCGTGATGTTCGACCCCGATACGCTGATCATCACCTACGACCGCGAGCGTGGCGAGCCGCGCGGTTCACGCAGTAAGAGCGACGACTACAAAGCCAAGGGCCTAGGCGACTGCGTCGATTGCGGCATCTGCGTTCAGGTGTGCCCCACCGGCATCGACATCCGCAAGGGGCTGCAATACGAATGCATCGGCTGCACAGCCTGCATCGACGGCTGCGATCATGTGATGGAGAAGATGGGCTATCCCAAGGGGCTCATCCGCTACTCGACCGAGAACGCGCTCAAAGGCCACTACAGCACCGAGCGCATCGTGAAGCGGGTGCTGCGGCCGCGCGTGCTGATCTACACCGCCATCCTGTGGACCATCATCGTCACGGCGCTGATCACGCTCTACCAGCGTGTGCCGCTGAAGGTCGACGTGATCCGCGATCGCGGTAGCGTCATGCGCGACGCGGATGACGAGGAGGCGCAGAACGTCTACCGGCTCCAGATCATGAACACGCAGGAAGTCGCACGCGACGTTCGCATCAGCGTCTCCGGGCTGGACGGCGTCGAGCTGAAGAGCGAAGCGCAGCCGATCCGCGTCGCTCCCGCTTCCTCCCGCGTGGTGCCGGTGCGGGTCGAGGCGCCGCGCCGCTCGGGCCAGAAGGGCTCCAACCGCATCCAGTTCACGATCGAGGCAGCCGATCCGGCAAAATCCGACCAGCCGCCGATCAAGGTGGTGGAGAAGGCAAGCTTCGTCATCCCGTGAGTGACCGCAGATCATGACTCCGGATCGGCCGACCCAAGACAAGATGCCCTGGTACCGTGAACCCTGGCCTTGGATTCTCATGTCCGGGCCCGCGGTCGTGGTGGTGGCGAGCTTCGTCACGCTGTATCTGGCGGCAGCCGGCGCCGACCCGCTGGTGGTGGACAACTACTACAAAGAGGGGCTGGCCATCAATCGGATGCTGGAGCGCGATCGCGCCGCGCTGGAGCAGGATTATCGCGCCGTCGTGTTGATCAGCCCTGCGCGAACCCGTGCGCGGATCCAGCTCACGGGTAAGGGGGCTCTGCCGAATGAGCTGCGGTTGCTCTTTGTCCATCCCACCAAAGCCGGCAGGGACCTCCAGGTCACGGCAAGGCAGACGCAGGCGGGCTGGTACGAAGCGCCGATCGAATTGGCGTCCGCGGCGCGCTGGGACGTGCAGCTCGAAGATCCTGGTGCGCACTGGCGCTTGACCGGCGATTGGTATACCGGCGATACCAGCTTCATTCTCGAGCCACGCCGCGGCTGACTCGAACCGCAGGAGCAGGAGAAGCAGATGCAAGCGAAGACATTGATGTGGATCCTGTGGCCATCGTTTCTCATCGCGGGCGCCGCGGAGGCGTTGTTCTTCACGGTGTTCGATCCGACGGAGCTGACCTTCTTCGGCGAAACGGTGAACATCAGCCGCATCGGCGCTTATTCCATCGGCTTCTTCTTGTTCTGGGCCTTCGCCGCGTCATCCAGCGCGCTGACCTGTTTTTTTTCCAGCGGCTCTGCGCAGATCGACCGCGACTCGCGACTGTGATGTAGGGCACCCTCCCTTGCGACCGTAGGCGCGGGGGAGGGGCGGGGTGGGGGTGCGCGCGGCAAGGAGCGCCATGTTCCGCAGGGCAGCATTCATCATCAGGCCTCCCGAACAACGCTTTTGCTGCATTCTGGCTAAGACTGCGCGCTGCGCTGCGTGTCGCTCTGCAGGTGGCGCACACCGAACAGCCACAGCACGCCGGCGACGAGAAACATCAAGCCGACGACGAGAAACGCCTTGTTCATGTTCTGGAACCAGTCGCTCAGCAGTCCGATGATGACGGGAGAGATGACATCGCCCAGTGCATGAATGATGAGTATGTTGAGCGCGAACCCCGCGGCGCGCACGGACGGATGCGTGACGTTGGCGAGGATGGTGTTGGTCGGACCGGTGTTGAAGAACAGGCAGAACACGGCTAAGAAGATGAGCACCCAGATCCAGGGAAAGGGTGTCTCCAGCACGGCGAGAAATATGGGGAAGCCCGTGAGCATGGCCGCGCCCGACACGAGAAAATAGGAACCTGAGAAGCGCGTGCGCAGCCGGTCGCCGAGGAAACCGCCGAGCAGGGTGCCGGTCAACCCAGCGACCACGGTGATCACGCCGAAGACGAACGTTGCAGACGCTGGAGCACCGGGGCGCGTTTGCAGATAGTAGGGCATCCAGAACGCCATGCCGCCCATCGCGAATGTCATTGCCGTCATGCCGAGCGTGCACAGCACGTAGGAAGGCGTGCGCAGAAAAACCAGGTAGTCGCGCCAGCGCACCGCGGCGGGGCGCAACGTGTGGGCGAGATCTGCTTGTCCGCGCGCCGGGTCGCGCATGAAGAAACTCCAGACCCCGAGCAGGATTCCCGGCGGCACGACCAGATAGAAGGCCCAGCGCCAGCTCTCCGCCTTGGTGCCAAACACGGCTGCGCCCCACTCGCCGATGCCGGAGTTGGCGACCCAGCCCCCGAGCACGTACCCGAGCGCGCTGCCCACCGGAATCGCAACGTAGAAGCGCGCCAGCACCCGACCCCGGATCTTCACCGGGTACAGGTCGGAGATGACGGTTGGTGCAACGGGGCCGTAGGCCGCTTCGCCAATTCCGACAAGGCAGCGCGTCAGCAGCAGCGCGACGAATGTTGTTGCCATACCCGAGGCGCCGCTGGCCAGGCTCCATAAGATCACGCCGACGCCCACGAGCACCCAGCGCGACGTTCGCTCCGCCAGCCGCCCGAACACCGGCGCGCCGATCATGTAGACCACCATGAATGCCGTTCCGAGCAAGCCGACCAGCGCGTCCTCGGGCTTGAAGCCCAGACGGTGCTGAAACCAGGTCATCACCGCCGTGAGCGTCTCGCCCGCGCCGGCGCCGTTCGTCCCAAAGAAGGTAGCTTTGATCGGGCCGACCACGGCGGACAGCACCTGGCGGTCCACATAGTTGAACAGGTTGATGAGCACGAGCAGCACGAGCGCCGCGCGGGCGCCGGGGAAGGGCGCCTCGCGACCGGCGAGCGTGCCGGGAGGGTCTGCGACCGGCGGGGCCGTCATCCGGCTAAGGCTGCAGACTGTTCGCGCGTGGGCACTGGCGCGCTATTGCAGAGGCCGCATGCGCTCACGCAATGCCAGCTCTGCGATTTGTCTGCCCATCTCTCGACCGACCACGGCGGACGTCCGGTAGTGCACACCGCCATAGATCCTGGCGACCGAGACTTCTTCGACATACTCCCGGGTGGTGTTCCACCTGCGTACAACGCCGGACGCGGTTGGACTGGTCATGGTCACTTTGGCGATTGCTTCAGCGCCCACCTCCGAATCCAGGATTGTGGCAACCGCGCAAGACGTTATGCAGTGCGCGCACGGATACTCGGGATGAGGCGGTGTATCGATCAGCGGCTCCCAATCGGCAACTGGGCTTGTAGCCTCGTTGCCGTCCATATCGCCGTTGCGTATGGCCGTGATCGGACGCCAGAAGTTATATGCGTACTTGGCGTCGAACACGGCGATATACGCGTCTGCCGTCGCGATGGCCACCAATGCGTGCAGGCGGGCATTGTTGATCAGGCTTCTGTTCGGCGCGTCGGCGATCTGCCGGATGATCGGGAACCAGCTTGCCGGCCCGACCAGGATCCAGAAGCGCCCGATATCCGTCTGCTCGACGGTCCGCACAGAGCCGCGCTTTGCACCGAACATCTTGACCTCGTTGTAATCGCGGGCCCATTGCGCGCTGGTCAGCTCTGGTGGCGGGCCGGGACGAAACTGCGACCCGCGCTCCATGACCCACGGCGTGACATCTCCCCAATGCGGAGCCAGCGGCAGCGGTGTCGGCACATACACACCGGGTGAGGTTAAGGGTCGATACGGTTTCGATGCGTTTGCGCCATCCGAGGCGCGATGCGCCAGGATCTCCGCAGCCGCGCGCTGTCCGACCGCTACCCCCGCATCTCTCCCGCTGACCGGGATTCGCGCCAGGCTCGCCGAATAGGCGGCCTCGAGCTCGGGTTCCTGGGTAGGCAGCAGTGCGACGAGCACCGCGTGCGCCGCTGCCACGGCCGCCGCCTCGGCCGAGCTTCCGGGCGCTGCGCCTACCCGCACGGCGTAGGGTGTATACCGGTTCTCGATCGAGTTCACGGCGTCGAACATGGCCACGTGCATCATCGTCACCGTCCGACCGACGACGAGCGGGTTCTGGCCGCTTGCTGTTGCGGTGGCGATGGCTTTTTCGTTCCACTGCATGACAACGTCAGCGGGCGCAACGACCGGCGCCACCAGGCAAGCAACTGCTCCAAGTGTTCCAAAAAACCGGAAGACCATCCGCTCCCTCCCTCTCGATCACGCGTACGTCAGCGCAGCATACTCCTCGGAGGCTTAACGATCTCGCTCCGGCAGCTGCCACCGGTAATTGAGCAGACACTGCGAAGGCGTCTATGACTTGCTGCCCGTGCCCTGCAGGTCTACAGTGCAAGGCACACGCGCATATCACTCAGCGCCAGGGCAAGCGGAGAAATGCCTCCCAGCAGCACCTCTCGCGGGTTGTCCTTCCCTCGCCGGCTACCCTTCGGCCGGTTCGGTCCCGCTCCGCACGGGGAGGCGATGAAATGACCGGCCCAGCGGGACGGCGCTACGGCAGACGCGACTTCCTGAGCCACGCTTCGGCCTTGAGCGCTGGTGTAGCGCTGGGGTTTCCGCGCCTGGCGGCAGCCGAGCCTCCGCCGGAGACGACACGAATAAGACTCGTCCAGTTGCCTACCATCTGTCAGGCTCCGCAGTATGTCGCTGAGGAGTTGCTTCGCAGCGAAGGATTCACAGATGTCCAGTACCTAAAGAAACCGGGGGCAACGAAAGCGATCGAGACGGCCCTTGCATCGGGCGAAGCGGATATCAACATGCACTTCGCGGCCCCGTCGATCATTCGAGTCGACGCTGGAGACCCGATTACGATCCTTGCGGGAGTACACGTCGGCTGCTTCGAGCTGTTCGCGACCGAGCGCGTGCGGTCGCTTCGCGACCTGAGAGGGAAGACAGTAGCCATCCTGGAGCTGGGTGCCAGCAATCATGTGTTCCTCTCCAGCATGCTGGCCTATGTCGGCGTCGACCCGCGCAAGGATGTCAACTTCGAAACTCATCAATCCGCCGAGGCCATGCAGCTGTTGGCTGAGGGGAAGGTCGATGCATTTTTGGGGTACCCCCCTGAGCCCCAGGAGCTTCGTGCACGGAAAATCGGTCACGTGGTCGTCAACAGCAGCGTGGATCAGCCTTGGTCTCAGTACTTTTGTTGCATGGTCGTGGGAAATAGGGAGTTCGTCCGGAACCACCCCGTAGCGACCAAGCGAGCGCTGCGGGCGATTCTCAAGGCTGCCGACATTTGCGCCGCCGAGCCAGCGCGCTCCGCCAAGCTCCTCGTGGACGGTGGGTACACCAAGCGATACGACTACGCGGTGCAGGCGGTGAAAGACATTCCCTACAACAAATGGCGCGAGTACGACCCGCAAGACACGATGCGCTTCTATGCCTTGCGGCTGCACGAGGTCGGCATGATTCAGTCGAGCCCGCAGAAGATTATCGCGGAAGGGACCGACTGGCGGTACTTGAATGAGCTGAAGAGGGAATTGAAGGCCTAGCGCCCTCAAGAGCGCAGATGAGAGAAGTTACCCGGTTGGAGCGGAAAGCGGAACCCGGGGGAGGCTAGCCGAGGAGAGGGGATATGAGTCGGGGCGATTACAAACGGTGTGATCGACGCACGTTCCTCTCAGGCGCGTCGGCGCTTGGCGCGGCGGCCTTGCTCGGTACCCGCCGAGCTGCGGCTGATGATCCTCCCCCCGAGACCACGCGCATCCGGCTGGTTCGAGATGAGGGCCTCTGCGCTGCGCCGCAGCTCATCGCCGAGGAGCTCCTGCACGCGGAGGGGTTTACCGACGTTGAATACACTTCAGCGACCATCAAGGTAGGAACGGGAGAAAACGTGGCAACGGGCGTGGCCGACCTCGGCATGAACTTCGCCGCGCCGCTACTAGTCCGGGTGGACGCCGGCGAACCGATCGTTCTCGTCAGCGGTATTCATGTCGGATGCTACGAGCTGTTCGCAACTGAGCACGTTCGCAAGATTACCGATCTGCGCGGGAAGAGCGTCGCGGTACCCGGCCTCGGCTCATCACACCACCTTTACCTGAGCTTCATCGTGGCGTACGTAGGACTTGATCCGCACAGGGACATCAACTGGATTTCCGTCTCTCGGCCGGAGGCCATGCGTCTTTTGGCCGAGGGGAAGGTCGACGCTTATTTAGGCTTCGCACCCGACCCCCAGGAGATGCGTGCCAGAGGCGTTGGCCATGGTGTTGTCAACAGCAGTCTCGACCGACCCTGGTCTCAGTATTTTTGTTGCATGCTGGCCGGAAATCGCGAGTTCGTGCGCAATCATCCGGTAGCGACCAAGCGCGCGCTGCGGGCAATCATCAAGGCAACGGATTTGTGCGCAGCTGAACCAGCGCGCGTCGCGCGGTTTCTGGTGGACCGCGGGTACGCGCAGCGCTATGACTACGCGCTATCGACCATGCGCGAGATACCGTACGGGCGTTGGCGAGACTACAGTCCGGAGGACACCGTGCGCTTCTACGCATTGCGTCTGCACGAGGTCGGCATGATCAAGTCAAGCCCGCAGAAGCTGATTGCACAGGGGACCGATTGGCGGTATCTCAATGAGCTGAAGAAGGAGCTGAAGGCGTGATTCGGCAGGGTGGCTATCAACAACGAAGGAGAGACTGCAATGGGCGGTTCGCACTCCAGTGGATGTGAGTACCAACGGCGGGACTTCCTGCGAGGGGCATCGTCTCTGGGCGCTGCGGCCCTGTTAGGGCTGCCCGCGTCGGCTTCTGCCGAACCGCCGCCCGAGACAAAGAAAGAAAGTGCGCCTCGTTCACGCGCGAGCGATGTGTCTCGCGCCCCAGTACATCGCGGAGGAGCTACTGCGCGCTGAGGGGTTTGACGAAGTGGAGTACGTTCCCGTACGGGCTCCATCCGGCGCCTACACGCGCGTGTGGCTTGACGCCATGCTGGTGGAAGGCGTAGCCGACTTCAGTATGGGAGGGACGCCTGGGCACCTGTCGGCAGTAGACGCGAGCATGGATGCTAACGATGGCCTCGTTATGCTGGCCGGGATCCACGCTGGTTGCTATGAACTGTTCGGCAACAGCCGTGTCCAGTCGATCCGCGACTTAAAGGGCAAGACTGTCGCGGCAACCCAGAACGGGGACGACCGCCTTTTCATCAGCAGCATGATGGCATACGTTGGTATGGACCCGACGAGGGACATCAATTGGGTGACCACTCCTATTGGTGATGAGCCGAAGCGTCTGTTTGTCGACGGCAAGGTCGACGCATTCTTGGCCTTTCCGCCCGAGCCGCAGGAGCTGCGCGCTAAGAAGATCGGGCGAGTATTTCTTAGCACCACCAACGACCGCCCATGGTCACAGTACTTCTGTTGCATGGTTGCGGGCAATCGAGAATTTGTCCGCAAGCACCCCGTTGCTACCAAGCGCGTGCTGCGCGCCTATCTGAAAGCTGCGGACATCTGCGCAAACGATCCCCAGAGAGCAGCCCGGTACATGGTGGACAGAGGTTACATGCAGGAGTTCAAGTACGCGCTCGAAATCGTCACGGAGCTTCCCTATCGCCGTTGGCGCGAGGCGGGACCGGAGGATACTGTACGGTTCTACGCGCTGCGTCTGCAAGAAGTGGGGATTCTCAAGGCAAGCCCGCAGAAGATCATCGCCCAGGGGACCGATTGGCGGTTCCTGAACGAGCTGAAGAAAGAGCTGAAAGCCTGAGGTATTGAACCCAACACGTCATTCATCGAGAGGGGGCTCAGATGAGCGCATCAAAGGTAGTTGGATCAAGTCGACGGGTGTTCTTGGCCCAGGCATCCGCGGTGGGAGCCGCAGCCATGCTGGGGGTCAGTCGGCCGGCGAATGCGGAGCCGCCGCCGGAGACGAAGAAGATCCGCCTGGTGAAGATTCCGGCGATATGTTTAGCGCCGGAGTATGTCGCGGAGGACTTGTTGCGTCTGGAGGGGTTCTCCGAGGTGGAATACGTCGCTGTGGACACCCAAATCGTTTCCGACCTGCTGGCCGAGAACCGCGCCGATGTCACGGTGAGTTCACCACCGCAGTTGCTTCCGGACCTCGACGCAGGAAAGCAACTGGTCGCGCTCGCCGGGATCCACGGGGGCTGCTACGAACTATTTGTGAGTGAGCAGATTCGCTCCATGCGTGATCTGAAAGGTAAGCGTGTTGCCGTTGAGAAGATTGGAGACGGCGTTGAGTACTTTTACCTTGCCAGCATGGTGGCCTACGTCGGCATGGACCCACGTAAAGACGTCCAGTGGGTAGCCGCGGGCACGTTCAACGGGATGGTCGATCTGTTCATCGAAGGTAAAGCCGATGCAACCCTTGCCTTTCCCCCACAGCCTCAGCAGCTACGTGCCAAGAAGATTGGACGCGTCATTGTGAACACGGCGCAGGATCGTCCATGGTCGGAGTACTATTGCTGCCTAATCAGCGCCCGCTCACAGTTCGTGAAGGAGAACCCCGTCGCGACCAAGCGAGCCGTTCGAGCGATTCTCAAGGCCACCGACATCTGCGCCAACGAACCCGAGCGCGCTGCGCGCTACATCGTCGCGAAGGGATACGAGCAGAGTTACGACGTGGCGCTGGAAGTCGTCAAGTCGCTTTCCTACAGCCGCTGGCGTACTTACAACGTGGAGGACAGTCTGCGGTTCTTCGGCGTCCGGCTCCACGAGGTCGGGATGATCAAGTCGGACCCCAACAAGCTCATCGTTCAAGGCACGGACTGGCGGTTTCTCAATGAGCTTAAAAAGGAACTGAAGGCCTGAAGACAGACGCAGCAGCCGATTCATCGAGAGAGGGCTCAGATGAGTACATCAAGGGAGATTGGACCAAGTCGTCGTGTCTTTTTGGGGCGTGCGTCTGCAATGGGAGCCGCGGTCATGCTGGGGCTTACCCGGCAGGCGAGAGCGGAGCCGCCGCCTGAGACAACCAAAATCCGTCTGGTCCAAAGTGGAGCAATCTGCCTGGCGCCTCAGTATCTGGCCGAGGAGTTGTTGCGCCTCGAAGGGTTTGCTCAAATCGAGTATGTAGAGCCAGTCAACGAGAACGATGACGCGTATGTCGCGGTGACCGCAGGCAGAGCAGACATCACGATGGACGCGGCGACGGCCTTGGTGCCAGCCCTCGATGCCGGACGGCCCATCGTAGTGCTCGCGGGGGTCCACGGAGGTTGCTGGGAACTGTTCGGCAATCAGGGGGTCCGGGCGATCCGAGATCTCAAGGGCAAGACCATTGCTATCGCAGCACTCGGCGCCGTAGACCACGTTTACATCGCCAGCATGATTGCGTATGTCGGTATGAACCCGAACGAGGACGTCAAGTGGGTCCCCACGAAGAGTTTCGATGAGCCGATGCAGCTGTTTATTGACGGGAAGGTGGATGCGTTTCTTGGATTTCCGCCGCAGCCGCAGCAAGTGCGCGCGAAGAAGGTCGGGCACGTGATCGTCAACACAGCGCAGGACGCGCCATGGGCTCAGCATTTCTGCTGCATGATCGCAGGGCATCGCGAATTTGTGCGCAAGTACCCCGTCGCCACGAAACGGGTCGTTCGCGCCATTCTGAAGGCCGCCGACATCTGTGCGAAGGACCCGAAGAGAGCTGCGCAGTACATGGTGAAGAAAGGCTACGAAGCCAACTATGACATCGCATTGGAAGTGATCACCGAAGTCTCGTACAACGCTTGGCGCGCCTTCAACCCGGACAACACGCTGCGGTTCCACGCGTTGCGGTTGCACGAGATTGGGATGATCAAGACCGACCCAAACAAGCTCATCGCCCAAGGCACCGACTGGCGGTTCCTGAACGAGCTAAAGAAGGAACTCAAGGCATAGGGAGGTCAACATGCGGCACGACAATTCTGCGGTCGGTTACGTTTCAAGTCTTGCGACTGGACGCGGCCCGAAGTGGAACCGACGGGAGTTCGTCAAGCGTCTGACCGCTCTGAGCGGCTCGGCAGCGCTGCTAGGTTACGATCTCAAGTCAGCTCTCGCCGAGCCCCCTCCCGAAACGACGAGGTTTCGCATTGCCCATGACGGGCAGATCTGCTATGCACCGCAGCTCCTCGCCGAGGAGTTTCTGCGCCTGGAAGGGTTCACCTCGATCGAGTACGTGAAGGTTCCGCCAACTGATACCTACCCCTCGATTGTGGCGGCGGGCGGCGCCGACCTCGCGTTATTCGGGCCACCATCAGCGGTCAGCACCATTGATGCCGGAATGCCCGTCGTCATGATCGCTGGTGTCCATGTCGGTTGCTGGGAGCTGTTCGGCAGCGAGCGCGTGCGGGCGGTGCGTGATCTCAAGGGCAAAACGATCGCAGTGGTCGGGGTAGGAGCGGTCGACCAGCTTTGGATCTCCAGCATCATGGCCTACGTCGGGATCGATCCGAAGACCGAGGTCACCTGGGCTTCGACCAAAAAGCTGTCCGAGTCGATGCGCCTGTTCACGGAAGGCAAGGCCGACGCGTTCCTCGCGTTCCCTCCCCAACCGCAGGAGCTCCGCCCAAAGAAGCTCGGCCACGTCATCCTCAGCATCACTGTCGACCGGCCGTGGTCGCAGTACTTCTGCTGCATGGCCTCGATGCAGCGCGAGTTCGTTAACCGGTACCCTTCGGCGACAAAGCGGGCTCTGCGCTCGCTTCTCAAGGCGGCGGACATCTGCGCTAACGAGCCGGAGCGCGCCGCTCGATACCTCGCGGAAAAAGGCTACGAGCCCCGATATGAGATCGGATTGGATGTGATCAGGAGCCTTCCCTACAATCGCTGGCGCGACTCCAATCCCGAAGACACCTTGCGCTTCCACGCGCTGCGGCTGCAAGAAGTGGGGATGATCAAGTCAAGCCCTCAGAAGATCCTCACCCAAGGCACCGACTGGCGATTCTTGAATGAGCTGAAGAAGGAGCTGAAGGCTTGAAGCGAGGCGTGAAGCGTGGCAAAGCGGGGACGAACCATTAAAGCTGTGAGCGAGGCTGCCCCCTTCCTAACCTTCCCCCGCGAGCGAGGGAAGGGAACCCTGCGGGATCTCGCTTGACCGCCAAGTTGCTAAGTCTATCGCGGCGGCACGCCCTCGTGCTCGGCGGGCTCGCGCTCGCGGGCTGGGTCACGCCGGGACTCGCGCACAAGCCCAAAGCCGAGGCGCGGCTGTCCAAGATCGGCCCCGCCCCGGAGTTCACCCTCACCAACCAGGACGGCAAAGCGGTTTCACTGAAGGACCGGCGCGGTGAAGTCGTGGCGGTGACTTTCATCTACGCGAGCTGCGTGGACACCTGTCCGCTGCTCACCGCCAAGCTCGTGCGCATCCAGCGTAAACTCGAACCGAAGGCCGCATCGAAGGTGTTCTTCACGGCCGTTACCGTGGACCCGGAACGGGATACGCCTGAGGTCCTCAAGCGTTACGGACAAGCGCATGGGGCAGATATTGCACACTGGGCGTTTCTCACCGGGACGGCGGAGCAGATCGACGACGTCACAAAGCGCTATGGCATCTACCGCAAGAAGCAGCCCAATGGCGACGTCGATCACACGTTTCTAACCTCGATCATCGACCGCTCCGGGACCTTGCGCGTGCAATACCTGGGCTGGCGCTTCGATCCAAACGAGTTTCTCGGCGATTTGAGGTCACTGCTACGCGAGCCCCGATCCGGATGACGCGGTGGCTGCCCCGGGTGGTTGCCCGGGTGCGCGCCTCTGTCCATACCAAACTGTTGGCGGCGTTCCTCGCGATGGTCGCTCTGTTGCTTTCGGCTGGCGCCATCGGGCTGCGCGCGCTCGGCGATGTGAACAAGCGCGCCGAGGACCTCGTCACGCTTCAGCGCAAGATCGCCGCGTATCGCCAGCTGCAGCACGACACGACCGGCCAGCTCTACAGCGTCGCGCTGGCTCTATTGAAGCCCGAAGACCGGACACTGGAGGCGACGCTCCGGCAGCTCAACCAGTTCGGCTACGACCTCGACCGGCTCCAGTTCGTGGCCAAGGACGAGATCGAGCTGCTCGGACGCGTGCGGACGGACCACGAAGAGTTCACCAGGGTCGTGACTCAGGTGATTGACCTCATCCGGCAGGGACAGGCCGCGCAAGGACGGGAGCTGCAGCTTTCGCAAGCGACCCCTCTCGCCAACCGTCTCGAGCGGCTCACCAACGAGCTGGTGAACAAGGCGGAAGCCGACATGGTCGCCAGCGCCGAGGCGAGTCACGAAGCGTTCGTGGGCTCTCAGCGGGCGGTGATCGCGTTCGCCGTGATGAGCATCCTCCTCGCGCTCGTGCTCGGGTACGCGATATCCTGGTCGCTGATCGGACCGGTGCAGCAGATGGACGAGCGGCTGCGGCAGATCGGAGCGGGAGACTTCGCGGCCCGGATCGAGGTCCCGAACCGAGACGAGCTGGGCGCCTTGGCCACCGATATCAACCGGATGAGCGACGAACTGGGGCGGCTATACCGCCAGCTGGAAGAGGCGAGCCGCCACAAATCCGAATTCCTCGCGAACATGTCGCATGAGCTGCGCACGCCGCTCAATGCGATCATCGGCTTTTCCGAAGTGCTCGAGGCCCGGATGTTCGGAGAGTTGAACGCCAAGCAGGTCGAGTATGTGCACGACATCCACAGCTCCGGCCGGCATCTGCTCTCGCTCATCAACGATATTCTCGATCTGTCCAAGATCGAGGCCGGGAAGGTGGTGCTCGAGCCGGCACCTTTCCATCTGTCCACCGCCATGGAGGGCGCTCTCACTCTGATACGCGAGCGTGCCGCCCGTCATGGCATCGAGGTGAAGCTGGAGGTGGACCAGCACCTGGGCGAAATCACGGCGGACGAGCGCAAGGTGCGCCAGGTCCTGCTCAACCTGCTCTCGAATGCGGTAAAGTTCACGCCAGACGGCGGGCGGATCGACGTGCGCGCTGCCCTGGTTGATGGTACGGTCGAGGTTTCCGTCAAAGATACCGGCATCGGGATCGCGCCGCAGGACCAGGAGGCGATCTTCGAGGAGTTCCGGCAAGTGGGAGACAACGCAATGCACAAGCGCGAAGGCACGGGGTTGGGTCTGACGCTCGCGCGCAAGTTCGTCGAGCTGCACGGGGGTCGCATCCGCGTCCGGAGCGAGCTTGGCAAGGGGTCGACCTTCACCTTCTCGCTGCCATCGCAGTCATGAGCGGGCATCTGATCCTGATCGTCGAGGACAACGAGCTGAACCGCAAGCTCGTGCGCGACGTGCTCCAGGCGAAGGGCTACAAAACGCTCGAGACCGAGACCGCTGAGGAAGGGCTGCGGCTCGCCCGGGAGCATCGGCCTGCGCTGGTGCTCATGGACATCCAGCTGCCCGGCATGAACGGCATCGAGGCGCTCGGCCACCTGCGTGCCGATCCGTCGACGCGGGCGATTCCGGTCATCGCGGTCACCGCATCGGCCATGACGCAGAACCGTCAGCAGATCATCGCCGCCGGCTTCGACGGCTACCAGCCGAAGCCGATCAACGTCGCGAAGTTCCTCGAGGCCGTGCGGCAGACGCTCGAGCGGGGTTCCGATTCCGAGGCCGCGTCCTGAGTGAGTGAGCCGGCAAAGATTCTGGTAGTAGACGACCAGCCTCAGAACGTCAAGCTGCTGGCCGATCTGCTGGGCGCCAAGGGCTACACGGTGTTGACCGCTGCGTCGGGTGCCGAGGGGCTCGAGCAGGTGCGTAAGACACACCCGGACCTCGTGCTGTTGGACGTGGTGATGCCGGGGATGACGGGCTACGAAGTATGCCGGCGCATCCGCGAGAGCCCCGACACCGCAATGCTGCCGGTGGTGATGGTGACCTCTCTCGACCCCGGCGAAGAGCGCGTCAAAGGACTGGATGCGGGCGCGGACGACTTTCTGACCAAGCCCGTCAATCACGCCGAGCTGCTCGCGCGAGTACGCTCACTGTTGCGCATCAAGGTGCTGTATGCGCAGCTGGAGGAATCCAACCGTACTCTCGAGCAGCGTGTGCAGGACCAAGTCCAGCAGCTCGAACGCCTCGGCCGGCTCAAGCGCTTCTTTTCGCCCCAGCTCGCGGAGCTGATTCTAGCCGGGGGCACCGAAGATCCGCTCAAGAGCCATCGCCGGGAAGTGACCGTCGTGTTCC
>Ga0335084_10002034_pt1 | contig 19277 bp, 19 predicted proteins | sample Lox_Sample_44_FD_206721 | JGI IMG/M metagenome (GOLD analysis project Ga0335084, IMG submission 206721) | Soil microbial communities from Loxahatchee National Wildlife Refuge, Florida, United States - Lox_Sample_4.4 | ecosystem: Environmental > Terrestrial > Soil > Wetlands | place: USA...
AGCCACCTTCAGGTGGCTCCGGGACCGTGGCGTCGCGTTAGCGACGTCTCAGCCGCTTTGAGCGGCTCACACATGAAAGCCCCCGGCTCTGCCGGGGGATGGTTACGTGGCGGATGTGCGTTCGGCTCGCCCTCACGGTGGGCGCCGACGACATGACTGTTTCGTGACAACAGGGCTCGGTTTCACGACGAGACGATGACAGCACCTGGACTCCTGCGTCACGGATCGGTCACAACGCCTTTCTAGACTCCTCGCGTCAGTGGTCCACTGTCACCACGAGCGCAAGGGGAGTGTGATGAAATTCTCGATAGCCAATGCATTGGTTGCTGCGGTCGTTGCTGCTGGTCCGGCGAGCAGTGTGCTCGCGCAGGAAGTTACCGGGGCGGGCGCTTCTTTTCCGGCGCCTGTGTATGCAAAGTGGGCTGACGCCTACAACAAGGCGACCGGGGTCAGAGTCAACTACCAGTCGGTGGGCTCGGGCGCCGGCCTGCGCCAGATTCGCGGCAAGACCGTCGATTTCGGCGCCTCCGATGCGCCTCTCAAGGACGAGGAACTTGCTGCCGACGGCTTGATGCAGTTCCCAACGGTGATTGGCGGCGTAGTGCCGGTCGTCAACATCAAGGGTCTCGAGCCAGGCAAGTTGAAGCTGAGCGGCCAGGTGCTTGGCGACATCTATCTAGGAAAGATCACGAGCTGGAACGATCCCGCCATCACCGCGCTCAACGCCGGGCTCACGCTGCCTGACGCGAAGATCGCAGTGGTCCGCCGTGCCGATGGTTCCGGAACAAGCTTCCTCTTCACGAACTACCTTTCCAAGAGCAACGCTGAATGGAAGGAAAAGGTCGGCGAGGGAACAGCGGTGAATTGGCCGACCGGCGCCGGTGGCAAGGGGAACGAGGGCGTTTCCGCCTTCGTACAACGCCTGCCGAATTCCATCGGCTACGTCGAGTACGCGTACGCGAAGCAGAACAAGATGGCGCATGTGATGCTGCGCAACCAAGCTGGCATCTTCGTCGCGCCGAGCGACGTGAACTTCAAGGCCGCTGCCGCCGGTGCTGACTGGTCGAAGACGTTCTATCAGGTGCTGACCGACCAACCCGGCAAGGACGCGTGGCCCATAACGGGCGCCACGTTCATCATGATGCATGTGAAGCAGGACAAGCCGGCGCAGGCGGCGGCCGCCGTCAAGTTTTTCACCTGGGCGTACGCGAGCGGTGACCAGATTGCCAATGAACTGGACTACGTTCCGATGCCCGACACCGTGAAGAAGGCCGCGCGCGCGCAATGGCAGCGTATGACCGACGCGTCCGGTAAACCGATCGTCCAGTAGTTCTTGCCGCGACATGCGGGCGTCGTCGCACAAGAGACGCCCGCTGCGGTGGCAGGTCGGACCCGAGGAGGCATGGCGTGACGGCTACCATGACGACAACAACAATCCAGTCGGAAGCCATGCAGTCTCCCCAACAGGCGCTCCGCCGGCGCTCGGGCCAGGTTGGCGACCTCATTTTCGCCGGCGTGGCCCGGCTGGCAGCAGTCATCACGCTGGCGCTGCTGGTTGCGATCATCGTTTCGCTGGTAGCGGGCGCCTGGCCGTCGATCAAGCACTTCGGGCTCGCGTTTCTCTGGACCGCGGAGTGGGACCCGGTACAGCAGAAGTTCGGCGGCCTGATCATGATTTACGGCACGCTGATGACCTCGCTCATCGCGCTGCTCATCGCCGTTCCTGTGAGCTTCGGCATCGCTCTTTTCCTGACAGAGCTCTCGCCGCGCTGGCTCAAGCGGCCCCTTGGTACTGCGATCGAGCTGCTCGCTGCGGTTCCGAGCATCGTCTACGGAATGTGGGGCCTGCTGGTTTTCTCTCCGATCCTTGCCGAGTTCGTCCAGCAGCCGTTGCAGAACGCATTCGGCTCGGCACCGTTCGTGGGTCAGCTGTTCTCCGGTCCGCCGGTCGGCATCGGCATTCTGTCGGCAGGAATCATCCTCGCGATCATGATCATCCCGTTCATCGCAGCGGTGATGCGCGATGTGTTCGAAGTGACCCCTGCGATGCTCAAGGAGTCGGCATACGGAGTTGGCGCGACGACCTGGGAGGTCGTGTGGAAGGTCGTGCTTCCCTACACCAAGACGGGCGTCATCGGCGGCATCATGCTCGGACTGGGGCGTGCGCTCGGCGAAACGATGGCGGTGACCTTCGTCATCGGCAACTTCAACCAACTGAGCAGCCTGTCGCTTTTCGAGGCGGCGAACAGCATCACCTCGGCGCTTGCAAACGAATTTGCAGAAGCGAGCCCCGGATTGCACGAGGCCTCGCTCATCTATCTCGGGCTGCTGCTCTTCTTCATAACGTTCGTGGTGCTCGCCCTCTCCAAGCTGCTCCTGCTCCGCCTGCAGCGCAGTGAAGGAAAGCGGACGTGAGCGCAATCGGCCTGAATCGTGCTGTCGTCGACCGCGTGCCGATGCACCGTCGGCGCAAGCTGGTGAACGTGATCGCGCTTTCGCTCTCGCTCGCGGCTATGGCGTTTGGGCTGTTCTGGCTGCTCTGGATTCTGTTCGAAACGGTCCGTCTCGGCGCGGGAGGGATTGCATTTGCGACGTTCGTTCAATCGACGCCCGCACCGAACGTCGAAGGCGGCGGACTCGCGAACGCCATCGTCGGATCGGTGGTCATGGTGCTGCTGGGTACGGGGATAGGCACGCCCATCGGCATCCTCGCGGGCATCTACCTCGCCGAATACGGCCGCAACACCTGGCTGGGCCACATCACGCGTTTCATCAACGACATCCTGCTGTCTGCGCCGTCGATCGTGATCGGACTTTTCGTCTACACGATCATCGTTGCGCGCACGCGCAGCTTCTCCGGTTTTGCCGGCGTTATTGCGCTGGCGCTGATCGTGATTCCGGTCGTGGTACGCACGACCGAGAACATGCTGCAGCTCATTCCGAATGCGCTGCGCGAGGCGGCGTTCGCACTCGGCGCTCCCAAGTGGATCGTGATCCGCTCCGTGACGCTGCGCGCGGCAGTTGCCGGCGTGGTGACGGGGGTGCTGCTCGCCGTCGCGCGCATTGCCGGCGAGACGGCACCGCTGCTGTTCACGGCGCTGTCGAACCAGTTCTTCAGTCTCGACCTGCGGTCGCCGATGGCGAACCTGCCGGTCACGATCTTCAAGTTCGCGATGAGCCCGTTTGCCAACTGGCAGCACCTTGCCTGGGCCGGTGTGTTCATCATCACATTGGGCGTGCTCGCGCTGAACGTCGCTGCGCGGGTGCTGTTCCGCAAGAGGGACTGAGAGGCGAATCGATGGACGCAAAGGTAGCGGTTCCGAGCAAGCTTCAGGCGCGCAACCTGAACTTCTACTATGGCAAGTTCCATGCGCTCAAGAACATCAACCTCGACATCGCCGAGAAGCGCGTGACCGCCTTCATCGGCCCTTCGGGATGCGGGAAGTCGACGTTGCTGCGCGTCTTCAACCGGATGTTCGAGCTCTATCCGGAGCAGCGGGCCGAGGGAGAGATCGTGATCGACGGCGAAGACATCCTCAAGAGCAAGGAGGATGTCGCCCTCGTCCGCGCCAAGATCGGGATGATCTTCCAGAAGCCGACGCCGTTTCCGATGTCGATCTATGACAACATTGCCTTCGGTGTCAGGCTGTTCGAGCGCCTGACCCGGGCACAGATGGACGAGCGCGTCGAATGGGCGCTGCGCAAGGCCGCGCTGTGGAACGAGGTCAAGGACAAGTTGCAGCAGAGCGGCACCAGCCTTTCCGGGGGACAGCAGCAGCGTCTGTGCATCGCGCGCGGGATCGCCGTGCGGCCCGAGGTGATCCTTCTCGACGAGCCTTGTTCGGCACTGGATCCGATATCGACCTCGAAGATCGAGGAATTGATCGAAGAACTGAAGGCGGACTTCACGGTGGCAATCGTCACGCACAACATGCAGCAGGCCGCGCGCGTATCGGACTACACCGCCTACATGTATCTGGGAGAGATGATCGAGTTCGGCGAGACCGATCAGATCTTCATCAAGCCCGCGCGCAAGGAAACCGAGGACTACATCACCGGCCGCTTTGGTTGACGGGGCCGGCGAACGGCAGGAGCAAGGTATGTCAAGCGGAGATCATTCGTCCAAGCAGTACGACGCCGAACTCGAGCAGATGCGCTCGCGCATCCTGCACATGGGCGGCCTCGTCGAGTCGCAGTTGCGGATCGCGCTGGAGGCATTCGAGAAGGCCGACGTCGCGCTTGCCGACGGCGCCATCGAGGCCGACCGCCGGGTGAACGAACTCGAGATCGAACTCGATCGCCTGGTCAGCCACGTGATAGCCCGCCGTCAGCCGACCGCAGGAGATCTGCGGATGATCATGGGCGTGGCAAAGGCAATCGTCGACATCGAGCGCATTGGCGACGAGGCGAGCAAGATCGCGCGCGCCGCGAAGTGGTTGCGCGAGAAGGGCGGCAATTTCCGGCTGAACCGGATTCCGGATATCCGCGCGTGCGGCGATGTTGCGCACACGATGCTGCGCCGGTCGCTCGATGCCTTCGCCCGCCTCGATGCGCAGGCAGCGGCCGCAATCATCCGCGACGACGCCGGCGTCGATGAGCGCTTCCGCGCTATCCTGCGCCAGCTCGTGACGTTCATGATGGAGGACCCGCGCTCGATCTCGGCCGCCATCGACACGGTGTGGGCTGCCAAGGCAATCGAGCGAATCGGCGATCACGCGAAGAACATTGCCGAGCACGTCATTTTCGTCGCGCAAGGTGCAGACGTCCGGCACACCAGTCCGGACGAGGTCGAACGCACCGTAGCTCAAGGGCGCTGAGGGACGAACCGATGGCCGCATCGATTCTTGTGGTGGAAGACGAGCCGGCCATTCAGGAGCTCGTTTCCTTCACCTGCACCAACAATGGGTACGCGGTGCGCCGCGCCGAATCGGCGCGCGCAGCGCAGGACGCGATCCGGCACGAGTTGCCGGATCTCGTGATCCTCGACTGGATGCTCCCCGATCGCGCCGGGATCGAACTCCTTCGCGATCTGCGCACCGACGAACGAACCAAGGCGCTTCCCATCATTCTCCTCACGGCGAAGAGCGCGGAGGGGGACAAGGTCGCAGGACTGGACGCCGGCGCCGACGACTACGTGGTGAAGCCCTTCTCGCCGCGCGAACTGGTTTCGCGCCTGCGCGCCGTCTTCAGGCGGCGTGCGCCCGAGCACAGCGGCGAGGCGCTGACCTATGGACCGCTCTCCATCGATCCGTCGCGCCACGAAGTTCGCGTCGGCAGTCAGTCGGTCAAAATGGGGCTTGCGGAGTTCAAGCTGCTCAAGTTCCTGGTGGGACATCCGGAGCGCGTGTTCTCGCGCAGCCAGCTGCTCGACAGCGTCTGGGGCGATCACGTCTTCATCGAGGAACGGACCGTCGACGTGCACATGCTGCGTCTACGCAAGGCGCTGGCGCCGGCCAACGCGCAGCACCTCGTCCAGACGGTGCGAGGCCTGGGATACCGACTCTCGCACGAGGCCGAGCAATAGGGTTTCGCGCGATGCGACCTGACCGGCACCGTGCCCTCCCGGCAAGCCGGCCGCAACGGTTCTAGACTGCTGTCATGGGTGAGCGTTTCGCTCGTATCCGTATCGTGTACCCGGCGCTGGTCCGGCTGGGACTGCTCGTGCTGGCGACGCTCGCTGTCGACTATTTCTTCGGCGATCGCGCGGCACTCTGGTTTGCATTGCTCAGCTTCGCGGCGGTGCTCGCGTTTCACTTCTTCTACCTCTCGGTCCTCGGAGCGTGGCTCGAGCGCCCGTCGCTCGACACGGTGCCCGAGGGAGCCGGTGCTTGGCAGGAGGTCTTCGCCCGGCTCTACAAGAGCCGGCGCACGAGCGAGGTGAACGAAAGCCGGCTCGCCGAGAACGAACAACGCTTCCGTCGCACGATCAGCGCATTGCCCGAGGGCATCGTCCTGGTCGATGCGCAACTGCAGATCGAGTGGTGCAATCCGGTCGCAGAACGTCATCTCGGTATCTCATTGCGTGCGGACCAGGGACTGCGCCTGACAAACCTCGTGCGCGATCCGTCGTTCGTCGCGTACCTCACTTCGGCGAACTTCGAGAATCCGCTCACGCTTCGTCCGCTCGCCAACGCAGGCATTGCGCTTTCGGTGCAGGTGATCGAGTTCGAGTCGGCGCGCTCGATCGTGTTGACGCGCGACATCACGCAAAGCGAGCGGGTCGACGCGATGCGACGCGATTTCGTCGCAAACGTGTCGCACGAGCTGCGTACCCCGCTCACGGTGGTCAAGGGATTTCTGGAGACACTGCTCGACGCGCAGCCGCCGCTGGATGCGACGCGGCGCCACCATCTGCATCTCATGCATGAGCAGGCGAACCGGATGAGTCGCCTCGTAGAGGACCTGCTGCTGCTTTCGCGTCTCGAGTCGCAGGAAACGGCGCTGCAGGAGGAAGACGTCGATGTCGGTCAGCTCGTGCGCGAGCTGGGCGACGAAGCGCGCGCGTTGTCAGCCGGTCGCCACACCATTTCTGTCGAAGCTGCGTCCATCGGCGTTCGCGGCAGCCGCGAGGAGATGCGCAGCGCGTTTTCCAATCTCGTGACCAATGCCAATCGCTATACGCCTGCCGGCGGGCGCATCTGGCTGCGTTGGCGCCCCGATACCGATGGCGCGGTCTTCGAGGTGGAGGACACCGGCATCGGTGTCGCACCGGAACACATCCCTCGACTGACCGAGCGCTTCTATCGCGTCGACAAGAGTCGTTCGCGCGAGACCGGTGGCACCGGCCTCGGCCTGGCGATCGTGAAGCACGTGCTTCATCGGCACGATGGGCGACTCGAGATCACATCGCAACTCGGCCGAGGCAGCGCATTCGTCGCACGCCTGCCGCGCGCGCGCCTCATCGCCGCGCGCGACGAAGGTCGATTGCGCGCCGCCTGAGCGAAATCGCCTGGGTACCGGTATGATCGTCCGCCTTCGGGGCGTAGCGCAGCCTGGTAGCGCACCTGCCTTGGGCGCAGGGGGTCGGAGGTTCGAATCCTCTCGCCCCGACCAATCACTTCGCGCGGCGCGCCCATCCAGCCGCAGCAAACACCGATGGCAAACGGTATGAGTTACAACCGACGCTCGCGCATCATCACGCAGGGTGTTGCGCGCTCTCCGAATCGCGCGATGTTGCGCGCCGTGGGATTCGGCGACGACGACTTCGAAAAGCCGATCGTCGGCGTGGCCAATGCGCACAGCACGATGAACCCCTGCAATGCCGGCATCCAGTCTCTCGTCGAGCGCGCCATCGCAGCGCTGAAGGACGCGGGCGCGATGCCGCAGACCTTCGGAATACCGACCGTCACGGACGGCATCGGCATGGGCACCGAGGGGATGAAGTACTCGCTCGTGTCGCGCGAGGTCATCGCCGATGCGATCGAAACGTCCGTCAACGGACAGTCGATGGATGGCGTGCTGGTGGTCGGCGGTTGCGACAAGAACATGCCAGCCGCCATGATGGCGATGGCGCGCATCAACGTGCCGGGCGTATTCGTCTACGCGGGCACGATCAAGCCCGGGACGTGGAAAGGGCAGACGCTCACGATCGTCTCGCCGTTCGAGGCTGTCGGCGCGATCGCGGCCGGCAAGATCTCGCAAGAGGACTATGACGGCATCGAACGCAACGCGTGCCCGAGCGTAGGTGCGTGCGGCGGCATGTACACGGCCAACACGATGTCGTCGTCGTTCGAAGCACTTGGCATGAGCCTGCTCGGCAGTTCCCAGATGGCGGCTCCCGACGACGAAAAGGCCGACTCGGCTGCGCAGTCTGCGCGGGTGTTGTATCAGGCCATCAAGAACGACCTGAAGCCGCGCGACATCATCACTCGCAAGTCGATCGAAAATGCGATCGCGCTCGTGATGGCGACCGGCGGTTCGACCAACGCCGTGCTTCACTACCTCGCGATCGCCGCGGCTGCGGGAGTGCCTTGGACGATCGACGATTTCGAGCGCATCCGCAAGCGGGTTCCCGTTCTGTGCGACCTGAAGCCTTCGGGGCGCTATGTCGCCGTCGACTTCCATCGTGCTGGTGGTGTGCCGCAGGTGCTGAAGATGCTGCTGGCCCACGGCCTGTTGCACGGCGATTGCGTGACGATCACTGGCCGAACGATCGGCGAGGAACTGGAGGCGATTTCAGCGGACCCGCGCGCCGATCAGGATGTGATCCGGCCGTGGGCGAAACCGATGTATGCGCACGGACACCTGGCCATTCTCCGCGGCAACCTCGCGCCGGAGGGCTGTGTCGCAAAGATTACGGGCCTCAAGAATCCGTCGATCACCGGTCCGGCGCGCGTGTTCGATTCAGAGCCGGCAACGATGGAAGCGATCATGGCGCGCAAGATCAACCCCGGCGACGTGATCGTGATTCGCTACGAGGGGCCGAAGGGCGGTCCCGGCATGCAGGAAATGCTGGCTCCGACATCGGCCTTGATTGGCCAGGGTCTCGGCGAGGCGGTAGGCTTGATCACCGACGGCAGGTTTTCAGGTGGAACATGGGGAATGGTGGTCGGCCACATCGCGCCTGAAGCTTTCGCAGGCGGGACGATCGCGCTGGTACAAGAGGGTGATTCGATCACCATCGACGCACCGCGGCTGCTGATTCAATTGAACGTCGACGATGTAGAACTGGCGCGTCGCCGCGCGGCCTGGAAAGCTCCCGCGCCTCGCTATACGCGGGGTTTGCTCGCCAAATACATGCGCCTGGTTTCGTCAGCCAGCCGAGGGGCGATCACCGACGGCTCAGACTGAGCATCGCTCAGGCAGCGACGACCGATCCGTCGGCGCGGCGCTTCAGCACCTTGCTCTTGACACCCTGGGCGACGGCCATGAACGCGGCACCCTGGAAGCGGCGCATATCGTCGCTCGACAGTTTCCCGACATAGCCTTTCATCTTCGCCAGGTCGCGCACCACATCAGCGACCGGGGTCGGACTTTTCGCCGCCTTGCGCAGCAGCTTGCCGATCTCGTTCTTCTCGAACCACACACGCTTGCTTTTCGCCTTGCCACGCGTCCGGTTTGCAGGAGAACGGTTCACCCTACCCTTGGTTTCCACGCCACTCGAATTGCCCTTCTTGGCATGCTGGCCTGCGAGGGCCTTTGAAATGGCCTCGAGCCGTGCCTCGATCGCCGCGAGTTCGTGCGACAGGTTGCTCTTCCGTGCCTCAAGCGTGGCCACGGTGTCTGACAGTGATCGCATTCTCTTTTGCCTCTGGGTTGCAGGTACGATACCGTGCATTATGGGGGTAGCCAGTGTCAATGGTTAGGGGCGCGCGCTCGCGCATGCACCAACGCCGTCCGGCACCGGCGGCCATTCTGTTCGACCACGCTCAGAGCGATGGTTCCAAGAACAGGCGCCACCTGTTTTGGGGAAAGGGTCCGCCAGATGGAGTCAGGTGCGCCCTTAGCTACAATGCCGACCTCCCGGTTGCGCAGCATTTCCGGTTCCGTGCGCGATCTTCGCTATGTATCGCGCGGCATCCCGGTAATCAGTGCGGTTTTTCAGTGCGGTTTTTTTCGGAGCTTGGTAGTCCCGTGGAATCGATCTGCCCGTAGCTCAGGTGGATAGAGCATCAGCCTTCTAAGCTGAGGGTCACTGGTTCGAGTCCAGTCGGGCAGGCCAGTTTCGCGAGTGGTGGCCGTAGCTCAACGGTAGAGTCCCGGATTGTGATTCCGGTTGTTGTGGGTTCGAGTCCCATCGGCCACCCCATTTTCACAGAGCACTTGAATGAGCAAGGCCTTTGTACGCGAAGGTGAGGGCGATGAGGACGACGACGAACCTCAGGCAGCCCAGCTTCCGCAAGGCACGAAGAACTACATCACTCCAGCCGGGTATCGCCGCCTGCACGACGAGTTTGCGCACCTGTTGAACGTGGAGCGCCCCGATGTCGTCCAGACCGTGGCTTGGGCGGCTTCGAACGGCGATCGTTCGGAAAATGGCGACTACATCTACGGCAAGAAGCGGCTGCGCGAGATCGACCGGCGTCTGCGGTTTCTGACCAAGCGGCTGGAGGCCGCGGAAGTCGTCGATCCTGCTGCACGCGAACCGACCGATCAGATCTTTTTCGGCGCAAGCGTGCGTTACGCGACTGCGGCAGGCGAAGAGCGCGAGATCATGATCGTGGGCGTCGACGAAGTCGACCTCGCGCGCGGACACATCAGCTGGATCTCGCCGATCGCACGGGCGCTCGTCAAGGCGCGCGAAGGCGATACCGTGACGGTGAAGACACCAGCCGGCGAAGAAACGGTGGACGTTCTCGAGGTCCGATACGAATAGCGCAGCGCTGGCATTTCAGCCGCGCGCTTCGCCTTCCTCGCTCGGCTGCGTGCGACTTGCACGCACACGCGCCACGCGCGACACCTGCTTGATCCGCCGCAGCATCCGCATCAGGCGCGCGAGATGGCGCCGATCGTGGACCTGCAGCTTGAAGTGAATCAGCGCCTGCTCGGCGTTTTCATCCTCGAGGTGCACGCTGAGGATGTTGGAGTCCGCCTCGGCCAGGGCAACCGCGATGCGCCCCAGCACGCCGCGCTCGTTTGCCGCGCTGAGGTCGAGATTCACGGCGTACGTACCGGCGGTGTCGTCGGCCCACTGCAGATCGACCCATCGTTCGGGATCGGCACGGCGGGCCCGCGCCGCGTATGCGCAGTCTGTCTGGTGGACCGCGAGTCCCTGGTCCTTGCGCATGTGGCCGACGATCTCGTCGCCCGGAATCGGCGAACAGCACTTGGCCATCTGCAGCGCCATTCCTTCGGTTCCGCGTATCACGACCGGCGCGGCAGCGGCAGCCGGCGGAGCGCTGCGCGCGCGTTCCGGCGTGCTCTCGCCGGTCTCGTCCGCCTGCGGAAATCCCATCGCCAGCTGGCGCGCGACCACCACTGCAAGACGACGACCGAGCCCTATATCGGCAAGAATTTCCTCGCGGTCCTTCGCCTGACCATCCCGCACAAGAGCGTCCCAACGCGCCTGCGGAACGTCGGCCATCGAAAAGTTGAGTTGTTGTGCAGCCCGGGCGAGCAGGTTTTCGCCGAGCGCTACCGATTCCTCGCGCTTCATGGTGCGCAGGAAATGGCGGATTTCGGCCCGTGCGCGCCCGGTCCGGACGAAGCCGAGCCAGCTTGGATTCGGACGTGCCACCGGACCGGTCACGATCTCGACGACATCGCCGTTGCGCAGTTCGGTACGCAGAGGCTGCACGTCGCCGTTGATGCGCACCGCCACGCAGCGGTTGCCGACATCGGTGTGAATGCTGTAAGCGAAATCGATTGACGTCGCACCGCGAGGCAACGACACGATCTTTCCCTTCGGCGTGAACACATACACCTTGTCGGGGAACAGATCGACCTTGATGTTCTCCATCAGCTCGGCCGAGTCACCCGTCTGACTCTGTATTTCGAGCAACGACTGCAGCCACTGGTGGGTGCGCGACTGCAGTTCGGAAAGCGAGCTGTCGTCCTCCTTGTAGAGCCAGTGCGCGGCCACACCCGATTCGGCCACGTGATGCATTTCCTGCGTGCGGATCTGGAATTCGACGGGCGCTGCATACGGACCGATCAAGGTCGTGTGCAGCGACTGATATCCATTGACCTTGGGAATCGCGATGTAGTCCTTGAACCGGCCAGGAACCGGTTTGAACAGCGCGTGCAATGCACCGAGGGCGAGATAACAGTCCGCCCGCGTCGGCACGACGATGCGCAAGCCGTAGATGTCGAGCACCTCCGAGAACGACAGGTGCTTTTCCTGCATCTTCCGGTAGATGCCGTAGATCGTCTTTTCACGCCCGTACACCTCGGCCTTGATCTTCGCTGCGGACAGCGCACGACGCACCGCTTCGAAGATCTTGCCCAGGACTTCGCGCCGATTGCCGCGTGCTGCGAGCACCGCCTTCTGCAGCACCTGGTACCGCAGCGGATGGAGGCGGGCGAAGCTCTGTTCCAGCAACTCGCGATAGATCGCGTTCAGGCCCAGCCGGTGCGCGATGGGCGCATAGATGTCGAGCGTCTCGCGAGCGATCCGCCGCCGTTTCTCGAGCTCCATCGCATCGAGTGTGCGGACGTTGTGCAGGCGGTCGGCGAGCTTGATGAGGATGACGCGCACGTCGCGCGCCATCGCGAGCAGCATCTTGCGGAAGCTTTCGGCCTGCTGCTCTTCATTCGAATCGAAGCGCAACCGATCGAGTTTCGAGACACCGTCTACCAGTTCGGCGACGATGGGCCCGAACTTGGCGGCAAGTTCCTGCTTGGCGACGCCCGAGTCTTCGAGCACGTCGTGCAGCAGCGCCGCCTGGATCGCCGCGGCATCGAGCTTCCAGTCGACCAGTACCTCTGCGACGGCGATCGGATGCGTGATATACGGTTCGCCGCTCTTGCGAAACTGGCCGAGGTGCGCCGCATCCGAAAAGCGATAGGCCTCCTTGATGCGCTGTACGTCGGAGCTGCTGAGGTACCGCTTCAGACGATCGGTTAGAGCGGCAAACGTGACGACGGCGGTGGACGCGTCGGCAGGAGTTCCGTCACCGCGCCAGACGACCTTGCCGGCGCGGCGCAACGCGATCGCCGCGCGGCGCGCAAGGCCCGCGGGCGAATAGTCGCTTGCAATTTCTGGGACGGCCGGATTCGAGGTTGCCATTTCTGCAACGTCAGTTTTGCAACGCTAGCCCGGCCGTTTTCGCGTCACACCGACAAGAAGCCGTCAGGTCGGTACTTTGCGAAGCATCTCGATGCCGACTTTTTGGGCTGCGATCTCGCGCAGGGCGGCTACCGCCGGCTTGTCCTTCGACTCGATTTTCGGCGCGTGGCCCTGGGCAAGCTGCCGCGCGCGATAGGCGGCGGCGAGTGCGAGTTGAAAGCGGTTCGGGATGTGCTTCAGACAGTCTTCGACCGTGATGCGTGCCATGTGCGCAAAATCCTTCCGGGAGATGCCCCGATTGTAGCGAAGGCAGCCCGGAAGAGGCGGCTGACGCGTCAGGCCGGGATGCCGAGTTGGACGAATAGGGCGTGATGGCGGGCCGCCTGGCTCGCATACCGCAGGCGCGTGGCAGTGACGATCGCCGTGAGCTGCGAAAGCGCCAAAGGAAAGTCTTCGTTGATGATGACGTAGTCGAACTCCGGCGAATGAGCGATCTCGCTTCCCGCCGCCAGCAACCTGCGGTCGATCACCTGCTTCGGATCCTGGCCCCGCTTGTGCAGGCGCTCCGCGAGCGCGTCAATGGACGGCGGAAGAATGAAGATGCCGACGGCGTGCGGGAATGCAAGCTTCACCTGACGCGATCCCTGCCAGTCGATCTCCAGCAGCACGTCTCGTCCCTCGCGCATCCGCTCCTCGATCCACACGCGCGAGGTAGCGTAGAAGTTGCCATGGACCTCGGCGCTCTCGAGGAACTCGCCGCGCGCGCGCCGCGCCTTGAAATCGTCGACCGTGACGAAGTGATATTCGCGGCCGTCTTGATCTCCGGGGCGCGCCCGACGGGTCGTGAACGAGACTGACAGGGATATCGCGCTTTCTTGTGCAAGCAGGGCGTTGACGAGGGTGGACTTGCCGGCCCCGGACGGCGCAACGACCAGGAAGATGTTCCCCGCAAACGCTTCCGCGGCGTGGGATCCATGCGTCATCGTTTCACTCCAGGTTCTGGATCTGTTCGCGCATCTGTTCGATGAGGAGCTTCAGTTCGACGGCGGCCTGCGTCATTTCGATCGCCGTGGCCTTGGAGCCGAGCGTGTTGGCTTCGCGATTCAGTTCCTGCATGAGGAAATCGAGGCGCCGCCCGACGGTACCTCCCTGCTGCAGCACGCGACGCACTTCCGCTACGTGCGTCGTGAGGCGGTTGAGTTCTTCCTCGACGTCGGCGCGCAACCCGTACAACGTCACTTCCTGGCGGATCCGATCGGCGATCTCCTCGCGCGTCAGCGTGCCGCCGCCGCTCAGCGCCGGCACGAGCGCCTTTTCGAGGCGCTCCGCAAGCTTGCGCTCGAGGACCGCCAGCAGCTCGGGTGCACGTGCACGGACCTGGACGACGATCGCATCGATGCCGTCGCAACGTTGCAGCAGTGCCGCGACGAGCGCGGCGCCTTCGCGCCCACGCGATGCCTGCAATGCGTCGAGCGCTTCGTCGAGGGCCACGGTCGCTTCGCTGCGCAGGTGCTCCTGATCCATGCCGGGCGACGAAAGCACTCCCTCCCACGCCAGGACTTCGCCGGTTGAAAGCGGCGCGGCGCCCGTCACGCGCTGCACTTCCGAAGCAAGGCGGGCGAGCAGCGCGAGCGCATCTGCATCGATGGCCATCCGCTGAATTCCGCTTTGCCTTTGCAAGGCGACCCGGCAGTCCAGTTTGCCGCGTGCGACGCGCGCTGCGATCCGTTCGCGTACCACCGCTTCGAGCGATCGCAACTCATCGGTCACGCGCAGACTGAGGTCCAGGAAGCGCGAATTGACGGACCGAATTTCGATGATCAGAACACCCAATTCCGTCGGTCTGTTGACCGCGGCGAAGCCTGTCATGGAGGAGATTGAGGCCATGTGGCGCCGAAAATTTGCGCTTATCCGTGGTTTGAAGGGGGGTGGCGGCCAGGCTCGTTTGGCTAGAATCGGCCCGGCTCTTCGTTGTCCCGTCCTCTCCCGTTAGCCGACGGTCCCCACGTCAATCAATGGCCGCGCAAAACAACGCAGCACTTCCCGAAGGCCTCGAAGTCGGCGGGTACCGAATTGTAAAGAAGATATCCAGCGGCGGATTCTCGATCGTCTATCTCGCCACGGACGAACAGGGTCAGTCGGTTGCGATCAAGGAGTACATGCCGGCCGCGCTCGCGCAGCGCAAGACAGGCGAGTTTTCGCCATACGTCGCGCCGGAGAATCTCAATACGTATCGCATCGGCCTGAAATGCTTCTTCGAAGAGGGCCGCGCGCTGGCCTCGATCTACCACCCGAACATCGTGCGGGTGCTCAATTTCTTTCGCGCCAACGACACGGTGTACATGGTGATGCACTACGAGTCGGGGCGCTCGCTGCAGGAACATGTGCTGCGCAATCGCAGCAAGGATCAGAAAGACGTTCTGTCCGAGCGGTTCATCCGCCGCGTCTACACGCAGGTGATGAATGGACTGCGCGAAGTGCATTCAAATCGCCTGCTGCATCTCGACGTCAAGCCGGCGAACATCTACCTGCGCATGGATGGAACGCCCATCCTGCTCGACTTCGGGGCGGCGCGGCAGACGCTGCAGCGTGACATCAGCAAGACGTATCCGATGTACACGCCAGGATTTGCCGCGCCGGAGTTGTACAAGCGCGATGCCGAGCTCGGTCCATGGACCGACGTCTACAGCATCGGGGCATGCATCTATGCGTGCATGTCGGGAATGCCGCCGCAGGAATCGGATCAGAGGCTCAAGGATGACAAGATGCCGCAGATCCTGCGCAGCTTCCGAGGTCTGTATTCTTCACAATTGATTTCGATGGTCGAGCGCTGCCTGCGCCTGAACTCGCTCGAGCGGCCCCAGACCGTCTATGCGGTCCAGAAGGAACTGGTGAACAACGTGCCCGACAAGCCGGAGTTTTCGTTCGCCGAGCGGGCCGGTGCGCGCTTTCGCCATGTCCAGGAGCGCGTGAGCCGGTTCATGAAGGATCACAACATCACCTGGTTCTGATCGCGTGCGCTTTTCCATCTACCAGGAGAGCAAGAAGGGCGGCCGGCGGGTCAATCAGGACCGCATGGGCTACCTCTACACGCGCGACTCGCTGCTGCTGGTGGTTGCCGACGGGATGGGCGGCCATGCCCGCGGCGAGGTTGCGGCGCAGATCACGCTGCAGACCATGGCGGCGATCTATCAGCGCGATGCGAAGCCGTTGCTGCCTGACCCGGCGCGCTTTCTCGAAGACTCGGTACTTGCGGCACATCGCGAGTTGCATCGCTATCGCGCCGAACACAGCCTGCCCGAGGCGCCGCGGACGACAGTCGTTGCGTGCGTGGTCCAGCAGGGAATCGCGTGCTGGGCACATGCCGGCGATTCGCGCTTGTATCTGATCCGCGGCTCGCGGATCGTCGAGCGCACCATCGATCACTCGCGCGTCCACCATCTCGTCTCCTCGGGGCTGATCCGCCCCGAAGACGCCAAGGACCATCCGGAACGAAACCGCATCTTCAACTGCATCGGCGCCTACGTCGCGCCGACGGTGGAGATCAGCCGGCCGGTGGCGCTGCGCAACGGCGATACGCTGCTGCTGTGCTCTGATGGGCTTTGGGGGACGCTGAACGACCGCCAGATCGCGGAAGGCTTCGGCGGCAAGACGGTGATGCGCGCGGTGCCAGAGCTGATGGAAGTTGCGCTCGCAAACGGCGGCGACGACGCTGACAACTGCACGGCCGTCGCAATGACCTGGGCCGGCTCCGAGTCGGTCGACATGGTTCCCCCGACCGAAGCGCCGGTCTCGACCCTGGTCATGCCCGATGGAGCGGTGGCATCGACGATCCAGTTTCCGCGCCATGGCGATCTTGGTGCGGACGAGGAACTCACCGAAGACAAGATCGACGAGGCCGTGGCCGAGATCCAGCGCGCGATCCAGCGCTCGTCCAAGCTCGTCGACGACAAGAAATCGTAATCGCGCGCGGCCGCTCTCATGACTTTCGAACGCGCCGGCGGTCGTCGTGCAGATCAGCTGCGACCCGTGCGTCTGACCCGCAATTACACGCGCCACGCAGAAGGGTCGGTTCTCGTCGAATTTGGCGACACGCGTGTGCTGTGCACCGTGTCGATCGATGACAAGGTTCCGCCGTTTCTCAGAGGGAAGGGCTCGGGCTGGCTGACGGCTGAGTACGGCATGCTGCCCCGCTCGACTGGGACGCGCAACGAAAGAGAAGCAGCGCGCGGCAGGCAGGGTGGTCGGACGCTAGAGATCCAGCGGCTGATCGGGCGCAGCCTCCGTGCAGTGGTCGACCTGCAGCAACTTGGAGAACGCACGCTGGTCGTCGACTGCGATGTGATCCAGGCCGATGGCGGCACGCGCACCGCCTCCATCACCGGCGGATTCGTCGCGGTACACGACGCGCTCGATTGGTTGCGGGAGCGCGGCGGTCTGACGACGCTGCCCATTCGCAACTTCGTCGCTGCAGTGTCGGTCGGAATCCACAATGGCACGCCGCTGCTCGACCTCGACTACGCCGAGGATTCGTCCTGCGAGACCGACATGAACGTGGTGATGACCGGCGCTGGCGCGTTCGTCGAGGTGCAAGCCACGGCGGAAGGCTCGCCGTTCTCGGCGAAAGAACTCGAGTCGATGCTCAAGCTGGCGCGCATGGGAATCAGCCGTCTCGTCGGTGCACAGAAGACGGCACTCGGCTTTGCCTGAAGATGGCTGTGCGGCGTCTTGTCCTCGCGTCCGACAATCCCGGCAAGCAACGCGAGTTCGCAGCGATGCTCGCCCCGCTTGGCGTGGAACTCGTCGCGCAAGGAGCACTCGGGGTACGCGCTGCCGACGAGCCGTTCCACACGTTTGTCGAGAACGCTCTCGCGAAGGCCCGCCACGCTTCCGAAGAGACAGGGCTGGCCGCGGTTGCGGATGACTCGGGCGTCTGCTGCGAAGCGCTCGGCGGAGCACCGGGTGTGCGCTCGGCGCGGTTTGCAGGCGAAGGCGCAACCGACAGCCAGAACAACGCGGAGATGATCCGTCGACTGCAGGGCATCGCCGACCGGGCGGCTCACTACACCTGCGTTCTTGTTGCCGTTCGTTCGCCGCTCGACCCGGATCCGGTCATCGCGGACGCGCGGTGGGCGGGCAGCATCATCGATTCGCCAAGAGGTTCGAACGGTTTCGGCTACGACCCGCACTTCTGGCTGGCGGAGCAGAACTGCACGGCTGCCGAACTCGCGCCAGAGCAGAAAAATCGCATCAGCCATCGTGGGCGAGCACTGGAAGAATTGGTGGGCAAGCTGCGTCGGGCATGGCGATGGTGAAGATCACGCCGGTCGATGGCGCGCCGCCCGCGGCGCATCAGCCGGTGTCAGTGCAGCACTACTTGCGGCCTGGAGTGCTGTCTCTGCCGACGCTGCCGCCGCTGTCGCTCTACGTGCACATTCCGTGGTGCGTTCGAAAGTGCCCCTACTGCGATTTCAACTCGCACGAGCACCCGGGTGGAGTGGGGGCAATCCCGGAAGACGCCTATCTCGAGGCGCTGCGTATCGATGTCGAGACCTCGTTGCCACTCGTCTGGGGTCGACCCATCGTCTCGGTGTTCATCGGCGGTGGAACGCCAAGCGTCTTTTCCGCTCGCGCGATCGAGACGCTCCTGTCGAACATCCGTGCACTGTTGCCATTGCAAGCGGACTGCGAGATCACACTGGAGGCCAATCCGGGGACCTTCGAAGCCGACAAGTTCGCGGCGTTCCGTGACGCAGGGGTCAATCGTCTCTCGCTTGGAATCCAGTCGTTCGACGAAACCAAGCTGCGCGCCCTGGGGCGCATTCACGACCGGGCACAGGCGCTCGCGGCGGCTGCATCCGCGCAGCGTCTGTTCGACAACTTCAATCTCGACCTGATGTACGGACTGCCTGGACAGGAACTGGCGACGCTGCAGGCAGATGTTCATCAAGCGCTGGTGTTCAGTCCACCGCACCTGTCCCTGTACCAGTTGACTCTGGAGCCCAACACGGTCTTCGCGAAATACCCGCCGGCGCTACCCGACGAAGACGTGGTCGCCGACATGTCCGGTTGGATCGAGGCGCAGACGGAAAGAGCCGGATTCAAGCACTACGAGGTCTCCGCGTACGCGAAGCCGGGCCGAGTCTGTCGCCACAACCTCAACTACTGGACGTTCGGCGATTACCTGGGCGTCGGAGCCGGCGCGCACAGCAAGCTTTCATTTCCGCATCGGATCCTGCGGCAGGTGCGCTTGCGCCAGCCGGACTCGTACCTTGCCAACGCCAGGTCCGGTTCGATGGTCAGCGAGTCGAAGGAGGTTGCGCGCGCCGAGCTTCCGTTCGAGTTCATGCTCAACGCGCTCAGGCTGAACGAGGGCGTCCCGGTTGCGTTGTTCGCTGAGCGAACGGGCATGCTGATATCGCAGATCGACAAGGCGCTCGTGCAGGCGGTATCCCGCGGTCTGCTCGTCGATGTGCACGATCGCTTGCAGCCGACGCCGTTGGGCTGCCACTTCCTGACCGACCTTCAAGCACTGTTCCTTCCTTCCGCGTCGCAGCAATAGCGCCATCATGGTGCTATATTGTCCTCTGATGGTGCGTGATGCCCCATC